>Ga0208867_1000035_pt1 | contig 47745 bp, 70 predicted proteins | sample CryBogCBE05Oct08_FD_185505 | JGI IMG/M metagenome (GOLD analysis project Ga0208867, IMG submission 185505) | Freshwater microbial communities from Crystal Bog, Wisconsin, USA - CBE05Oct08 (SPAdes) (version 2) | ecosystem: Environmental > Aquatic > Freshwater > Lake | place: Crystal Bog... | reverse complement strand
TATTAGAAGATTTGGCATGAAAAGAGATCAAGCCCCAGCTATTCCATTATGCCCAGAACACCATAGAGGTCAAACTGGCATTCATGGATTAGGAAGAAAGCGATTCGAGCAGACTTATAACACAACAGAAGAAGATCTATTGGCTATCATACTATCTAAATTAGCTTGATTTTTAATATATTGTGTTAATATTCGAGCTGTCAGGGTACACGCAACTGTCCTTGCGGCTCATATCAGAGCAATCTGGTAGTATCCTGACATTATAACTATGACAGATACTATCACTACAAAAGCCGATAAAGGCAGACCAACCGACTATTCAGACAAGAAAGCAGATGAAATCTGTGAATTGATTGCTGAAGGGAATAGCTTAGTCAAGATTTGCAAGCGAGAAGATATGCCAGGCAGATCCACAGCGATGAGGTGGCTATTAAATCATACTTATTTCAGGGACAGATACGCACTCGCCCGAGAACTCCAAGCAGATTACCTATTTGAAGAACTATTAGATATTGCCGATGATACCTTCAATGATGCAATAGAAGATAAGAATGGCAATATCAGAACTAACTGGGAAGTAGTCAATAGATCAAGATTAAGAATTGATACCAGAAAATGGATTATTTCTAAGTTAGCTCCTAAAAAATATGGCGATAGAGCCGATGAAGTTAAAGAAGAAAATAACTGGACAGTGAATGGCATCCCAACCAAAACTAATCAAAGAGCCGATTAATTTACCGCCATTTCACAAAGGACAGCAAGACGCATTCGATGCTTCTACTCGATTCTTTGCGGTAAGGTGTGGAAGGCGATGGGGTAAAACAGCTATGATGCAAAATATAGCTTGCGCTGCCGCTGCCTTAGGTGAAAAGATAGGATGGTTTGCACCAGACTATAAGATTCAATCCGAAGCCTTTAGAGAGATTACCGACTATTTAGCCCCCATGATTAAATCATCATCCAAGATAGATGGGATTATTCAGACCTATACTGGTGGCAGAATAGACTTTTGGACTCTTGAAAATGAAAGAGCTGGTCGATCCAGAAAGTATCATAAAGCTTTTATCGATGAAGCCGCCTTTACAAAACCCAATATGCTTAAAGTATGGCAGACCGCTATCAAACCAGCATTACTTGATTATCAAGGAAGTTGTATTACAGCCTCAACTCCTAATGGTGTAGATAGTGAGAATTTCTTTTGGCAAGTATGCAATGATCCTGAGCATGGATTTACAAGTTACCACGCACCCACACACACAAACCCATTTTTGCCACAGGAAGAACTATTAAAGCTTGAGAAGGAAAATCATCCCTTAGTATTCAGACAAGAGTATTTAGCAGAATTTGTAGATTGGTCAGGGGAAGCATTTTTTAGCCTGGACAAAATGCTAGTTGATGGAAAGCCAGTCGATTATCCAGTTAAATGCGATGCAGTATATGCAGTGATCGATACCGCAGTAAAAGGCGGTAAAGAAAATGATGGTACAGCTATTATTTACTTTGCATTAAATAAACTCTATGGGCAACCTATTATTATTTTGGACTGGGATATAATCCAGATAGATGGCGCATTATTAGAATCATGGATGCCTTCAGTCTTTGAAAGATTAGAAGAATTTGCCAAAGTCACACAGGCAAGACATGGATCAGTCGGTACTTTTATCGAAGATGCAGCAGCAGGATCTATTCTTATCCAGCAAGGTAGAACTAGAGGATGGAATACCCATGCGATAGACTCTGGACTTACTTCAGTGGGTAAAGATGAGAGAGCTATTTCAGTCTCTGGTCACTTCCATCAAGAGAAGATTAAAATTAGCCAATATGCCTTTGATAAGACTATGACTTTCAAAAATGCTTCAAGAAATCATTTGATTAGTCAGGTCACAAGCTTCCGCATTGGAGATAAAGAAGCCTATAAAAGAGCCGATGATTTACTTGATTGTTTTACCTATGGAATTGCGATAGGCGTAGGTGATAAGTATGGTTATTGATATAATATTAATATGAAATTCTATACTTATATTCATTACAAATCAGATACTAAAGAGCCATTTTATATTGGCAAAGGTACAAGTAATAGAGCATGGAAATTAAGCGGTAGAAATAAATATTGGAAGCATATAGCTCAAAAGCATGAATTTGATGTAGAAATTGTTTCAAGATGGGAATATGAGCAAGATGCTCTAAACCATGAAATACAATTAATCGCATATTATAAAAATTTAGGACATAAATTAGCTAATCTTACCAATGGTGGTGAAGGATTAAGCGGTTTAAAATTTAGTGATGAGCATATCAATAATCTTAAAAAGTCCCATATTGGGAATAAATTAACAGATTCAGCCAAAGCTAAACTTGTGAAGTATTTAAGAACTCATAAGAATAAACCTTTTATTTGCATCGAAACTGGATTAAAATTTGAAGCATTGCACGATTCTGCCAAGTGGCTAAAAAAAAATGGCAAACCTAAAGCTCATATAAGCGCTATTGGAAATGCCTTAAACAAAAGATTAAAGTCTGCCTATGGTTATCATTGGCAATATATTTAAAGGATAGTTATGTCAGATATAACAGTCAATAGTACCGAAGTCGGTTCACAACTCATGCAAATTCTACAAGCTGGTGAGATTCAACCAGGCACAGATGTAGGATATAACCTTTGCAAAGTACTATGGGAATATCATCCACTTGGCGGTAAGCTAGTTGAAAAACCAATTAGACTTGCTCTATCTAAAAAAAGAATAATTACAGTAGATGCAGAACCAAAAGATATGCTGGTCGAAGCATTTGAGAAAGAATGGGAGAAATTAGGTGCAACTAATCATATTAGGGATACTATGTTTATCAATCGTGCCTATGGCGCTGGTGCTATTGTGTTTGGTGCTGAAGGTGAGCCAACAGATAAACCTATCGACCCATGGAAACTACAAGACCTCAATCTTTACTTCAACCAACTCGACCCATTAAATTTAGCAGGATCGATTGTTACTAATCAGAATCCTAATGCACCAGACTTTCAAAAGCCATTACCATATACCACAGCAGCAGGTCAGCCTTATCATCCTTCAAGAGCTTGTGTAGTATTTAATGGCACACCAATCTATTTAAGCTTCCAGGCATCCGCATTTGGTTTCACTGGTCGCTCAGTATTTTTAAGAGCTTTATACCCAATGAAGTCTTTTATCCAATCTATGATTACCGATGACTTGGTGACTTTCAAGGCTGGACTCTTAATCGCTAAACAAAAACCAGCAGGCTCAATCGTGAATAGGTTAATGCAAACTGCCGCTGGCATTAAAAGAACCTATTTACAAGAAGGCGCTACTGGCAATGTATTATCCATAGATATTGATGAATCTATTGAAGCTGTAGATATGAATAACACTAATACTGCTATGACTACAGCCAGAGATAATATTATTGCCAATGTAGCCGCAGCTTCAGATGTCCCAGCTATGCTATTAAAAGATGAAGCCTTTACTCAAGGATTTGGCGAAGGCACAGAAGATGCAAAAGCTATAGTTCAATATGTCGAAGGCATTAGAACAGATATGGAAAGTCTATTCAAATTCTTTGATAAGATTGTAATGCACCGAGCATGGAATAGAGAGTTCTTTGAAGCTATCCAAAATAAATACCCAGATGTCTATGGCAAGATGTCCTATGAGCAAGCCTTCTATAAATGGCAAGATGAATTTAAAGCCGAATGGGAATCACTACTTGAAGAACCAGAATCAGAAAAGGTTAAAGTAGAAGAAATCAAGCTTAAAGGTGTTACCGAATTATTAAGAACTATGCTGCCAGTAATCGATCCACAAAATAGAGCGATTGCACTTCAATGGGCGCAAGATAATGTCAATGAAATGCAAGATTTCTTTAAAAGCCAGCTTAACCTTGATCCAGACTTAATTGCAGAATATGAGCCACCTCAAGGAACTATGCCAGAAGAAAAAGTACCAAGTCCTAGTCGTAGCTAGTTATGCGATTCTTAAATAAAAAGACAGGCTCATTTATTTCAGTACCAGATAGGTATATTCCTATTGTCACAAGCCTTATTCGATCAGATGAGTATATTTTTATTAAAAATGACGATTCAGAGCATTGGATTACTTTACATGGTGGCGAAGGTGAAGGTCAGCATGTATTAATTAATGGCGCAGGTCAAGTTGTAGGCGGTGCAGGTGGAAAGCTTAATGGCAAAGAATTAGGCAATGTCAAATCTAAGTCTAAAGATGTATCTAAGCCAACAGAAACCCCAACAGAACCACCAAAAGAACCTGAAAAACCTAAAGAAGAACCTAAAACAATAGCTGAAACTCCTATTGAGACACCAGAGCAAATTACTGAAAGATTAAGCAAGCATGCTAATCAATTATCAGAACAAGCTCATACTTTAGAAGATCATCAAAAAGCTAAAGAAGCTCATTTAGAAGCATCTTATAAATATGTAGGCTTAAATAATGCAGATTTATATAAGCATCATTATGAAAAATATAAATATCATTTTGAACAAGCTAAGCAACTATTAGCAAAACAAAAAAGAGAAGAATCTAGGGCTAAAAAGAAAGAATTTGCTCAAACAGAAGAAGGAAAATCTAAAGCTGCAAAAGAAGCTATGTTTGCTACTCAATCAGTTCAAGAAATTGATAATCATTTTAGAAGTAAATTTAATTTAGGCTTTGCTAATGGATCTGAAGCTAAAAAAGAAGCTGATAAAGCATGGAAAAATTATGTATCAGCTAGAAGGCAAGGCGATCCTAATGCAGAAGATTATAAAAATAAATATCACGAATTAATTGGCAAATACAGATCAGTTGCTGGGGCTAATATAAGAAGCCATACACCTTATGACATTACAAGTGGATCAACAGGTGGAAAAGCTGTAAGAAAACTATTAGGTCATGTAGATTCAGCATTAACTCACATGGAATCATTAGGATTTAATGTCAAAGAAGCCTTAGCTAAAGGCAATGTACAATTTGCAGCTGGAACTACAGGCAGAGCTAATGGTCATGCTTGGCAAAGCAATGGAGTTGGTTATTTTTCACTATCTACTACAAAAAGACTTGAAACAGATCCTGAACAGACTAAATATGCTCAAAGAAGAAAAGAAGAAGGTAAACCTAGATGGACAGTATCAAGCGGATCAGAAGATCAAGCTAGAGCAACTATTGTCCATGAATTAGCCCATGCTTTAGGAATGCAGCCTCATATTAATTCTCCAGCTAAATTAAAAGCCATATTAGATAAACAGTTTGATAAGAACTATGGCAATATGAGAGAGTGGATTAAGACTAATATTAGTGAATATGCCACAGAAAATATTAAGGAAACAGATGCAGAATTAGCAGCTATGGTAACTGCGCCTGATTATGTAAGAGGTACTTTACCTAAAGAACTTGAAGATCATGTAGATGAATTATTTATGAGGACAAAATAATGCTACCAATACCAAAAGATCCAAATTTTAAAATACCGCCAGTAAGCGAGCATGATTTTTTTAACCCAACAGGCGATGAAGATGAAAGATTGCTTAAAACTGGGGCATGGAATCACGAAGATAATCCGCAACCTGAATCACCAGAAGAAGAAGCTGCTGAAGAATCTCAAGAAGTAACAAAATGACATTTTTTCAAGTATTAACTGCTGCTGTCAATGACATCATAGAGCATGGCTTTGATTCTAAGAAAAGAATCGATGATTGGATGAAAAAGATCCATAAGGCAGCACTAAAAGAGTTAATCCCAGAAGCACAAATCCAAAGAGAACTAAAAAAGGCACTTGAAATAGCCTATAACCGACTTGTAACTAAAGGCGGTCTTATATCATCCCATGTATCTAAATTTGATATAGAAAAGCTTAAGCCTAAACTAAGATCAGAGCTTGATCGTAGAATTATGGCATCTACTGACCTTATTAAATACAATCGAGAAGAATGTATCAATAATCTATTAAGAAGATTTGAAGGATGGGCGACTTCTATTCCAAAAGGCGGATCAGATGCAGTCGATAAAGTAAAACAAAAGCAAGATATTAGAAAGTCATTAGGCAAAATCAGTTTTGAGCAAAGACGAGTCATTATTGATCAGACTCATAAGCTTGTATCCAATATTAATGACATAGTAGCTATTGATAATGGCGCTATTGCTGCTAGATGGCATTCACACTGGAAAGAACTCAATTACAACTATCGAAAAGACCATAAAGAACGAGATGAGAAGATTTATGTGATCAAAGGTAGTTGGGCAGTAGAAAAAGGATATATCTCAGCCCCTAATGGTTATACCGATGAAATTACACAGCCAGGCGAAGAAGTTTACTGTCGATGCAACTACACCTACCTGTATAATTTAAGGCAAGTTAAAGATTTATTAACAAATAAAGGCGAAAAAGCCTTACAATCTCTAAAAATTTAGGAATTTCTATGCCCTTTGAGTCAGAAAAACAAAGAAAAGCTATGTATGCAGCCGCTAAAAGTAAATCCAATATAGGAATACCTAAAGAAGTTGCTAAGAAGTTTATTAAGCATGGAGAAGATGAATTATCAGCTCCAGTATTGCTTACTCCTAAAAAATTTGCAGAAAATGCAAAAGTAGAAGAAGAAATTGCAGATCCAAGAGAAGAATTGCAAAATGTACAGGGTGAAATTGCGGAAATCGCAAAAATCCTTAGAGCCTATAAGACAGATACTCTTTTAGACAAAGTAAAGACCATGAATGAGAATGAAATCATGGTAAGAGCTGGAGAGCCTGTACCTAGATTTGGTCAAGATGCTGACCCTTGCTGGGAAGGTTATCAACAAATAGGTATGAAGGAAAAAGGCGGCAAAGAAGTGCCTAACTGTGTACCAGATTCAGCAGTTGAAGGATCAGTTGTAGCAGTTGATGAGAAACCAATAGATAAAATGGCAGGGGCTGAAGGTAGAGCATCTGGAATCTTATTTTTGACTGAAAGCAATGAAACTCTATTAGTTCGCAGAGGTAATGGTGGCGATTATCCAAATATGTGGTGCGTACCAGGCGGACATCAAATTGAAGGCGAAACATTAGAAGATTGCGCTAGACGAGAAGCAGCAGAAGAAACTGGCAGAAGATATGAAGGCGATTTAGAGATATTGCATGACGATGGTCAATTTTGCACCTATATTGCCAGAGATATTAAAAAGTTCCCTGTTAAAGTATGTGATGAATCTACAGGCTATGATTGGAGTCATTTAAGCAATCCACCTATGCCATTGCATCCAGGTCTTGCTACTGCATTTAGAGTGGCAGCTGCAAAAACTGAATATGATATTGCAGAGCTTATAAAGGATGATGTATTACCTAGTCCACAGATGTATGCGAATATCTGTTTACTAGCTATTAGAATTACAGGTACTGGCTTAGCTTATAGATCATCTATTGGCGAGCATGTATGGAGAGATCCATCACTTTACCTAAATGAAGAATTTTTAAAGAGATGTAATGGCTTAACAGTCATTATGGATCACCCTGAGAGCGCTGTCTTGACCTCTAAAGAGTTTAAAGATAGGGCAGTTGGTAGTATCATGCTACCATATATCAAAGGTGACGAGGTTTGGGGCATAGCCAAGATTTATGACCAAGCTTCTGTCGATGAGATTTTAGAAGGCGAAATATCGACTTCACCATCGGTGGTCTTTGACCAATCCGCTGGAAATACAACACTGACAACCGAGAGTGGCGAGCCGCTCTTGATTGAAGGCGTACCATTCCTGTTAGATCATATAGCAATTGTTACGAAAGCGAGAGGATCAAAAGGAGTTTGGGACAAAGGTGGCGAAGCCACTGGAGTTTTATTAACTAACCAAGAGGTGTCTTAATATGACAAAAGAAACAATGATTGAGCCTAAAGCAGATGCTTCAGGCGAAAAATTAGACGCTATCTTATCCGCTTTGAATAGTATTGCTGTTCGAGTTGATGAGATGGAAAAAAATCTACCTGCACCACCATTAGTCACAGCAGCTGATAAAAAAGCTAAGCATGACGATGATATGGAAGCTTGTGATGATGACGCTAAGAAAGATGATGACGAAGAAGAAATGGTAGCTAAAAAAGCAGATAAGAAAGCTAAAAAAGATGCAGAAGGCTCTGATCCAAAAGAGCATGGAAAAGCAGGCGAAATTAAACCAGATGACGAAGGTAAAATCGAAGAACCAGGTCACATGGAATTTAAGAAAGATGATGATGACGAAGAAGAAGAAGCTAAGAAAGATGATGACGAAGCTGCTAAGATGGATGAAGAAGAAACTAAATATGCTGATGCACAAGCTAAGGCTGATTCAGTATTAGCTGGTTTTGGCAAATCTGCAACTCGCCCATTACAAGGTGAAAGCTTAATGGCTTATCGCAAAAGATTATTGCGTGGCGTACAAGGCTATTCCGATGCTTACAAAGGTATCAACCTTGCTTCTATCAAAGATGCAAAATTACTTGATTTAGCAGAAAAGCAAATTTTTGCTGATGCACTTGCAGCTTCAAAAGCTCCATTGCACTATGCTGCTGACCAATTAATCGAGCTTCACGAAAAAGATAGAGCTGGTCGCACAATTACGAAATTCAAAGGTTCTGTAGAAGCATGGCTCGGTGATTTTAAAGTGCCATCTTTAAGAGTTAAAGAGTTTCACTTAAATAACAATAAAAGATAAGGAAGATAGCTATGTCAGCAAATCTAATCTCATTAAATCCTATGCTAACAACCAATGCAGTAGGTTTGTTTAATACAAACTCTGCTGGTTTTACGCAAGGTGATGCACTTGATGATCCAGCGGTTAAGTTCTACTTAGCTGGTGGTGTATTAAGTACATCTGCTACTTCTCCTATTTGGGGTGGTATTCCAATTCAAGAGTTTTCTGCTGTAGGTCAAGCAGGTGTATTCTCTGGTAATAAACAACCAGGCACAGATACTCTTGGTTCAACAGTTTTACAAGCGACTGGTTCAGCTAACCCAACAGGTATCGCTGTTTATAACCAAGCTTTCGCTGGTATTACAACACCGCAAAGTACTGCACCACTTTATTCACCAGGTATGTCTGTTAATTTCTACAGATTTGGTTCTGGCGCTAGAATCCCTTTGATTCTTGATCCAGCATCTGTAACAATTGATGGTCAATTAATCAGCACAACAGTTTATTTTGATTACACAAATAACTGGGTAACTGTTAATAATCCTGGTACACAAGCTGCTTTCCCTGTGAAAGTAATTGGTGTAAGCACCACTGGCAACAAGACAGTTTCATACAATGGAACTACTAATGCTGCTAACTGGATTTACAATCAATATGTGGCACTTTGCCTAATCTAATCGAGGAGAAATAATTATGTCAGGCTTTGCACCATCATTTGTAACAGTAAATCCGCACTACATGATGCCAGAACTCATTATGCAATACAGTTTGGCTTCAGGTGCTTTCACAACTTTAGCAACAGAAAATCCTATGCCAAGACTTGGTGAAGCGGATCTTTATGTATATGCTAAAAAAGTACAATTAACAACACAAGTACAAGCTAATCAATCACAAGTGAATCAGTTGCCAAGTGCATCTATCATTCCTTCAATGATTAGTACTGCTACTTACCGCCTACAAACTAGAGCGCAATACGATAATTTCGATGAAGCTGCTACTGGCGCTTGGGGCTATGCACTACCACAAGGTATGCGCTTAGCTGCTCGTCAAGGTATCGCTCAACAATTGCGTAATGCTCTACTTTATGGCTTTAACCCAGCAAACGGAGAAGGTTTATTAAACACTTCAGGTGCTACTACTCAAGTTCTTGGTGCTGATACCAATGGCAACACTGGTTACAGTACTTGGGATAGCGGTCAATTAGCTCAATATCTATTGAATATGATTGGCGCTTTAAAAGTGCGTACACTTCAAATTGGACAACCACTCCGCTTAGTTTTCTTAGCACCACAAAGATTCATTAGCCAAATTTCATATTCTGGCGTAGTGTCTTTAACACAATTCCAAAGAATTGGTGCTGGTGTTGAAACTGCTGCTGGTTTAGTTGAAACAGTTGCTCAATGGGCAGGTGGTGATGATGTTAGCTTCGCAGCTGACGACACACTAATCGGTCAAGGCTTCGGTGGTACTGATGCAATTATCTTAATTGCTCCAGAACTTAAGATCCCTAAAGCAAACAATGCTATTAATACTAACATTTTTGCTACATTGACACCTAACCAAACAGCTACATCATTAATGCTTACAGATGTATCTGCTCCTACTGAAATTCCAACACCTATTGCAGATGGTGGAATTACTACTCTCTATACAATGAGAAGTACATCAGGCTGGGGTATCAGACCTGAAGCATTGACAATCTTGTCAGCTGCTTATTAGTAGTTAGTTGTTTTGCAGAAAAGCTCACTTAGGTGGGCTTTTTTGTTGTATAGTACTAAAACCTTAGTGATGCAAGGATAACAACCATGAGGGGTATTCTAGTATAAAAAAACTAGAGCATCATATATCCCTCACCCTTATTTAAAAGGACAACAATATGAAACTATATATAGCGAATTGCAGTAAGCAAGAGTTTAATCTTACTTATATGCTTCCTGAGAATCCAAGACCATTTATGCACCATATTCGTGCTGGTGGACAAGTTGAGATTCCAGGTAATCAAGATTCAGTCGATTCAATCATTAATCAATTATCTATCTATGGATTAATGGAAGCTTCTAAAGTCAAAAAGGGCTTTGGCGGTATTGCATATCAATTAGAAAAGCCAATTAGTGTTGAAGCTATTGAAGCTGGTCTTGACCAAAGAGATCAAGAAATGATTGACAGAGCATTAGAAGCTCGTAAGAATACTGCTGCGGCAGCTGATAAAATCTTGACTGATAAAGCTCAAGAAATGGGCTTAAAGCAAAAAGCAGGTCTTGAAGTAGAAATTATGGAAGAAAAAAAGAATGCAGGTGATAATTCACCTAAATTCGAGCAAACTATTGAGGTAGTTAGAGAAGGATTACAACCTCAAAGCAAGGCTTCAAGAAAGAAGAAATGATATATAATGCAATTTTAGGAAATTAACTTATGACAGATCCCATTACTTCTCCCCCAACTTTAACTGGATTTATCGCTTGGACAAGAGCAGTAATGGGTATTCCTACCTCAGCTATTCCTGATAATGATATAGGCTATCAATATGCCTATCAGGTAGCACTCGATATAGTACCCCTAGATTTTACCCAAGCTTCACCAGATATATATACTTTGACTGTATATAATCTAGGCGGAAGTAACTTATTACAATGGCAACAAGATATTACAGGACAGACCTTTTTTGCCGATGCAAGAGCTTCATATAGTATGAATAGCTTTGTAGCTGGTGTTGTAGATAGCGCTAATGATGTATCCACAAGTGAGACACTATCAGTAGGCGCAGGTCTTAAAAATCTTACTCTATTTGACTTACAAGCTATTAAGAATCCCTATGGAAGGCAAGCTTTGCTTTATATGCAAACTCTTGGCACTCTCTGGGGAATTACTTGAAATTACATCTCGGAGTTATTGAAGTACCTGAAATTGAAGAAGGCTCTACTTCTTATACTGTAGGAAAAGACCTAGAAGCTCGCTATGGGCTATTTTCAGCTTTTGCTAATACCTATGGTGAAAAGATAGCTAAAAACCTCGCAGAAGGCGCACAAGGAGCTTTAGAAACCCTTTTATTAGGCAATAAAGTATCTGATCCTTTTGCTGCTGGTACAGACCAGATTACAGCCGATTTTAAGCATTTTATTAGCTCACAAGAAGCTGAAACAGTAGGGCTTCCTGGTGTACCAACTCAAGCTGCTTTAATGGGTAAATCAACTCGATTTAAAGGTAAGGCAAGAAGGGGAGCTAGACCAAAAGGTCAAGTGACTTATGGTGTAAGACGACCTTCATTTATTGATAGCGGTATATTTATTAACTCTTTAAAGACTTGGATTGAATAATGGCAACAGTAAGCGAATCAGCACAAGCCAAACCACAATTAGCGGCTGGATTAAATGAGGGCATACAGACCTTATCCGCCAATGAGCAAGTTACCTTTACTCTATATGTAAAGCTTGTTTTACCTCTTGATGGTTATGTATTCTGGGTAAATGCAGCTCTTTTAACAGATTCAGCTATTTACAATGTGGCTCAATATAACCGATTGGAGTATGACCAATTAGAATCTACTCCTATTCCACCAAGATCATTAACTGTGACTGGTTCTTTCCACTTTAATTCAGAGTTGCATCAATTAGAAGATAGAACTACAGCATACAATCATGTCATCTTTACTTCACCACAGCTTATACAAGATTTTAATGTTGTAAATAACTCATTAATCTATGTAGCAAGCTATGAAGGCTTAAAATTTGCCTTTAGTCGTAGAGATAATTATTACAAACAAGCTGACCTTTTCCACTATAAAGGTGATGCACTTTACTCCATCATGGACACTCAACTTATTGATTCCATGACAGGTTTTGATACTACAAGCCCTATAGTCTCTAATAGTTTACCTATCTGGCTTACTTTAAACCAATACTTTCCGATGTATCCATCTTATCTAGCTCCACAAAATTTACAGCCACCTTATGCTGTAGTGGACATTGATCCTAAGGAAACAAGAGCTTTACAGCAATTTCCTTTGCTAGATGCTAATTCAAATCCGTATCAATTAACCCATGATACTGTTAGAATAACCATTTATGGGATTCGCAATAATGCTGCACTTAATTTTGCGAATTATGTATTTGATTATAGTAGAAATACCGATAATATTGGTATGATGAATATGCCAATCATTCAAGATGAAAAAGTAACTCAACCTGAATTTGGTATATTAGCTATGAAAAAGACAATTACTTTTGAAGTAAGTTATTATCAGTCTACGATTAATGACATTGCCAGAAAGTTGATTGAAAGTGCATTTATGACAATAACAGAAACAAACTTATAGGAGAAATATTATGGCAGTAGGTCAAAATCAACCAGCAGTAATCAATGGTGCAGCAATAACAGCACAAGGTATCAATTCAGCATTAAATCTATCAGCTAATACAGTTGTTAAAGCATTTAAAGGTCGAATTGTTAAAGTAAATGTAACAACAGCAGGTTCTACAAATGGCGCTATCTATGATTCAGCAACAATCGCTGGCGTAGCAGCAGCTAATTTAGTAGCAGTTATTCCTGATGTAATTGGCACTTATTTAATCGATTTTCCATGCAAAAATGGTATCGTATTTGAGCCAGGTACAGGTCAAGTTGTTTCTTTAAGCTACAATTAATTTAATAAGGGGGCATTATGCCAAATATCGTAAATGTCGTTGTAAGGCAACAGGTAGCAGGCGCTCCTAATACTTTACAGCAAACAGGTGCTTTGATTTCTCAAGGCGCAACAAATTTAACAACTGGTACAACACAGTTGCTTACACAAGCATCTGATTTAACACCATTGCTAAAAGCAGCAGTTAATATCTCTGGTATTACTTGGTCAGCTGGTTTAGCTACAGTAACAACAACTTCAGCTCATGGAATCCCTAGCGGAGACACAATTAAAGTAGTTATTTCTGGTGTTAATCCTACTGGCTATAATGGTACAGTTAATGCTACTTATGTAAGCTCAACTAGCTTTAGTTATCCATTAGCTTCTAATCCAGGTAATTATGTATCTGGTGGTGCAGTGATCTTAGAAGATAGCCAAGAGCTTTATGCTATGGTTCAAACCTTCTTTGCTCAAGGCAAAACTCTAGGTGTTTATATCCTAGAATTGGGTGCAGGAACTCCAGCGCAAGGTGTTACATCTTTAACAGCTTATATTGCTAATCCTACAATTCAATTTTATAGCTATCTATTACCTTATGCTTGGGATACAGAACCTACAGCAGTTTCATTAGCAAGAGCTAATAATGGTACTACAGCAGAAATTTATTTCTATGTAAGTACTACTTTAGTTACTTATACAGCATGGAATGGTATTAAATCAGTATTTGCAGTAGTTCCTAACCCAGCAGCACCTGTAACAGAATTTAGTGCAGCTGCATTCTTCTGGGTAACTCTAAGCTACAACCCAAGTGCAGCTAATTTAGCTTCACCACTTGAATATACTTATATCTATGGCGTAACAGATTACAGCTCTGTTTTAACAAACACACAAGAAACTCAATTGTTAGCAGCTGGTGTTAATTATGTAGGTACAGGCGCACAAGGTGGTATTTCAAATACCTTGATTTATGGTGGTACTTTCATGGACTTAAATCCATTTAATTACTGGTATGCTGTTGATTGGCTTTCAATTAATGTCGCTGAATCTTTAGCTGGCGCTATTATTAATGGCAGTAATTTATCTACTAATCCGCTTTACTACAATCAAGCAGGTATTAATACCTTACAAAAAGTAGCACAAGCAACAGTAAATAATGGTATTTCTTTTGGATTAATTCTTTCACCTGCAACAGTAACAGCAGTACCTTTCAGTACTTATGTCACTGAAAATCCAGGTGATTATGCAACAGGCGCTTATAATGGTCTAGCTTGCACCTTTGTACCACAAAGAGGATTCTCTGAAATTACTATCTACTTAACTGCAAGCAACATCCCAACTTAAGGAGAATAAATAATGGCGAATCCACAAATACAACAAGGTACTTTAAATAGACTACTAGCAAGTGTAGTCTATGCTAACTATCAACAACTCAATGTCACTGCTTCTTACCTTGCTAAAGAAGCTATCAGTCTTTCTTTTGATGGTGACACTTCACAACTTATTGGTACTTTAACAGGCGCTGTAACAAGCCCAGAGCCATATATTTATGGAACTGTGACTATGCACCTATTAAGAACTCAAGCTTTAGGTGATGCCTATAAGCGTCAAATTGAAGTTAATACAACTCTAGGATCAGTAACAGTACATCCTGACTCAGTTGCATTATCTCCATTTGAGTTAAATAACTGTGTTTTACAAAGTGTTCAAGAAGTTGCTTTTGATGGCACACAAGCTGGTCTTATTGTGCGATTAAGAGGTATTTACAGTATCAATGCTGCATTATTTGCTGCTGGTGCTTAATTGATCTATACCCCTGAGTCATTGGGCTTGGGGGTATTTTTTTAAAAGGACAGAAAATGAGAATTAACCAAAAATTAAATCTTGTGATCCCATTTGAAACTGGTGATGACAAGACTATATATATTCACTCAAGCCCTATTAGTAGGGATTTGTTTGAGCAGTTTTACTCTGAATTAGGCGCTGTATTTACTAATTGTATGTCAGGCATGAATGAAGCTCATTTAGCTTTATCAGCCCCACAATTAGCTTATCCTGCATTAAAGTCCATTACTAAAAAGAATGGTACTTGGGATGGAGTTAAGTTTGGATTAGTAAATGAAATAATAAGACTTACCAATGTCTTATTTACTGGTGAAAAAGGCTGGGAATCATTACCCTTAGAAGTAGCTAAAAAACAAGGCATACTTGATGAAGCTGAAGAAAGTGAGGTGCTTTCTGACCTAATTTTTTTTATAGCAATATCATCGGTAGCTCCGAAGCAATTTCGACAAGCTTTTTTAGCAGCGGCAGGATCGATAAGAAACTGGGATTTTACTTCATCCAACTCTATGGAATACATGAGTGGCTTGCAGACATCGACAGAGAAAGAAACTACCTCGCAGACAGTGATAGCATAGTTGCCTATATTTTTAACTATGTAAGTACTTCTGGCTTTAGTGATTTTATGAAAGAGTATGGTGCAGAATATACCGATGTCACAGAGTTTAGACAAAGGCATATTTTGAAAGCATTAAAAAGTCGTTCTTTTTTTTAACTAATTGACTATAATTTCGCTATGGCTATTAAATCAGTAATTGAGATAGATGTACTAGACGAGAAATTCCAAGAATTTCTAGTTGCCTTTGAGCAATACAAAGAAGCTGTTGAAAGAATGCCTAAAGACTGGCAAAAGATCAATGAGCAAACTAAAAAGACATCCCTAGATTCTGAGAAGGCTGTAAAAGGTCATACCAAATCACTTAAAGACTATATGAGAGCTATCGATGATAGCAATGAAAGTCTTAAACTTACCCAAAAAATAACTACAGTAATTAGTGGAAATATGAATAATATTTCCTCAATCGCAGGTAAATTCCTATCTTTATTTGGTACAGAAGGCGCTTTAGCATCATTAGCATTAGGTATTGCTGGTGGAGCTATATCATCTACTGTAGAAGATGTATCAGAGAAAAGAAGGCAGGCTGCTGGTCTTGGATTAAGAGATACTGCTGAATTAAGGGCTGCTGAGATTGCATTTAAGCGCTTTGGTGATGTATCCGCAGATTTAAGCAAAATAGCAGATTTACAGACAAAATTATCCCCTTACCTACAACAGATGGTAGGCAAAGAAAATATTGGTAAAGATGCAGCACAACTCTACCCACTCATAGTACAAAAATTCCTTGAAGATGTCAAAAAACAAGGCATTGATGTCAATACACAACAAGGCTTACAAAGACTACAAGTTCTATCTGCTGTTAAGGGCTATGGTCAAGTCTTACCTCTTGATGAGCAATTAAGAATACTTAAACTACAAAAAGAGTTCCCAGAGACAGTAGAGCGATATAAACAATTAGTTCCAGCAGTCGGTCTTACCCCAGAAGAAGAAAAAAGAGCGCAGACTATTGAGACTACTATTGAAACCTTCTTTACGACTTTAAAAGTAACTATTGAAAGAAAAATTTTACAAGCATTTACTCCATCTAAATTAGGTATTGCAGAATATATATTTGCTCCTTTAATTAAAATCTTAGGTGAGCTTGTAGATGCACTTAGAAGGGCTTTTGGTCAAGTGTCACAAGTTAATAAGACTTTAAATCCAGCAGGATCTGAGACTATTAGCTCTGCACAACAAAAAAGTAATAAACAACAAATTATTGATTTCCTTGCAAGCAAAGGATTTACAAAAGCTCAAATCGCTGGTGTTCTTGGTAATTTCTATGCTGAAAGTGGCTATAACCCTAATGCTCTACAAAAAGGCGGATCAGGTGTAGGTATTGCTCAATGGGATACTGCTCGTCAAAAAGAATTTGAATCATTGTTTGGTCATTCATTAAAAGGAAGTACTTTACAAGAACAATTACAATTCTTCCTATATGAACTAAATCATAAAGAAGCTATGGCTGGAGAAGCTCTTAAAAAGGCTGCTACACCTACAGAAGCTTCTAAAATCATTACTCAACAATATGAGAGACCAGCTAATATGGGTTATGAAACCTATAAAAGAGAGATGTACTCTAATGCTATTAGTGTTAATATCAATAACAATACTGGCGGAAATGCTACTGCTTCTGCTGTAGGTATGGCAACTGTAGGAAATCCATGATTACTTCACAACAAATTCAATTTCAATACCAATATGAAATAGCTCCTATTCTTTTGGTAAATGGATTAGCTGCTAATTTGCCTAATGGTTTAATGAGTATATTAACTCTTACTGAGGGTGCTGATATATTTTACCCAGATGCCAATGATTATTTTGCTCACTTTAAAGTAGTGGGTGGTAATTCATTACAAGAATGGCAAGTCGCTGAATATCCTTTTGCATCTATTCAAATGGCTGCCAATGCTGTTATTCAAATGCCTTTAAAGGTAAGTCTAATGATGGCTTGTCCAGCACAAAACAATGGTAATGGATACTTTGAAAAACAAGCTGTTTTAACTAATTTAAAAACACAATTAGATAATCATATTTTGGCAGGCGGTACTTTTATTGTAGCCACTCCTGCTTATACCTATTCAAATTGTATTTTGACTAATTTAAGAGATGTAAGTACTTTAAGCGATAAACAAGTCCAATTTATGTATCAATGGGATTTTGTACAACCATTAGTCACTCAACAAGCAGCAACAGCGACCTATAACAATCTAATGACTAAAATAGGTAATGGCACTCCAACTCCTACTAATCTGGACAACTGGGGCGGCACTGGAGCTAATATTGGCGCTTCACAAAATTATCAACCACAAAGCAATGCTTCCTTGTTCTCTAATGGAACAGGCACACCAACTAATATCTCATTACCATGACCACTTTTGTAGCCTTTAATCCTTCTCCATCAGCTAATTTTCAGTTTAACCCTGTATTAGATGGCACAACTTACACTGCAATTTGCACTTGGAATGGTTATGGCAATAGATACTATATTAATATTTATGATGCTTTTAAAACTCTTATATTAAGCATTCCAATTATTGCTTCACCTGATAATTACGATATTAATTTAGTTAAAAACTATTTCTTTACTTCTACCTTAGTTTATAGAGCTTCATCAGGAAATTTTGAAGTGACACCATGAGATACTATGATATTGTCATTACTGATTCTAAAACAGGAAAAATAATAAATCAGTTCACTAGCTTAAATAGTGATAACTCTAATAATGGTGCTGCGCTTCAAGTTGAACTGGATATGTTCCAGAATTTTTTTCATGCTCCAGCTCAAAATCCCTATATAAAAATTACTGGGGTTACCTATGAAACTATCAGCCAAGCTTCTAATTTAAACAATCAAACTATATCAGTTTCAGTAGGTATGAATATTGGATTGCCTTTAGCTAACCCACAAGAAAGAGGAATTGTATTGCAAGGTACAATTTGGCAAGCTTTTGGTAATTGGCAAGGTAATGAAGTCAGCCTTCACCTTATTGTAGTGCCTTTAATTTATGATTCTACTAAAGAGCCAAATCTTACTGGTATTTGGTATAAAGGCACAACTATGCAAAAATTTGTAACTAGCACCTTAAATCAAGCTTTTCCTGGTGTAAATATCACAGGTAATTTTTCTACCAATTTAGTTTATACAGAAGATCAGCCTTTTTATAATTACAATCTACAGCAATTCTCAGAAAAAATGAATGAGCTTAGCAAGTATATTATTAAAGATCCTAAGTATATTGGAGCTAGTATTGCTTCTACTTCTAATGGATTTGTTTTATCAGATGGTATAGGAGATACAGGTCAATCTAATTCATTAACCAATCCTACACAGATTAGTTATTACGATATTATAGGTAATCTAACTTGGTTAGATTTATACACTATACAGGCTAAAGTGGTGATGAGAGGTGACTTAACTGTAGGTCAATATATCAAATTCCCTAAAGGCGCACCTTTATTAAATACTACAAACAGTTTTACTCAATTTAGGAATGATATATCTTTTCAAGGTACATTCCAGATACAACAGATCCGCCATGTAGGTAATAGTCGCCAAGCAGATGCTAATAGCTGGTGTAGTGTAATTGATGCCTATATTTCACAATAATGGATAAAAAATGACAATCTCACAAAAAGTCCCCTTTGCCCAAACCATTAATAAATTCTCTAAAAACAAAATTGAGAATCAATTACAAAATCTTGGTCAGGCTTTACCTTGCTCTGTGGTTTCAATTAGTGGAGCTATTGTTACTGTAGCTTTTGAGGTTAATGTCCCAGAAGGTATTACTTTGCCACAAGTGACTTGTCCTATCGCTGAAAGTCAATATACAAGGTTACCTATTCAGCCAGGCGATAAAGGTGTTGTAATGGGCGCTAATGCTCGTCTAGGTGGTATATCTGGACTAGGATTAGGATTAGCTGATCTTGTAAATCCTACCAATCTTGGTGGTCTTATTTTTGTACCTATTGGCAATAAGAATTGGTTTAATGTCGATGGTAAATATTTATTTATGTACGGAGTTAATGGAGTAGAGCTTACTACTATTAATCAAGACTGTACCCTTACTTTAAACTCATCTGGAATATCTATTAATCTTAATGGTGGCACTCTAAATATCAGTAATGGAAGTGTTATAATTAATGGCAATATTCAAACTACAGGCACTTTAACTAATAATGGTGTAAATATTAGTAGTACTCACGAACACTCAGGAGTACAAACAGGCTCTGGAAATACAGGAACTCCAATATAATGAGAACTTATGGTATAGATCCAAACACAAATCAATGGACTTTATTAACTCAAGCTCCATACCAAAATGCTTCCAATCCTGTTGTTTACAATTTTACAGACAGTGTTGGCGATATTTTTACAGTATCTAGTACTATTTACACAGCTACTATAGATTTTAGTTTACCACCTATTACTATTAATCAAGGTGATACTATTCAAAATAATACTATTACAGATTCTTATGGAAATACTCTAGTAAATACTTGGTCAAATGTCACACAAAATGTACTTTTGCCAACTGCACCGCCCCCACAATATATTCTTAAACCTGTTAATAATTCATCATTTAATACTTGGAATTTGCAACAAGGTGAAGTAGTGCAAGTAAGTGTAGGTTATATTTGGCTTACTACCCTTGTTCAGACTTTAAGGCTTATTGAAGGCGAAAGTCCTTTTTATGGCAATTATGGCATTCCTGCATATAAATCAGTACATACTCAAATTGCACCAGATGCAGCAGTTTCAAGAACTCAATCTCAATATTCACCTCATTTTGCAAGTTTAGCTGTATCAAAACAACAATTAGCAGCTCAACCGACTTATAATATCTCAGCAATATTTACTGACGGAACTACTATTCAATCCGTCATAGCGACTTAAAGGATAAAAAATGGCAATTATTACTAAATCAGGTGCAGTACCAAGTAGCCCAACCGACCTATTAAATGCAGAAATAGCAGCCGCTACTGCATTAGCTCCTGGACTCACTGCAAATTTACCAGGATCTCTTGTTGAGGATATGGCTTCTACCGCTGCTGGCGCTGTAGTGGTTCAGGATTTAGCCTATGTCGATTTAGTTAATTCAATTAGCCCTTACACAGCTAACCCATATATTCTTTATCAATTAGGTTCAGTTTATGGTGTTCAACAAGGTCAAGGATCTAACACTTCTGTATATGTCAATTTTACAGGCACTCCAGGATTTATTATTCCTAGAGGTTTTATAGTATCAGATGGTACTCATCAATACTCCGTACAAGATGGCGGATCTATTGCTGCCACAGGTCAAAGTAGCGCATTATATTGTTTAGCTACAGTTTCTGGATCTTGGGCTGTTCCTGTAGGTACTGTAACTCAAATCATTACTTCTGTACCTAGCACAGTAACCTTAACAGTTACCAACTTAACTACTGGACTTCCAGGTGCTACTGCTCAACCTTTAGCAGATTATCAAGCTCAAGTCATTCAAGCTGGTTTAGCAACTGCTCAAGGTATGCCTACCTTTTTAAAAGCTCAATTAAATAAAGTATCTGGAGTTCAATCAAGACTTGTATCTGTAAGAAATCCAGGCGCTAATCAATGGGAAGTTATTTGCGGTGGTGGCGATCCATACCAAGTAGGCAATGCTATCTATCAAGGTCTTTTTGATATATCTAATTTAGTAGGTTCTACAATTACTGTATCTAGCATTACTACAGGAACTAATGCAGTCATTAATACTGGATCTTATTTTGGTCAATATACAGTGGGTGAAGTCATTACAGTGGCAGGAGCTACTCCTTCTACATTTAATGGTACTTATACTGTAACTGCTATAGCTAACAATCTTGTAACTACAAGCAAGAATACTTCTACTTTTGGTACTTATACCTCTGGTGGTGTCATAACTCCTAATTATAGAAATGTCACAGTATCTATTAATGATTATCCAGATTCTTACAATATTACTTTTGTAAACCCACCACAACAAGCTGTAACAGTATCTCTTACTTGGAATACTATATCAACTAACTATATCTCACCTACTGCGGTAGCTGCATTAGGTCAGCCAGCTATTGTTAATTATATTAATTCTATTGTAGTAGGTCAGCCTATCAATACTTATTCATTAGAAGATGCTTTCCAAAATGCAATTGAATCTATTATTCCTCAAGACTTAATATCTAAATTAGTATTTGCAATTGCAATTAATGGAGTATCTGTATCACCAGCAGCAGGCAGTTTATTGATTTATGGTGATCCTGAATCTTATTTCCAAACTAATACAAGCTTAGTAACTATTACTCAAGGCTAATAATGCAAACCAAGATATTACCTTCTTATCTTTATTCGCAATATACAGGGCATGATAGCACTCAGTATTTGCAAGCCTTTTTTGATGCCTACAATACAACTGCACAACAATATTTAGATCAAATCAATAACCTTAATTTACCTATTTATACTAGCACAAGTATCTCAGGTAATTTATTAGACTGGGTGGCTCTAGGTATTTATGGTTTAAAAAGACCTGTAATCCCACAAGGCTACTACAAAAATAAAGGTGAGTATAATACTACTCACTTAAATGAAGGTAACTATAATGCTTTAAAAAAATTAGCTCCTACAGCTTTTTATAATGTCACTGACGATATATTTAAAAGGTGCATTACTTGGAACTTCTATAAAGGCGATGGATACCAATTTAATATTAGATGGCTTAAAAATAGAATAGCTAGATTTTTAGCTGGTGTTAATGGAACTGATCCTAAGCTTGATAATACCTATCAAATTAGTGTTACTTTTGCTGCAACCGATGTAGTTAATATTAATGTCAAAAAAGGCATTCTAACCACTAAAGGTGGTGCTTTATTTGATACTTTTGAACTAGATCAATTGCCTATGAATCAACCTACTATTTTTAAGACTTATATACCTACAAATTTATTTCCTATATTACAGGCTGCAATTAATGCAGGAGTTTTACAATTACCCTTTCAATACACTTATAATCTAACTTTGACATAAGAGACCGCTATGACTATCTATTTATTTGCCAATAATGCACAAACAACCCTAGCTAATTCTTTAACTAGCTCGGCTACCACAGCTACTTTAGCTCCAGGCACAGGATCTTTATTTCCTAGTCCTTCTACTGGTCAAGGCTTTAAGCTTACTTTTGTAGATGCTGCTACTGGTCTTTTAAATGAAATTGTATTGGTAACAGCCAGATCAGGCGATGTAGTAACTATTCTGCGAGGACAGGAAGGCACAACACCTCAGTCTTGGCTTGCTGGTGATTTAGCAGGTATGCTTTATACAGCAGGTACACAAAATAACAATATCCAGATTGACCAATACCAAATTGGTACTTATGACTTTGCTGTAGCAGGAGGAACTGCCAATTCTTTAACAGCAACTATTCCTTCTAATTTAGCTTATATCCCTACTAATTTTACTTTTACTCTACAAGCTTCTAATGCAAATACTGGAGCAACTACTCTTAATTTAACTATGGGAACTACAACTACTGGAGTTTATCCTTTAGTAAAAGCTAATAATCAACCTTTAGTTTTAGGTGATATTCCTAATTCTGGTTATCCAATGCTTGTATCTTGGAGTCCTGTATATAGTGCTTATGTCTTACAAAACCCAGCTACAGGTCAAGGCGCTGTTGTAACCCCAACTCAGTTACAACAACAATATTGGCTTTATGGTGTTGCTACAGGTGGCGCTAATACTATTGCTACAACTATACCTTCTCCATTAACTTCTTTAACAGATGGTATGCAAGTGTATGTAAGAACTCTTTATGCTAATAGTACAGCAACTCCTAATTTAACTCTTACTTTAGGATCTACTGCAACAGCAACAACTACTATTGTAAAAGGCAATAATTTACCTTTAACACCTGGAGATATTCCTGGCTCTGGTTATGTCGCTGAGTTTGTTTACAGCACTCAATTTGGTAAATGGATATTATTAAATCCTTTTACTAATCAATTGACTTTACCTGCTGGAACAGTAATTCAAACTCAAGCTGCAAGTAGCACTTCTGGATTCTCTACTAATAATACTTTAGGTATCAATGTCTTAAGCCTTAATATTGTTCCTCAATATGCTAATAGTAAAATTTTAGTTCAAATGAATTGCCCTGTATTAGCATTTAAAGGTGAGTCTAATGGTGCATTTATGGATATTTATAGGGGAGCTACTTTAATATCAACTACTTATTTAGGTAATGGAGCAGAAGATGCACCACCAGCATTAGGAAATTTAACAAGTATTTATTTAGATAGTCCTGCAACTACCTCTACTGTGACTTATAATATGGTTATTGGATCAATTGACGATCCTGATGCAGACAATGACGCTTGTACAGTTTATGGTGGAACTGCTGTTACAGCACAACAAACACCAGCTTATATTAATGTACCAGTAGGAAACTACAGCATCATACTACAAGAAATTAAACAATAAAGGAAAAAATTATGGAAAACCCATCAAATTATGGCAGTCCAATTACAGGTACACTTACTGGTACAACTGCAACCACTTCATTAAACAATCAAAGAATCCCATCAACTGTAGTATTAAACTCAGTGGCAGGTGGAAGAACTATTCAATTTAGCTTTGATAATGGAGCTACTTTCTATCCAGCAGTGACACCTACTTATAGTGAAACTTCACAGATAGCTTATGTACTTAATTTTCCTGTAACTACTATTAAATTTACTGGCGCAACTAACGACACCTATAGCATTCTATAAGGGGATTTTATGTCAATCTATCTTTTTACTAACAATGCTCAGACGACATTAGCATCGCCTATTACTGCTGGTGCTACTACCTGTACTTTAGCTACAGGTCAAGGCGCTAAATTTCCTAGCCCATCAACTGGTCAAGTATTTACTTTAACCTTTAATGATGCAGCCACAGGTCTTTTATCTGAGATTTGTCTTTGTACTGCAAGATCAGCAGATACTTTAACCATTATAAGAGGTCAAGAAGGCACAACACCTCAGTCTTGGCTTGCTGGTGACTTTGCATCTAACTATCTAACTGCTGCTGCTTCTAATGCCTTTGCTCAAACACAAAGTAATATACCTACAGTTAAGTCAGTAACAACAGCTTTTTATACACAACTTTCTACTGATACTACCTTATCAATTAATATTGCTTCAGACTGCACAATTACACTATTAAATCCTGCTTCATATAATGGCAATATACTTTATATTAAAAATATACAAGGCTATCAAGTATTAAGCGCTACAGCTAATATAGTCCCTGCTGGATCTACTACACTTACTTCTGTGATTTTAGAAGCTGTTGTAGGAACTTCATGTATGTTGCAATCAGATGGAACAAATTGGAATGTCATTAGTACATCTTTTCAACCTAGTGGGTTCTAAAGATGCTATTACTATTTGCTAATCAGGCTCAGACAACTCTAGCCTTACCAGCATTAAGCACAGCTACTACTATCACTGTTGCTGGTGGTACTGGCGCTAATTTTCCTAATCCTACTACCAACCAAGCATTTAAGCTTACTATAGTTTCAACACTTAACAATCTTGTTAATGAGATTGTTTTAGTCACTGCTGTTAATGGTGATGTCTTTACAGTGCAAAGAGGTCAAGAAGGCACAGTGCCTAGAAATTGGGCTGTTGGTAGCTTTGTAGTTAATCTAATGACTGCTGGCACAGGAAATGCTTTTGCTCAAATTTATGCTTTAAACAATGCCTATTACTCACCTGTATTTAATAATATGGCGACCACTACAGGTCAAATTAGTACTTTACCTACAAGCGCCCATGATATTGTAAATAAACAATATGTCGATTCTGTAGCTGGTGCTTCTGCTGCTAAATATGAGTGTCAAGTAGCCACAACCGCTGCTGTAAGTCTTACAGGATTCCCTGTCCTTGATGGATACCAAGTTGTAGCTAATGATCGAGTCCTAGTTAAAAATCAAGCTAATGCTGCCTACAATGGTATTTATATTGCTCAATCTGGATCTTGGGCTAGATCTGCTGATATGGCAGTATGGAATGAAGTGCCAGGTGCTACTACCTTTGTACAAAATGGTACTTTATATGCCAATACTGGCTGGGTAGCAATTACCTCTGAATTAGGCACTATCAATGTCACTCCTATTGTTTGGAGTCAATTCTCTGGCTATGGTACTTATACTGCTGGCATAGGTCTTACTTTAACAGGCACACAATTCTCTATTACCAATACTGGAGTGACTGCAAATTCTTATGGATCTGCAACTCAAGTACCTACTTACACAGTCAATGCTCAAGGTCAATTGACTCAAGCTGGCAATACAAGTATCTATATTCCAGCAAGCCAAATCAATGGCACTATACCTAATTCTAAATTAGCCAACAGCTCTTTTGTATTAGGTTCTAGCACAGTTAATCTAGGCGATACTTTAACAAGTCTTACTGGTGTAACTATTAATGGCAATACCAATACTTTAACCTTTATACCTAATTCAGCTTTAACTAATAGCTCAATTGCCATTAATGGAAATACAGTTTCATTAGGCGGATCTACTACAGTCACCGCAGTTAATCCTTATGCTCTTACTATAGGCACAGGATTAAGTGGCACTAGCTATAATGGCTCAAGCGCAGTGACTATAAACAATACAGGACTTCTATCTTTTAGCACTGGATCTACTGGTCTTACTTCTACTACCACTTCAGGCGCAGTGACTTTATCTGGAACTCTAGGAGTTGGCTTTGGTGGTACAGGACTTAATTCAACCCCTGCGAATGGTCAATTATTAATCGGAAATTCTACAGGTTATACCTTATCTACTTTAACTGCTGGTACAGGTATTTCAGTAACCAATACCTCAGGTGGCATTACTATTGCTCTTGATGGAAGTAGTGAGGTTCTTTCATTTAGAACTACTCTATCAGGTTTAACTCCTTCAACTGCTACAGGTGGCGCTATTGTTCTTGCTGGCACACTAGGTGTTGCAAGTGGCGGAACTGGAGCTACAACCCTTACAGGTTATCTATATGGAAATGGTACAAGTGCAATAACCGCATCTACTACTATTCCTAATACTGCTATTACTGGTTTAGGTACAATGAGTACTCAAAACTCTAATGCTGTATCTATTACAGGCGGTTCTATATCAGGCGTAGCTTTAATCCTTGATAGTTTAAATTCTACTCCTATTGGAGCTACCACACCTGCTTCAGGTAAATTTACTACACTTGAAGCTACAGGCAATTTAACCCTAGATTCTTATACTGGTTATTTATATGGTAATGGAAGTGGTGCAGTTACTTCATCAACTACTATACCAACTACTTCTTTAAGCGGAACTATCACTAATGCACAGCTTGCAAATAGCTCAATCACTATTAATGGTAATTCTGTAAGTCTTGGCGGATCTACTACTGTTACTGCCAATACTACAAATTCATTAACCTTTAATACAAGTGGTACAGGAGATGCTTCTCCAGTAACCTTTAATGGTTCAATTGCTCATACTATTTCCTACAATACTATAGGCGCTTCACCTTTAGCTGGATCTACAAGTCTTATTACTACAGGTACAGTGACTACAGGAACTTGGTCAGGTTTATTTGGTGCTGTATCAGGCGCTAATCTTACTAATTTAACTGCTGCTAATTTAACTGGTACGACTTTACCTTCATCTATAGTTAATTCAAGTCTTACTACTGTAGGCACTATAGGAACTGGTGTATGGCATGGAACTGCAATTACTCCTGCTTATGGTGGTACAGGCGCTACTACCCTAACTGGTTATGTCTATGGAAATGGTACAGGCACAATGACTGCTTCTACCACCATTCCCACTACTGCTCTTAGTGGAACTATTACGAATGCTCAATTAGCAAATAGTTCAGTTACCTACAATGGTGTTAATGTTGCCTTAGGTGCAAGTGGCACAATTACTGCGAATACAACAAATACCTTAACTTTTGGTACAGGTCTTACTGGAACATCTTTTAATGGTTCTTCTGCTGTTACTACTGCTATAGATACAACAGTTGTTGCAACTTTGTCAGGAACTCAGACTTTAACTAATAAGTCAATGTCAGGTTCTACCAATACTTTTACAAATATTCCTAATTCAGCATTAAGCAACTCAACCATTTCAGGTATTTCTTTAGGCTCTAATCTTGATGCTTTAACAATTAGCACAGGTCTTTCAGGAACTTCCTACAATGGTGGAAGTGCTGTAACTATTGCTATTGCCAATACTGCTGTTACATCAGGAACTTATGGTTCTTCTTTAATAGTTCCAGTATTAACAGTAAATGCACAAGGTCAGCTAACTTCTGTAACTAATACCACCATTAATGCAGTTACTTTAACTACAGGCTCAATTACTACCACTCCTGTGGCTTCAACTGATATTGCTAATAAAGCCTATGTAGATGCCGCAGTTTCCAATCTTTCTATTAAAGATTCGTGTAATGAAGCTACAACAACAGCACTTCCTACCAATATTTATAACAATGGTGCAAGTGGAGTTGGTGCAACTTTAACTGGTGTAGCAACTGGGACATTAACTGTTGATGGTCAATTAGTTGCTTTAAATGATAGAGTTTTAGTAAAAAATGAAGTAACAAGTGCAAATAATGGAATTTATGTTTGTACTGTAGCTGGTGCTACTGGTGTGGCTTATGTATTAACAAGGTCTACCGATTCTAATACTTCTAGTGAAATTCAAGGTGAATTTACCTTTATTGAAAAAGGTACTGTTAATGCTAATACAGGTTGGGCAAATACCAATACTTCTACTATTACTATTGGCACTACAGCTATCACTTATAGTCAATTTAGTGGTGCTGGAACTTACACAGCAGGAACAGGTTTAACTTTAACTGGTAGTCAATTCAGCATTACAAATACTGGGGTTACTGCAAACTCTTATGGTTCTGCAAGTTCAGTACCAACTTATACAGTTAATGCTCAAGGTCAGCTAACAAGTGCATCTAATACACCAATTAGTATTCCTGCAAGTGCAATTAATACAACCATTCCTAATAGTGGATTAACTAATTCAACAATTTCAGGAATAAGTTTAGGCTCTAATCTTGCAACCTTAACTATTGGAACAAGTCTTTCAGGCACTTCTTATAATGGTGGTACTGCTGTAACGATTGCTTTAGCACCCACAGCAGTAACAGCAGGAAGTTATGGTTCTGCAACACAAGTTGGTACATTTACAGTCAATGCTGAAGGTCAGATAACTTCTGCAAGTAATACAACTGTAACTCCAGCACTTACCTCTATTACAGGTTTTGGAACTGGTGTAGCAACTGCTTTAGCAAATGCAACATCAACTACTGGTGGTATGGTTCTTTATGGTGGTGCTTTAGGTACACCATCTTCAGGCACTTTAACAAATGCAACTGGACTTCCATTAACAACTGGTGTTACTGGAATATTACCAGTAGCCAATGGTGGAACTGGTGTCACATCATCTAGTGGTGCAAATTCAGTTGTATTGCGTGATGCTAATGCAAATATTTCAGTTAATTGTTTATTTGAAGGATTTACAAGTCAAGCGGCTGGCTCATTAATTACTTTAACAGCTTCATCTGTTCAAAATTGGGTAATTACAGGTTCAGGTGGTCAAACTATTAAATTACCTGATGCAACAACATTGCCTAGTGGTGCAGTATTTACATTCAATAACAATCAAAGTTCAGGAACGATTGTTGTTCAAAATAATTCTTCAACAACAGTTGTCACAACACAGTCAGGTTCATTTATTCAGCTTATTTTGTTAAGTAATTCAACTGCGGCTGGTTCTTGGGATTATCATAATGTTGCACCAAGTAATGTAAGCTGGTCTACAAATACTTTATCTTGGGCTGGTTCTTATACAAATGGAACTTGGAATGGTAATGCTGTAGGTATTCTTTATGGTGGAACTGGTCTTTCTTCAACACCTACCAATGGACAATTATTAATTGGTAATGGTACTGGTTATACTCTTTCAACTATTACTGCTGGAACTGGTATATCAGTTACAAATAGTGCTGGTGGTATCACTATTGCAGTCAATGGTACTGGTGAAGTAACTAGCTTTCAAACAAGTCTTTCAGGATTAACTCCTTCAACAGCTACAGGTGGTGCAGTTACTCTTGCTGGTACTTTGGGTGCATCTTCAGGTGGTACTGGAGTAGCGACTCTAAGCGGTCTTGCTTATGGCAATGGTACTTCAGCCTTTACAGCAGCCACAGCCGCACAAGTAGTCTCTGTCATAGGCACTACTGCGGTGACTAATGCGACCAATGCAACAAATTCAGCTAATATAGCTTTAACAGCAGGTTCTGGTGCTACAAATTATTTACACTTTAGCTCTACAGCTACAGGAAACTCAGCAGTGAATACTAATACTTCTCTAACCTATAATTACACAAATAATGCAATTACAAGCGGTATTAATGGTGGGGCATTTTAATTTTGGTTTATAATCTATTTTTTAAAGGAATTTAATTATGGCAGCTAGTGGATTTACCCCTATTTTACTATATGCAAGTGGCACAACTGGTAATACACCTTCGGCTACCAATTTAACAAGCTCATCTTTAGGTGCTGAACTTGCTTTAAATTATACCGATGGTAAATTATTTTATAAGGATAATGCTGGTACTGTTCAAGTTCTAGCTTCTAAGGCTTCAGCTTCTACTACTTTTAGTGGTGGAACTACTGGTTTAACTCCTTCTACTGCAACTACAGGTGCTATTACACTAGCTGGTACTTTAGTAGTATCCAATGGCGGAACAGGGGCAACTACTCTTACTGGTCTTATTAAGGGCAATGGTACTTCAGCATTTACTGCTGCTGTATCTGGAACTGATTATGCTCCAGCAACCTCTGGAACTTCTATTCTTTATGGTAATGGATCTGGTGGTTTTAGTAATGTCACTGTAGGTTCTGGTCTTACTTTCACTGGCGGTACTTTAACAGCGACATCTTCTGGCGGATCTGTAACCTCAGTATCTGTAGTAACTGCCAATGGTTTTGCTGGTACTGTAGCTACAGCAACTAGCACTCCAGCGATTACTTTAACAACTTCTATTACTGGTGTATTAAAAGGCAATGGCACTGCAATTAGTGCTGCAACTGCTGGTACTGATTATACAACTCCTACAGGCTTAGAGCTTTTAAGCAATAAGAGAATTAACCCAAGAGTATCTGCTACTACAACAGCTTCTTCTTTAACTCCAGATGTCTCTGTATCAACTGGCTATGATGAATATGCTTATACAGCTTTAGCATCTGCTTTAACTATTAATGCTCCTACAGGCACTCCTGTAGATGGCAATAAACTTATATTTAGACTCCTTGATAATGGTACTGCTCAAACACTATCATGGAACTCTACTTATACAATTATCGGTGTCACTTTACCCACAACAACAGTAGCTAACAAAACCACTTATGTAGGATGTATTTATAATGCAAATAACACAAGATGGGATGTAGTTGCTGTAACAACTCAAGCTTAAGGACAAAATATGACAACTTGCGCTGTATGCCAAATCTCAGATGGTTTAGTAATTAATTTAATTGTAGCTGAGCCTACAGACCTTCCACCAGCTAATTGCGAGCTTATTGTAACTCCAGATTCATCTGGCAATAATGCAAATATTGGCGATACATGGAATGGAACAATATTCGTAGCACCAACTAGCGCAACTGCATAATGGCAATATCCTTTATATCAGCTGGTACACAGATTCAATCTGTAGCCAATCCTACACCAGGATTACCCTCTGGCTATCAAGCTGGCGATTTATTAATTCTTATTACTGGCAGTGCTAATACTGTAACTCCTACTGTTAGTGGCTATACACAAATAATTTCTACACAATATAGTACAAATACATCTAGTTCTATATTTTATAAAGTAGCAACAGCATCAGAAACTGCACCTACTGTATCAGATAGTAATAGTTCTTGTTTTGCTCAAATACTTTGTTATCGTGGTGCAAGTATAGGGAAAATAGCGACTGCTGCCACAGCCGCAGGAACTTCATTAGCAACAAATACAGTAACCACTCCAATAGCAAATGCTTGGATTGTTAGCTTTTGGAGCAATAACCCTAAAGCATCTACATGGTCTACACCATCAGGAACAACACAAAGAGCTGTTAATACTTTACAAACAGGATCTTATTGCGGTTTTGTAGCAGTAGATGAAATTCAAGCAACAGCAGGTGTTAGTACTGCTAGGACATCAACTGAAACAGGTTCTGGATCTGTAAACGGAGTTGCTTCTGCTTTTGTTTTATTACCTAATACAACCCAAAAAACAGTATTCATAACTTCTGGTACGACATACACAATTCCTTCAGACTATGCAAGCTTAGTATCAGTTGAAGGTATTGGCGGTGGTGGTAATGGTGATAGTTCTTTTGCTGGAGGTGGTGGTGGTGCTTATGCCAAATCCACAAATATTACTGGACTATATGCTGGATTAACTACTTATGTATCTATAGGTGCAGCAAATGGAGACACTTGGTTTAATACCTCTAATTCTGCGCCTACTTTAGCTTCAACTGGGGTTCTTGCTAAAGCAGGACAGTCAGCTAGTTCAACAAATGGAGGTGCTGGAGGAGCTTCAGGTTCTTCTATAGGAAATACTAAATATTCTGGTGGTTCTGGAGGTACATCAACAAATTATACAGCAGGTGGAGGTGGTGCGGCTGGTGCAGGTGGAGCAGGAGGAAATGGATCAAATGATGGCGCTGTTGGTGGTAGTGGTGGTGGTGGCGGAGCATCATTAAATTCTCCAGGTAATGGGGGTAGCACTTCAACAGGATCTAACGGAGCTAATGGTGGTAATGGTGGTTCTGGAACTGGTGGTGGTGTAGGTGGATCAGGTAATGGTGGTAATGGTACAGCAGGCACTGGTGGTGGTGGTGCAGGTGGTGCTGGAGGCGGATCTTACACTGGTGGTAATGGTGCTACAGGATCATATTGGACAGCAACCGCAGGAGGCACAGCAGGCTCAGGTGGTGGAGGCGGTGGAGGTGGTGGCTTTGGTGCTGCTGGTGGTGCTGGAGGTCTTTATGGTGGTGGTGGTGGCGGATCTTCTAATTTAACAGCATCAGGCGCTCAAGGCATTATTGTATTTACTTACAACGCATATACTAATATCACCAAAAAAACTGTATTTATTACAAGTGGCACAACTTACACAATACCAAGTGACTTCCAAACTCTTATCTCTGTAGAAGGTATTGGAGCTGGAGGAGCTAATCCCAATCCAGCTAGTTATGGTGGAGCAGGAGGCGGAGCTTATGCAAAATCAATTTCTGTTTCTGGTTTAACTCCTGGCGCAACAGCATACTGTTCAGTAGGGGCTGGTACAACATCAGGTGCTGGTGGTGATACATGGTTTAATATATCAAGTAATGCTGCTCCAACATTGACAACACAAGGTATTTTAGCTAAAGGTGGACAAGTTTCGGCTACGAGTACTGGGGGTTTAGGAGGGCAAGCATCCGCTTCTATAGGTGATGTTAAGTTTTCTGGTGGTAATGGAGGAGCATACTCTAGTGGAGCTGGTGGATCAGGCGGTGCTGCTGCTCCAGGCGGTGTAGGAGGAAATGGATCAAGCGCTTCAGGTACAGGTGGTAGAGGGGCTGGCGGTGGAGGTGCATCAGCATCTGCGGCAGGAAATAATGCTACAAATGCTTCTGGTAGCACTGGCGGTAATGGCGGTAATGGAGGTGGTGGTACTGGAGGTGGTGCTGGTTCAACAACTACTGGAGCAAACGGAACATCAGGTACAGGTGGTGGCGGTGGCGGTGGTGGATCTATTGGTGGGGCTGGAGGTTCTGGCATTGCAATATGGACTCAAACTTCTAACTCTGCAACAGCTGGAGCAGGTGGTGGCTGCGGTGCAGGAAGCTCAAATATAGCTGGTGGAGGTGGTCTCTATGGCGGTGGCGGAGGTTATGGTAGCTACGCTTCAGCACAAGGCATCATTGTATTTACCTATAATGCAGCTACATCTGTAGTTACCAATACAAGTAATTTCTTTTTATTCTTTATGTAAATATTGATATAATAATTTCAGGGATAAGTCATAACCCTTTTTTTATGACTAAAATGAAGGAAAAAGGACAATGGATCAAGTTACTATTAGTGTAGATTTAGCTAACTCTATATGGGGTTATTTAGCCACTAAGCCTTTTGCAGAAGTTGCTAATCTAGCTACAGCATACCAACAAGCAGTTGGTCATCAAGTGGCAGCGATTGAAGCAGCTAAAGCAGAAGCAGCAACACCAGTAGAAGCACCAACAGCATAAGGAAATAATATGGAAATAGGCGATATTCATAGTTTTGTTTTATTAATACTTAGTGTCGCCTGTTCTATTTTAGGCTGGTTTGCCAAACAATTGTATTATTCAGTTGATAAGCTAAAAGAAGATTTAAACAAACTCTCTGAAAATGTATCAGAAAAATATTTAAGAAAAGATGACTACAGAGATGATATGCACGACATCAAAGAAATGCTTAACAAAATATTTGAAAGATTAGATTCAAAACAAGACAAATAAAGGAAAATAAAATGAAACAAAAATTAAATGAATTAAAAGATTTTTTGATTGTAGTTTTACTATTTGCATTTAGAGTTTTAGTAGTATGGGCAGAAGGCTTTTTAAATGAAGCTTATGCTGTTGTATCTAAATTAGATATTTTAGTAAACAATGAAATTGCAGCAGTTGAAGCTGACAAAACACCAGCACCTACAGTAGCACCAGCAACAAACTCAGACCTACAGTCAAAGTAATTATGTCACTCTTTACTTGGCTCTCTATTAAATGGTGGGTTAAGGTACTTACTTCAGACTACTATAGTCTATTAGGCTTTATGCCAACTTGGTTACCCAAAGGTATTATGATCTTTGCGGTAGCCTTGTTCTTTTTAGAAGTCATCCTAGAGTCTATCCAACAAGTTCCCTATTTTTATAGACTACCTATAAGAATCATTACTATCATTATCTTTGCATCTGGCGCATATTTAAAAGGGGCGCAAGCTGTAATTTTTCATGATAAAGCAGTGATTAAAGAAGTGACTGACAAGCAAGTGATTGTAACTACAAATATTAAAAATACTTACACTAAACAATTAAATGCTATAAAATCGACAAATGCTAAACTTAGACAAAAAATTAATACTAAAGATGATGGCGATTGCAAGTTGCCTAAGTCTTTTATCGAGTTGCACAACAACTCAAGTCAAGGTAGGATTCCCAACCCCACCTGGCGAATTGATGTTACTCCCCCCAAAATTACAGCCCCTACCAAATGATGCTAAACTATCTACCGCAGAAGGTGTTATAGTCGATAACTATACCGCCTATCAAGTAGTATCAGAGCAACTTATAGAATTACAATCATGGATCAAGGAACAGACCAAAATCAAATAAATAAAATCTTTACCCATTTAGTCACTGGTAAGGATAATCAAACCCATGATATAGCTCGCTGGTCATGGCTAATTGCTACTTTAGTAGTAATAGGCGGAGCAGTATGGAATGCTTTTAACTCCCATATTTTTATTATTAAAGACTTTGCCGAATCTATTTCAGTAATTGCTGGCGCTCACAGTGCTTCAATATGGGCTAAAAAAGATACTGAGCCACCGCCAATAGACACCCCAGAATGAATTTAACTACTCACTTTACTTTAGAAGAATTATTTTTTTCTGAAACAGCTTTAAGAAATAATATCGACAACACCACTCAAGATCCTGTGATCTTAGGCAACCTACAATATTTGGCTAATCAACTCGAACCCATTAGAGACTTACTTGGTCACCCTATCCATATCAATAGTGCCTATCGATGCCTAGCGGTTAATACTCTATTAGGATCTAAAGACACTAGCTATCACTGTAAGGGCTTGGCGGCTGATATAATTTGCCCTAGCTTTGGAACTCCCAGAGATATTATCGAAGCCATTATTAAATCAGATATTCAATATGACCAATTAATCTGGGAATATCAAAGCTGGTGTCATATTGGATTCGCAATACCAGGCAATAAACCTAGAATGCAAAAGCTTATTATAGATAAACAAGGTACTAGAGCTTATGAGTGATATATTTGATGACGCATCCGATTTAGAGATTTTGCAAAGAAATACTGCTATAAAATCTATTCAGGATAAAAAACCATTAGAAGCGACTGGTCATTGTTTATATTGCAATGAAGAAGTCAAGGCAAAAGAAAGATTTTGTACTGTGGATTGCAGGGATGATTATGATTTTGAGCAAAGAGTTAAGCATATAGCTGGCAAAATATAGTCTATTTCGCACAGAAACAGCCCTAGAATCACTTTTTTTTATTTTTTGATACTCTCTTAAGCCACAATCTATATTCAACTGTTAAAACAGCCCATAAGACCATAGCAAATAATGCTATTACGCAAAAACAAGCAATAAAAAATCCTACTTCTAAATTAAAGTCCATTTTGAGATTCAACTACTCTTTTAATATCAATCTTTTCTCTTTCAAGTCTTTCAGCTACTAATTGAGCATAACCAGCAATATCATCCCAGTGATCTTTATGATTAGGATTGCCATATAAAATTCTGCTTAACTTAACCATTATCATGTGGATTGATTCTTTTTGATCTGGTTCTAAATCTTCCCATGCAAAAAGACCTGTGATATTTTCCATAAACTCCTGGATAAAAGTAGCCTTTAGCATAAAGTCACCATGAGTCTTTTCTCTTTCTTGAATTAGTTTAGACATCTATAAATCTCCCATGCAAAGTAAGCATAGTAAATAACTAAAAAAATAGTAATCCATAGAATTGCTTTTTGCTCATTAAACTTCATATACAACTCCTCTAAAAGTGACGACTCCATCTTCTAAGACTTGCACAAGCTCTGGTGGTAAAAGCATTCCTTTGTAGAAGGTTAAGACTGCGAATCCTGATCTCCAATCCACAGGTGCATCTTCAGTGTAATTAATGAATTGATCGCCACCTATTTCAGCTAGGCAGCCAGTATCAACACCATAGCGAGTGCCATTATAGTCAGTTAAAGGAGTAACTTTAAGACTATGAAGATGACCAGTAACCATAGTGACACCAGAATTAAGAGAATTAGCTCTAACTGCATTAATTCCACCCTTCCATCTATGCTTGATACAAACATCACCATTTACCCAAGTTGCCCAACAAGGTTTCCATGCAGGAAAATGGTCTTTTAAATGAAATCCTTTTACAAACTCAAATTCTGGTACTTTATTAGCAAGGTGGGTTTCAAAGCGAGCATCATGGTTTCCTAAAGTCCAGGTAAGAAATGGACTAGGTTTAACTGTTTTAGCTGCATCTTCAATACCGCCAAGCATGGCTTTACAAGCATTAAGCTCATCAATAACAGAAGGCTTTTGCTCTAAGAAACCTAATCTGCCAAATCTTGATATACCAGCACCATCAAAAGCATCACCATTACAAACAATGAGTTTAGGTTTAAGCTCTTTGATAAATTTAATAAGAGCTTTATATGCAGTTGTAGGAACTGTATCCCAAAAATGAGCATCTGAGAAAACAATAGCTATACCATCTTCTATAGGGACATTGATTCTTGCTGAATGCCTTTCAATAAATGGCTTATCAGGATTACAATTTAACTGTACTGCATACCTAGCTTCAATAGCTCTGCGTCTTTGATTAATGCCTCTTACTTTCAAGCCAGTAGCTAAAGACATTTTAGTTACTGACTTGTGTTGATTCCAAAGTTTTATAAATTCATCATCTGTTAATAATGGTGTAGGCATAACTGTCCTTTTTAAAAATGCTACTATACTCTAGTAGAAGGTTAATGCACCTATTTTTGTGATCTTTTTTAAACTCCATGGATTTTTAATACTGTCATCATGGAAAAATAAAGCTGTCTCACTTATGGGATTAGGGACATTCTTGAACATGACATCCCATGCTATCAGTTCGTGTTCTAAAATAATTTTGGTGGTGGGGAATTGGTGTTTACCTGTGGTTATATCTTTGATGCCTTCAAATTGAAATCTGCCATTCTTATTTGAATAAACAACTTCGCAGACATCTTTTCCAAATTTACCAGACCGCAAGCGGTTCATAATTGTATATCCCACCGCTTGTTTCTCTTGTATTGTAGATCCTTCTGCATACATCGCTACTGCCATACAATTTAAAGATACTTGAGCTTCCATCATATCCATAAGTATTTCTCCTATATAAATTAAACCATCCTTGCGTCTAACTCTTTAAGATATTCCGATACCTTACCCCATCATTCCATACAAGGTCAAGCTTTGATTTTTCATACATATCAATAACCTTTTCTGGATATATCAATTTTGGTGGCTGATTTTCCAAACAAAAAGCATATACCAATGGTGCATTTTTACTGCTAAACCACTCCATAAACAATGGAATCATTTTGACTTCTTTTTCTTTTATATTGAAGCTACCCTTCACCATAACTACAAAAGTCATGCTTTCGGTGACTACAAGATAATCAGGCAAATTTCTAAGCAAAGGGTTAATGCGATAAAAATTATCCACAGACTTGTATTTTTCATCGAAACCAACTCTGGTAATTTTAAAACCTTTTTCTTTACAGTAGTTTTCAAATAAAATCTCTCCTTTATTAATTACAGTTTGTCTTTCAGCATAAGTATTGTTTCCATTCATCTTATAAGATCCTCTGCCATTTTTTTAATACACCGCTCTTTTAAAGAATGATAAGTGTCATGGGGATTTGGCTTCAATCCTAATTCTTTAGCTTTATTCTCAATACCCTTATCGCTGAACATCCAAGTCTTGTCTTGCTTTTTTTCTTTTTCTTTCTCTAACCACTCAGCTTTAAATCCTGCCCAGCTGTTTTCTACACAAATTATGATAGTTTCATTCAAAGTCTTTTTAGCTTTATCAGCTTCTCTTTGAATGCCTTTAAGAGCTGTAGCTGTCATTGGAAGCTTCTTTGCCCTTCTTAATTTTAAATAATCATTCCATACAGAGGGATCGACACCTTCAGGTGGAGTATATATATCTTTAGTAGATGAAGATGAAGATGAAGATGAAGGGGTTAGATTTTGCTTAACCTTATTTTCAACCTTACCCTTATCCTTAAGATTAGGATTCCCACCTAATTTACCAAACTCAGCTCGCATATTTCTAAGGCTTTCATCCCTTATCATGCGCCTAGAGCATATAGATCCATCCTCATCAATATCATAAACACCTGCTTCTTTTAATTCAGCAAGCCAACCTTCTACTATATCCAAAGATTCACCTACCATTCGAGCAAGGTTTGAAGGAAGGATAACCTTATTACCAACCTTAAGGTAACCATAAGGAGTACCTTCGTGCATGTAACAGATCATGTCCATCCATAATCCTCTAGCACCAGTTGAGCAAGTTCTTAAAGCTGTATCCCTTAACCAGTCCGAAGGATAAAATTGAAATGAGGGTCTTTTCATACCATAACCTTTTTGAGTAGCACACCAAAAAAGGTAGCAATTCCCACTAGGGTAGGCATGAAGCCGACAGGGTACTTTAATGATGTGCTAATTGAAAAAGTCATAATTTATCCTAGTTATAAGGCTTGCTACAGCCATGACGAGCAATATATATTACTTATTTTAAAATTACAAGATATTTATTTCAATCTCGCATTTACCGCCTTTTAAGATTTCACCTCTTCTTAAATACAATTCATCTATTTGACCATCATCATCAAATAAACCAGATTGCACTAAAGCATCTTCAAGAGCCTTGATCCTATTGGATAGATCATTGACTCGCTTATCTTTAAAATACAAAGTTACAGTCAAAGAAATCCTTGATTTACCTAATGGCATGATATTTGCTTGTCTAACTGCAAAATCGACTTCAGCTTTAAAATTCTTAGCTTCAGTTGTTAAAAAGCGCCTATGACCATGAAATTTCCAATAGCCATTGTTTATGGTGGGCGGTAAAGGTAGAGTTAAAATAATGCTTGACATATATTTTTATTATAATATATCATTCGCTTGTAGTACAAACTTAATCATCGGACAGGAAAGGATTAGAAATGACAGAAGTAGCTCAAATCAATCTTAATGACCGCATCAATCAATTGATGGTAGCCGAGTATTCCCCAAATAATTCCAAAAATATCGAAGAAGCCATGCCTGTTGTTTTAAAACAGCATAAATCACAGCTTCAAGAATATATGCAAAATCAGGATTATTCGGAGCTTGGTTATTTAATCAGTAGAGCGATCAGAAATTACTGGTGGAATCATGCTCAAGAAAGAGCAGCCTGGGAATTTAATCAAGGATTAGGAGATCCGTCAGACGAGTAGTATAGTATTACCTGTAGTAATTTTTTTTTAATCATCATAAAGGACAGAAATATGAAATCATTTGTAGATTTAAAAGCAATCAATGTCAATAAGCATACCGAGAAAAAAGGTAATCTTACCTATTTATCTTGGGCATGGGCAGTCGATCAGCTATTAACCAATGACCCAGCAGCGACTTGGGAATATCAAGAGCCTAAACAATTTGGCGATACCTTAATGGTATTTTGCTCAGTTACAGCTTTTGGTAAAACCATGACTGCACAACTCCCAGTATTAGATTACAAAAATAAAGCAATACCAAATCCAGATGCTATGGCTGTAAATACTGCTATGCAAAGATGCTTAGCTAAAGCAATTGCGCTTCATGGTCTTGGTCTTTATATCTATGCTGGTGAAGATGTACCTCAAGAAGTTCCACCATCCGATGACGAGTTAGATGCAGTTATCGACTATATCAATCAAGCAGAATCAGTAGATGCTCTTATGGCAATCTTTAAAAATGCTTCTGAAAAGTATCCAAAAGAAACTCTTACTACCATTAGAGATGCTTTATCAATCAGAAGAAAACAATTGGAAAGTAAATAATGATAGCTAATGATTGTATAGATTTAATTCAGGGAAGCCCAGAATGGATCACTGCTAGACTGGGCTTTGTTAGTGCCAGCAATATTGATAGTGTGATGTCAAAGGGTAAATCTGGCGAAGCTATTGGTCGAAAGAAATATAAAACTCGATTAGTTGCAGAAAGACTTACAGGTCAGCCAGTAGAATCTTATAGCAATGATGCAATGGCATGGGGCGTGCAAACCGAAGGAGAAGCTCGTATGGCTTATGAAGCAGCCACAGGCACTTTTGTAGATCAGACAGGCTTTTGGAAACACCCAGAGATTCAATGGGTAGGATGTAGCCCAGATGGTCTTATAGGTGAAGATGGCGGATGTGAATATAAATGCCCCAACACAACAACTCATCTTGATTATCTATTTACTCAAGAAATACCAAGCGATTATTACAAACAAATTCAAATGAATTTATGGGTTACTGGTCGTAAATGGTGGGATTTTTGCTCGTATGATCCAAGACTTCCAGAGAAAAATAGATTATTTATTAAGAGAGTTGAGCGAGATAACCCAATGATCGAAGCAATGGAATTAGAAGTAAAACAATTTTTAAAAGAAGTAGAAGAATTAATCATTAAATTAGGAGAATAATATGTTCGGCAAAAAAGGACAGGCTCACCCTTTATCTAAATTAACAGATAAACAAAGATTTGAAATAAGAGCTTTAAAGAAAAAAATGCGACAAGTAGAAATAGCGCAACAGTTTGGCATTACACAAGGCGCAGTATCTAAAATTATGAATAACAGTAGATGGAGTTTACTATAATGGCATCGGTCAATAAGGTAATTTTAATAGGTAATCTAGTTCGAGATCCTGAAACTAGAGCTTTCCCAGATGGATCACCAGTATGCAATATATCTATTGCTTGTAATGAAAAGTACAAAGATAAAAATGGTGAAGCTAAAGAATTAGTTGAATATGTCAATATTGTATTCTTTGGCAAGCTTGCTGAGATAGCTAGTAAGTATTTAACTAAAGGCGGATCAGTTTATGTAGAAGGTAAGCTCAAGACCGAGAAATATAATGACAAGAATGGTATTGAGAAATACTCTACCAAAGTCGTGGCTTCAACTATGACTATGCTTGGCGGTAAATCTGAAACTAAGCCATCTCAACCACAAGAATTAAGACCTGCTGCTAGTTTTGATGATATGGATAGCGATATACCTTTTTAAAGGGTTTTACTATCAAAGCCAAAGAGTTCAGCAATCTCGGCAGCTTTAGTCCTAAAAGCTTTTCTATGCTGATTATATGAGGGTACACCTTCAAGATATAAATGCAGGTGTACCATTTCATGGGCAATAGTGGTCACAAAAGTCACAAAATGCTCTTGGTGTTTAGTGCCTATAGTTAAAATATAGGGTTTCATATTCATAGTACCCATAAATTTTAGTTCTGGATCTACTATGAAGGTTATTTGACTGGCAGTAGGAAGCTTCCAATCTTTAAATGGCTTCATTTTCCTTAGCATACTGTAAATAGTAGCTACATCTTCAACTGTAATGGACTTAGACATAGGCATATTTAACCATAATTCATGGTTTTAATGATTACTTTGTATAGCAAAAAGAGCAATATTTTATATACAAACTACTTTGTATTGAATTTATTACATACAAATCTGTTTGTGTAGCAAAATGTGTAATATGTTACACACAAATGTACTAATATTTAGAACAATTGATCTACTAAGGAGAATAATATGTGGACAACACCAGCTGCAACAGAAATGCGATTTGGCTTTGAAGTAACAATGTATGTAATGAACAAATAAGTTATACAAAAATATAACTTTTTAAAAGAGGGCTTAATTGCTCTCTTTTTTTTATTATTTGTCTATATATCACTTTTTTTGATTTAATTCCTATAAGTGTTTCATTCAAAAGGGATTTGCCTGTATTTTGAGTGAAAACCATTTTTACAAAGAAATTAAGTTTATTTTATAAAAATTTCATGCACTTTTTTTATTTAAGTCATTGATTTTATATATAAAAAATCATTTTTATTTTTTATTAAATGTAAAGCATACTTTACACTAGCAATATCCATGCCAAACCACTTAAAATAATTAAAAAAATAATAGTATTTTTATCATAGTTCTGTATAATAGTTATTGCGGTATTAATCATCAATAAGGAGAGAAATCATGGAAGCACAAGAAAAGTTAGCTTGGGAAATGCAGGCTTATGGAATGCCAAAAGCTCAATTACAGCTTATGGTTAAACAACAAGCTTTCCCAGGTCAAGAGTTGATGTTTGCAATGGGTATGTTAAGCGATGCACAAGAGCTTATTGGTGCGGATCTTAATGAATGCAATGAAGGATGGGTAGCTCCTAAGCAAGCCAACCAAGCAAGACAATATATTAATTGCGCTAAAGCAATTGTATTTGATTTAATGCAAAAGGACAGACAAAATGACTAATCAAAATAAAAAAATTATAGTGTATGTTATCGCTTTGTATGCTTACTTCGCACTTTGGTTATACTTTTTATTCCCAATTCTTATTAATTACTTTAAAGGATAATCATGGAAATCGTACAACAAGAAACTAGGCTATCTATTGAAAAGCTTACTAAAGCTCATAATAATATGGTCAATAAAGTATCAGACCTTGAATTTAAGCTTAATACCCTTGTAGATTTTTTAGCCAGTAATGCAGCTCACACCAATCGCATGATTGAAATTATCAAGGAGTAATGATGGCTAAGCCTAAACCAAGACAAATTGTAGGCTATTGGATCACTGTAGAGTGGAGCGATGGCACTATTGAAGAAATAGATTACAAATCTAAAGCTTTGGATAATTTCCTAGATGAGCTTGAAGATGAAACTGGATCTGAGTATCTTATAATTTTGGAGAAATAAAATGAAAAAACTATTAATCGCACTATTAATCGCACCATTATCATCAATAGCTATGGCGCATGAAGGCTATCGTGGCGGATATGGTGGCTATCATCATGGCGGTGGCGGATGGATTGCACCAGCTATTATTGGCGGAGTTATTGGTTATGGATTAGCACAACCGCATTATTATGCACCACCACCAATTTATGCAGCTCCACCTGTATATCCATCTAATCAAGTATATGTATATCCTATGGGAGTACCTGTACCTGCTGGTATGCGATGCGAGATTAGAAATCAAATCATTAATGGTGTTTACACCACTAACAATTATTGCTGGTATTAATTATGGCACAAGCACCTAGAGTACATCCAGGCAAAAGAAAAGCTAATCCTATGCTTACTAAAAATGGTAAGCCTAGACTTAAAGCAATGAGCATAAAAGATTTACATGCAAAATTAGATAAATTAGAACCTGGCAAAGAAAAAGCAAAAATAGCTAGAGAGATTGTAAGGAGAACACCAATTGGCAAATGAAGCAGGAAAAGGATCTAAACCAAGACCATTGAGTGTACCTCAAGATGTATTTGATGAGCGCTTTGATTTGATATTTGGTAAGAAAAACAAAAAAGAATTACCTATAGATAAAGAATGGGACCAAATGAAACCCGTAGGGAAAGAAGTTTTACCCGAGTATGAACTTGATGATGGTCAATTAACAGATGAACAATATGCTAAGATAAAAGAATTAGCAGAGTATGAATTAAATAAATCTACAGGTGATGTACAGCTCAAAGCTGACGAGTGATATAATTTTATTTTAAGGACAACCGATGGACAAACCAAAAATTAATGCAGCATCCAAAGTGAGAGCTGCATTTTTATCCTCTAACAAACCATTAACTATTACTGATATTCGTGTAGCCACTCAATTAGAAGCTCCACAAATATCTATGGCTGTTTGTTATTTAATGAAACAAAGATACTTAACCAGAGAGATTGTAAACAATCCACTAAAGTATGGTCGCAAACAAATATGGAGCTATACCTACCATAAGGAAAGATTAAATGTATCTAGTATTTGATGAGGAAGGTTATGCAATGCGAAAGGTTACCTTTAAACAAGAAGCTAAAGCTTTAATTGTCCACAGACCAGGATGGACTTATAAAAAGATAGAAGAACCTAAAATTGACTTGGACAAGTTTGAGCCAGCACCTTATTGAATTACACAGATCAGAAGTTCGTACCATAATTCGATGGCGCATTGAAGATGGCAATTGGGATAGGGTATTAGAGTTTCTATCTAAACCAAAAGTTCAATCAAGAGCTGAACAATTAAAAAAAGATATTAAAGAGCAATATAAACTGGGTAACACTGGGCAAAAAGGACAATGGTTATGAATAAAATAGAATTTGGCGATTGTAGAGATACAATGCGAAAGTGGAAAGATAAAGGTGTGAAAGTTCAGATGTGTGTTACTTCACCACCTTATTATGGATTAAGAGATTATGGACATGATGGTCAAATAGGTTTAGAAGAAACTCCACAAGCTTATATTGATGCAATGGTAGAAGTATTTAGATGTGTTAAAGACATACTTGCAGACGATGGAACTCTTTGGATAAATATTGGTGATAGTTATTCAAGCCATAAAGATTGTAAAAGCACACCACAAAGTTTTGCTAAAGGAACACCTAAAGAAAATGCTCCTGTAATGGAAATTGGTAAGTCAAGAGTAAGAGATTCTAAAATGCTTAAATCACAAGGATTAAAAAATAAAGATTTAATTGGTATTCCTTGGATGTTAGCTTTTGCTTTAAGAGCGGATGGATGGTATTTAAGACAGGATATTATTTGGCATAAACCAAATCCAATGCCTGAATCAGTTACAGATAGATGCACCAAAGCCCATGAATATATATTTTTGTTATCTAAATCTGATAAATATTATTATGATAATGAATCTATAAAAGAACCATCTATTTATTACAACAAAGATAATAGGTCAGACAAAGGTAATATTAGATATGAAGGAAAAAGAACTGAAGGAGAAGCTTCAGCTAATGGGCAACAATCTTTTGTAACAATAAATGAATTTAAAAACAAAAGAAGTGTATGGACTGTAACAACTAAACCATATAAAGGCGCACACTTTGCTACTTTTCCAAGAAATTTAATAGAACCATGTATTAAAGCTGGATCGCCTGAAAAAATATGTATTGAATGTGAAACGCCATACAAAAGAGAAAAGATTGTAGAAAAAAATTTTACTTTAAAAGAAGTTGAAGAAATTCGTAAGAACATTATTGAAACTGATAAGGAATGTAAACCATATGCTGTGCTAGATGCAGAATTTAGAAATCAAGTTGTGGAATACAGAAATTTACCAAGCCATGATGAATTAAGAATGTATTTGCAAAAAGCAAGATTAAAAGCTGAATTAACTATTCAACAAATTGAAGATTACTTTGATACGCAAGCCCCGCATCATTGGTTTGAAAAAAACGGAAGCTATCCAGACAAAAATGATTGGTTAAAATTAAAAGCATTAATGAAATTTGATGACCAATACGATCAAGCAATGACTGAAATTTTTTATAAGAGCGGATTAAAATGCGCAAATAATTATTTGGACAAAGGTTTAGTAAAGCAATGCAAATGTAATACTCAAGAAACTAAAGCTGGAATAGTTTTAGATCCGTTCATGGGTTCAGGAACTACAGCACAAGTAGCTTTAGATAATAATAGACAGTATCTTGGATGCGAATTAAACCCTGAATACAAAAACCTTCAGGATGAAAGATTGCATAGACTAATATGAAACAACTATTCATATTAATACATGACAATGCTAGAAGAAGCGCACAACAAGCTATTAATCTTGCAGATAAGGGATCAGTAGTCGAAATTAAACCAGCAACCAGATCATTAGAACAAAATTCAAGACTCTGGGCATTATTAACCGATATAAGTAAACAAGTCGAATGGTATGGAAGATTCCTTCAACCAGATGATTGGAAGAATATTTTTACAGCATCGCTTAGAAAACAAGATGTTGTACCAAATATTGAAGGAAATGGATTTGTTATGCTAGGTACATCTACAAGCAAAATGTCAATACAAGAAATGATAGATTTACAAACTTTAATTGAAGCATTTGGTAGTGAAAGGGGAGTAAAATGGTCAGAATGGAATTAACCGATAAACAAATAGAAGATTTATCCTATGTCATAGATCATTTTATGGCAGAACAAGCTGTGGACTATAAAATTAGCCCAGCATCACTCACAGCCATAATGACCGCAAGACTATTTCACTTTAATGCTTCATTCGGATCAGTGGATGACTTCAAAACCATCCTAGAAACTATCAATATGGCTAAATTCCCTAACCAATTACACTAATTTTAACTCTAAGGACAGAAAATGCTTAAACTCACTAATGCTTCACCTGAACACGATGGAAACCCAATCCTTATAAACCCAAAGCATATATTGACTATTTTTGAATATACTCAAGATATAAGCGATAGTGTCAAGATCACCGCAACTAATATATATGCAGTCACTCAACAATCATGGTTAGTTAAAGAATCAGTCGATACTATCTATGAGATGATGAATGATAAATTATAGGTGTAAGAATGGCGCATTCGGTCAATTATTAATGCGAAGATGGTATCCAGTTAGAAGCTCAGATAAGAATAAAAGGAAATACCACAATATATTTCAGAAAAGGCGCAAGATTTATATAAACAATTTAAAAAGGACAAATGATGAATCCAGTTAGAAAACTCTATGCAGACTTAAAACTATCATTCTTAGCTTTTTGGCTAGTATTTAATCATTCAAGAGAAAAAAGTTACTATAAAGGACAAAAAGTATGGGTATATGGATTTGTAATACCAGTAAATGACAAAAGAAGAAAAAAAACAATACAATAAGTTAGCATCTTTTGGCTGTATATTATGCTATACACTTGGATATATAGGAACTCCAGCCGAAATCCATCATATTAGAAGATTTGGCATGAAAAGAGATCAAGCCCCAGCTATTCCATTATGCCCAGAACACCATAGAGGTCAAACTGGCATTCATGGATTAGGAAGAAAGCGATTCGAGCAGACTTATAACACAACGGAAGAAGATCTATTGGCTATCATACTATCTAAATTAGCTTGATTTTTAATATATTGTGTTAATATTCGA
>Ga0208867_1000034_pt1 | contig 49504 bp, 62 predicted proteins | sample CryBogCBE05Oct08_FD_185505 | JGI IMG/M metagenome (GOLD analysis project Ga0208867, IMG submission 185505) | Freshwater microbial communities from Crystal Bog, Wisconsin, USA - CBE05Oct08 (SPAdes) (version 2) | ecosystem: Environmental > Aquatic > Freshwater > Lake | place: Crystal Bog... | reverse complement strand
TGTACTCAGATTGGTAAAGTTAGTATCCATCTCAGTGTTTGTTAAAGGTGCACCTTTTACTGATCTAAGCGTTAGTGTTGTCATTTGTCATCCGTTCTATGATTGTTTCTAGTTTATTTATTCTTTTTGCAAGATCGTCTATCTTGTTTTCTCTCTCAGCTATAGCGTTTTGTATAGCTCTATGCCTATTTAACTTTACAACATCAGTCTCTAGGATAGCTCCTGTATTAAGGTCCCTTACTAAAGTCTGGTTTTGTATCTTTGCTCTCATTATGTATCCAATGCAATGATTCTAAGGTTTTGTAGCAATGGTGTCACTGCTGTATTGCTTGATAATAATACTATCTTGATTTGGAAAGCATTAAACCTTGTTGCAATAGGTGAGTTTTGTGGCACACCATACTGATCAAAAGCACCAGTTGGGAAGAAACTATACTCTGAGAACTTATAGTTAGATGTTGATGGAGCTGCTGTGCTCTCAAGGTTCATTAGTACCCAATATTCATCAGTGATAGGTGTCGTAGCAGAAGTTGGTAGTGTTCTATAGTAACACTTGATACTTGTACCAGCTGGAGCGTTGACATCAACCCTAACGTTTAAGTTTGTTGATTCAAACCCAGATGCAAGGTTGATAGGTTTACTTACGTATCTTGCAAGGGCTGTACCACCTGCAGATACTCCAGCTTCACCTGATGCATCATTGTTGATCTTATTAAGAGCTGTCACTACAGCAACGCTTGATGTATCAATGAATGGAGATACTTGGTCGTTTGTAGTTGTTAGTGTAGCTTGTAACCTTAAGCTTGGAGTGCCACCGATACCAGCTGCAGCAGCTATCTGTTTCAATGATGGGTAGTCAATGTTTTGACTTAAGTTGATAGATGCCCATGCAGAGTCAAAGGCCGAACCGTTATATGCTTTTGCAGCCCATGTTAGTGTTGTACCTGTTGGGGTAACAGCCGCGATGTTAGTATATAATGTTTGATAGCTGAGTGCAGATGCAGGGTCTTCTATATCAAACTCAATGGTACCTGTAGAAGTAAAGCTTGCTCTGTTGATATTAAACATGAGGTCTGAGTTTTGATCAGCAGTCCATGTAGAAGCATTTTGTGATCTAAATAGAGAACCAATGTATGGTTGTTTATCTATCAACCTTGTACCATTTAATAGTGTTGAACCTACAGTTGCAGTAAACACTTCGTATTGGTTAGAGTTAGATGATACAACGATAGCATATTCACCAGGAACTAAATGGATAGGGCTTGGGAACATAAAGTTAGTAGCTACTGTTGCAGTATCAGAAACGTTTACATCTTCAGCGTTTAACGTTACAGAAGCAAATGGTATAGTACCAACTGAACTTGGATAACCATTAGCTGTAGTCCTGATCTCTACTGTTACAGGAACTGAAGTATCTGCAGACTTAAAGTATAAGTCGATAGATGTAACATGCATGCCTTGTGGGTATAATCCAGCATCTACAAGGAATGACTCTGCTGTAGGGTCATAATAGTAACCAGTTGTAGTTGTTACTTGTTGGTTTTGTACAGCACGTGTAGTTAACAACGTTGTTTGTTCTTTTTGTAGTAGACCTACAGCTGTATACGTTGCTTGACCAACAGACTCTTCAAGAGCCATATCGTTTGTATTGTTATCAATTAGTCTGATGACTCTTTGACCTGTTGCAAAAGTATTAGCTGGAACATCAAACTCAAATGCAACATTGCCATGTTCATCAGGGACTAATGCATCACCAAGAGCTGGTACAGCACTAACCGCTGTTATTTGTCCATATACACCACTAGATGAACCTACAACGTATTGACCATTACTTGGAGTTACAGATGCACCAAATATGTATAGTAGTCTCTTTGTAGGATCAGATGCTAAAGGAGCAGAGAACAACGCTGCGCTAGCAGTACCTGTCTGTGTACCAGTATGACTTGTATTATTGAAAGTTAATGTCTCATAGTTAGCTGCATCAAACATACCTGTAGCACCATTTACTGTAAGCACTAGTAATGGTTTAACATACGATGAGATGCTTGTATTATCAAAGAATGGGTATAGACGAGCATTAGGTTTAAACTTGGTACCGACACCGATGATAGTACTTGGTCTGATATAAGGCACAGATTGAACTGATACAACGCTTGTTCCTAGTGTTGTAGTGCTTGTACTTACTAAGTTTGTATTTACTGTGCTTGATGTAGAAGTTGTAGCCCAACGCATACCAGGATGAACACCATAGTAACCAGTAACGACTGTATCACTAAGTGATGATGCATCAGGGAGTTGGATAGTCACCACGTCATTTACTGATGGTAACACTGAGGTATCTACCCATTGATCAAATGGAGGGTCTAACTGGATATCACCTACATATCTGATAACATTGAATGGGTTGATGTTAGTGTATTCACTAGCAAGAGGTTGATTGATAGCTGATGTCTCAGTATATGATAGCGTTGCTATGTCACCTGTAACTTGTGTAGATACAGGATTAGCTGGAGTAAATTGATGATAGTTAACATCAAATGTTGCTCGTGCGTTTTGGTTATATGGATCAATAGCTACCTTAAAGTCAAGGTCTGCTGCGTTAGCGATTGAGTTGTTATTATAGTTTGTGGATGCAGAGTTCCATGTATTTGATCCATTGAACCATGCTGCCCACCAACCCCATGACTTCTTATCCCAATCTACTTGTGATGAAGCATATATGTCTGAGCTTGTAAAAGCATCTACTGCAAAGCCGTTCTTAAACTTCTCAAGGTTTGATGCATCAGTGATTGATGTACCTTGCGCTTGAGATTCTAGTAATGATAGTTGTGTGTAGTATTCTAGATTTGCGATACGTTTTTCAAGACCGCCGATGTCATGCATGGTGTATCGTTCATTGTTGATGTACTCAACTTGAATGTCTGATACCTTCGCTGTATATGGAGGTATGACAAGGTTATAGATCGCCATGCTATTACCAATATTTGTGGGCACCGTGGGGTAGACTGCAGGAATGCCTGATAATACGGTAAGGTTTTTATCTGCCGTAGCAAGGATAGTGTCGATACGTGCAAGGTAATACTGGTATGCTGTAGTTAAACCAGTAGAGCTAGTTGGGTCTGGTACTTGACCGTTAGTTAATGATGTATCACCATCAGCCCTTCTAGGTCTGAAGTCAATACAATCTCTAAGGTTATACGTTACACCTGATGAAGGATCTATAAATGTTGGGATGTCTTCGTATGCTACAGGATATGAGTTTACTGCTAAGTATCCATTGCCACTATGACTAAAGTTTTTATATATCACTAATAGGTAATTAGTATCTGTAGGTGCCGTACCTGTCAATACTAAGTTACCATGATCATAGATCTCTGAACGCTGACCGTTATCAACTATGTAGTTTGATGTAACTTCTGTATATGCTACTCCGTTCCAGTCAATAACCATTGTATTACTATCTACGTTAACAGCGGTAGGATTTGTTGAACCAGTGTTATATACAGCATATACTTGATATATGTCTGACACGCTTAGTGTATCTTTACCACCATAAGTTGTATTTAATCCAGATGCAGAACCAGTACCTAAGATAGCTGTAGAGTATCCGCTTAACCCTTTGGTCTTATATGATTGTGTAGTTAATGTAACTTCTGCGATGATTGTAGCAGTACATGAGAAGCCTGTATCATTAACATTAAATTGTGCCTGTGAAGCACTACCTGTAGATGATACTACGATCGATCTTGAGTTTGCATCTTCAAATGAGATGATAGACCCTACGCTTAAACCTGTGGAACTCGCAGTTAAGTTTCCTGTGATGACAACATGGTAAGATTTGTTCTTTATAGAATCTGTTAGACCACCACCAAAACCTGTTGTTACGCCATCACCCTCAAAGTTTTCTGTACTGTCTTCTGTGTCTATATGTGCAACTCCACCTGAGAAACTTACACCAGTAAATGTTCTTTGGATAGAGTAACTGCCATTTTGTACAGTCTTAACATATTGGTTAGGTATTGGGAATACTAAACCTGGACTGTCAGAGCCGTATAGGATAGTATTACCAGAACCACCTACTTTACTTGATGCATCGATGTCAGCTGATGATGTAGATGTGATGATAGACATAACGCTCTCAAACTTTTGACCACTATTCATCGTGATGTTGAATAGGTACATCGCATAGACCGCTGAAGTTCCTGGGATACCTGAAACTTGCTGTAAGAACCTTACTTGTGCAGTACCGATCTTATATGTTGATCCAGACACTGAAGCAGTCACTACGCTATGTAGTTCTACAGACGTGTATGGTGCAGTTGAAAGTTCAGTTATCTTTTTATTTGTGACGAATGGACCAACTAAGTTTGTAACGTTTACATAGTTACCGTAGTTTGTATTAACATCTTTACTGATTAAACTTGAAGGAGTCCTTGCTCTAGGTACAGACAAAGGCGTTGTACTGATAGTTTCAAATTCATATCCTTGAACATAACCTTTACCAGGACCTAATGCGGCAGTGAAGAACCCTGTGGCTCCATCAACTGCATCTGTGATATGAAGAGGCCATACATTAACTGTATAGTTACCTGCTTCATCGAATGTCCTTTGTGCCATCTCATTGCCGATAGCAGAGTATACAGTGTTAGTTTTATTAACTACTAATGCTCCATCAACTATACGAGCGATCTCCGTGAAACCATCAACAGAGTCTGTTAAACCTTTTGCTGTTAAAGTTAAGCTTGCATGGTAGCGATCTGCTCCAGGAGCTGCATAGTTTGGTGTACCAGTAGCATTATCAAGTAATGATGTATCTGTGTTTGATGATGTAAAGCTTTCATTGAGTACAAGACCTACTGATGCTGAAGATGTATTGGAGTACGCATCTACTGCAATGGTTTGTGGTTCAACATATACGAACATACCGTTAACAAAGAATACACCTGAATCAATAGAGAATGCCATTGACTTATTGAGTGATGAACCAGTTTGGATAGTTGCTACAGCTGTACCTGAGATAGTTAAGTTCTCACCAACAGAAAATGCAGAACCAGAAGTGATTGATACTAATAAGGTTTTAGGTTGTGTAGAAGTAGCGTCTAAGCTTAGCTTGACTAAAGCTTTAGTACCAGAAGAAGCACCAACGATGGTAGCTCCATTAAATATAGCCATGTTGACAGCATTACCGCCAAATGATGGGTCAATCTTGATTGACTGTAGAGTATTTTCAAATAAACGGCTGCAACCAGTAACCACTGTACCGTTAACAAATATATTCTTACCAAACTTGGCTATTTGGTCTTGGATCTGTGTCTGGAGTTGTGTTAACTCACGGGCTTGGACAGCATATCCAGGTTTAAATAGTATACGATGATAGTTCTTGGTATCATCAAAGTCATCAAAGTATGGATTTGTGGTAAAATTAAGTGACATATCTACTCTTTCAATTGATTATATCTATTTATACGGTTAAAAGGGTTCTTACTGTAACAATTTGCTGTGCAGAAGGAGCAAACGGCTCCATGACTTCAACAAAGAGGAAGTCCCCAGAGAATGGGTTTATAGTCCTATTTGTAACAGCTGTAATATCTATTGTAGTAATCGGCACTGTAGGGTTTGGTATCAATGCAATACCAGTAACTGGATTAATATCAAAAGGATCTGAGATCAGTGTATCACCCACTTCTATAGAGAAGTCATTGAATACTGATAACAAGATCTGGGTTGAATTAAAGTCAACCACCCTATACTTCTTATAGTTTGCTGAGCCGTTACTTTCTACTTTATACAACAGCATGTCATGCAATATCTTTGAGACATCAAAACTACCAGTGATTAGTACACAACCAGAACCTACAGATCCTGTGAACTTAGGTCCACTGTTTCCTGTATACCCTTGAACATTAGACTGCTGTGATTGTAAGTTTCTAATCAGACCACACTTACGGTAGTCATTATTGATGATGAATCCTTGGTTAACTTCTGAAGCAAATGAACTATAGAAAGCTAATGTATTTGCATATAGCTCTTCAACAGCGTTTGAACCGTGACCACCTAATGGTGACATGATTGCTCTTGCTACAGCTCCTGTACCGTTACCTTCAATGATCACGTCTGTCCAAGTATATCCGGAACCTACATTTGTCATCTCGATAGCTACTACTTTACCTCCAGAACATACAGCACGTGCTGTAGCACCTGTACCATCACCTTTGATAGTTACTGTGGCAGAACCATAACCTGTGCCTTGATCTACTACTTTGATGACTTCAATCGTTCCAGGTACAGCGAGTAACTCAACGTTTGCTTGAAGCGTGTTGATATTACCAATATTTAGATTAGGCGTTAATACTGCACCAGAACCGGATCCAGATGTATCTATCACCGTGATGTTAGCTGATGTATACCCTATACCACCATCTAAGATAGCATAACCAACGATATTTCCACCAGTACCTAAACTAGCAAAAGCGGTTGCCCTAGAAGCAGATGTTTGTATTACTAACTTATGATCTGCACCAGTACCAGCTGTTATTGATATGTATGTACCGTTAGTTGCATCAAGAGCTGAAGTTGCTAGTTGGATTGTATTTGTATCAACGACTATGACATAGTAGTTAAATGTAGAAGTTAAACCTCCAACACCAGTACCACCATTATCGATATACTCTACTTCATCACCAGTATTAAACAGATGACCATCATAAGTTATGGTGTGATTAGTATTATTAACTGCAGTCGCTGCATTAAACGTATAAGTTGGGCGATCTATAGTAACGCTAGGAGCAGTGAGGTATCCATTACCAGCTAGAGTTACTCGCACATATGTCACTACACCGTTTGATACGTTAGCTATAGCATTAGCTGTAGTACCACTTGGTGGGTCTGAAATAGTTACGTTAGGAGTCTCAACGTATTGTGCACCTTCATTAGTTAAAGATACAGTGTATAAGCTATCAACCCCTGCACTAATGATTAAGGATATCTCTGCTTCTGTCTTTGTGATATGAGGTGTTATGACTGCATCAGCACCTATATACTGTATGCTTGCAGTACCATCTGTAATGATGTTACCAGTAGTATCAATAGGAGCTACAGTGCCTGTTGTGCCAGCAGTAGTAACTTCATAATAGATACCATTTGAATTTAATATCTCGCCCAGAGTCACTGTAGTTAGTCGACTCCAGTTTGTACTTCCTGATATGGCTTGTGATACAGTGATGGTAGGAGCAGAGCTATATCCATATCCAGAATCTATTAAGTTAACTTGGCTAACAGATTCAGAAGTGATGACAGCATTGGCCACAGCTGTAGTACCAACATATTGAAGTTGTGCTGTACCATTATTGACTGTGCCACTTGTATGGATTGGTCCAGCATTACCTAACTGGGTACCAGAAATTACAAGGTAAAAGTTTGTACGGTTAGTAGCTTGGTTTGTGTATGCTACGTAGCTTCCAGTATTAAGGTTAAAGTATGCAGACCATTCAATATAGTTTGTGATAGGAGGAGATACCGTAAGCGTGATAGTAGAATAACCATAACCAGGGTTTTGTATGATTAACGAGTCGATAGTATATGGGTTTGCTTCTAAGTAACCATCACCGCTGATGACAGCAGAAGTAGTGCCTTGATTATATCCATAACCACCATTGACGATGTTGATGTTATTGATAGTACCATTAGAATAGAACTGGTTAGTTAAAGCTGTAGATACTGACATCCAAGTAGAGGATAAGAACCTATTCCTTAATGACACAGGGATGGTATACATGAACTTCCACTTATAACCATCAGCTGTAGTAAATATGTTTTGCGTTGTACCTATAGGCATATAGGTTGATTTTGCATTGTAGTTGTTATCAATACACTTGTATACGTTATAGTCAGTTGTTAATACATAGAAGTTAGCTGTATCTAAACCACCTGCACCAGAGTATGCTGCACCGTATCCATAACCTTCTGTTGGGTTGATAGCATCATCATACATATCATATACTGTATCACTAACCCAATCAATACGACGGATAACTAATGATACATCACCAGATGTGATCTTCTTAGCAGTTAGTATATCTCGACGTACGTGTAGTTCATACCTAAAGTTGTCTTGTGGTGCACCTGGATAATCACCATCAGATGAAGGGATGAAAGGGCTTAAGAAGTCCTGCCATGTATTCTCTTTACCAATCCAATGATAATAACTTGATGTGTTAGATACCACCTCATTATAGACAGCTTGTGCTATAGTGGTCTTAAAGATTGGCTTGAATATTGAGTATGAGATCATTTATTATCCTACAGAAACTACCCATTGAATCGCGATGGTTTCAGATGATGATTTAGAGATTACTGGGAATGTTGTCCTTGCAAGCATATAACCATGCCTAATAGTGTGGTTGATTCCAGAACCAGGAGTTATAGTTAATGCTGTGTTTGATCCAGCATCGGCATAAGTGTCAGCTAACTTGATGTTATCACCATCTACTTTGATTACATAGTAGATGCCGCCTTCTGATAGTCCACCTATAGCGGTACCACCGCCTGCAGAGTATGCGATCTGATCACCAGTATTTAAACCATGGCTCGATATGGTGATCTCATTGTTTGAACCACCCACTGCTGTAGCAGCATTGAGTGTTAATAACGTTGAAGAAGATTCATTGAATATACCAGCTTCTGTAATTGAACCTGTACCTACACCATTACCAAAAGTAGCAGTAAACACTGCGCTTGTACCTGAAACTGTAGCAGTAGATAAGCTAACTCGTGCTAGCTCATTGAATAGTTGGATCTGTGTAGAGTCAGCTGTAGTGGAGCTTGAACCGATAGCCATATAGTTCATCACGTCAAGCGTGTTACTGGCTAACCTTGATGCTATGAAGTTTTTACCCAACGTCACTATAAGGTTATTAAACTCTTCTGAATAGATTAGTTCTTTATTTTCATTGTATTTTTGTATCAACAACTTACCAGTTAATACAACGCTGTCTTTTAACATTTAGTGCTCCTTTATTCTATCCAGTAAACGTATGTGTCTCTGGAGGATTATAGTGTTCTGATGGGTCCATGTATACTTGTGAATCGTATGGATCAATACCGATTAGACCACTACCAGTACCAGGTGTTAGATAGTCTGTTATCGTAGGTATATTTATAGTGGTAAATGTAGCTTGTGATCTCCATTGACCTACTTCATTTGTAGCCCCAACTATTGGTCCATAAGTATTTTGTATCTGGAACTCTCCAAACAAGGCAGTACCTGCTGGATGTAGGTAAGACTTAAGTATGTTTATGTAGTCACTTAGTCTTTCGTTTACTGTTACTATGTATGAGTACTTTTGATACTTATAGCTGTCTTGGATGACTATATCATCATCAAGGAACCCGTTATTGGAACTGTAGTAGCCTTGGTATTTTGCTACAGCTCCTATAGTAAAACCAATCAATAAGTAGTTAGGAGCTACTGTCTTACTAGTGTTAGCTTCTTGATAGAACTGCTGTAGTATTTCGCCCACATATGTAGGGTCTTGATAATCAGTCTCATCATAGTTAGGGTTAATGATATAACCATAGTCAGCAAATTGGTTTATGATACTATCATTGTTCAAGCTGTATTGGGTAGTTCCATCTTTGTCTATCTGTAACGTGGATGGTGTAGATATGGCTTGGTTTGACTGTAATAAGTAAAAGTCAGTGGTATACCCGCAACCAAACTCAATGTTTGTTACAGCAGTTACCCCTCCCACATTATTGACGGCTGTCACCTTAAGCTTTTGTGTTATGATAGAACCATTTGATATCGTATTACCAACTATCAAGTCACCTACCCTGAACCCGTTACCAGGATTTGCTATGTAGTATGATACGGTAGTTGGGATTATCTTACCGGTTACACCTGTGAAGGTAACAGTATAGCCAGTCTTTATATCACCATAGTAGTTTCTATCAATAAAGATCTCATAGATGTTATCTCTCACATAGTTTACACGTACTACTATGACCTTTATGATTTGGTTTGGGCCGTTGATATCGATCCTATTTCCAGGAAGTGTATTGATATCAGCAGTAGATCCTGTAGTATCAACGAAGATTGATATGTCTTGTTGCCATTGACCGCTTGATGGGATCAATACTGATTTCCATGGGTATGATACATCAGCTGTCTTATTATATAAGATCTTAAATAAGAACTTGTATGCTTCTTCAACACCCTTCTTAGTGAATAACTCTTTAGCTTTCCTTAAGAATAGCCTTTGATCGATGTATGGGTATGTTGTGCCATAGATATCAAGTTCGTTCTTAAAGTACTGTATGAAAGAATCTAAGGTCTCGTCGATGTCTCTTAAGCTTTGGATATCTTTATACTCATACTCATCTTGATAAGCATAGTAAGCTTCTATAAACTCTACGAATAAAGGGTACTGAGACCTGATAAATTCAGGTATCTGTTTAGTGACCGCAGTATGTAGAGGTATGTTTGACATTAGTTATAGCTTGATGTGAATACGAAGTTAGAACCACCTGATGAGTTACCAACTGATGGCTTATCAATCACCACGTTAACGTTGATGTTAGCCGTTGGTATAGTAACTAGTTGGTTACGGACAGACACCACGTCATTTGATTGAGGTTTGATGTTTAATAAGAATAACCCACCAGCTTGACTTAGATCGATGCCTGTGATCTCAAGGTCCGACATGATGATGTCACCATTACTATAGTTGACTGAACCAAAAGTACGTACGTACGTCTTCACGTCTCCATTATAGTAGAACATCCTTAACTGTCCAGTCATACCGCTTCCTGGCAAGTCTTCTATGTACATCTTGTTAGTGTTGTTAGGGATATAGAAAGCTGTTGATAGGATAGATTGCTCTACAACACCTGCATTATAGATCGGGTTACCAAGGTTGATCGTATAAGTTGCAGTAGTGTTATACTGTACAGCAACTTCCCTTTGTAGCTTAATAGTAGTGATGTTAGATACGATCGATGGCTCTGTCGCGTCTATCTGTGATGATAAGTTTGAGAACCTAAAGATACCAGTAAATGATTCAAGGTTCTTAGTATTATAAGCTTGGATAGTTTGAGATACCAATGTCTTGATATCACTGCTTTGTAGAGATGTTAAGTTAGGGTTATAGTATACTGTAGTGTTTACCTCAAGGTTGATGTACTCTGGATCAACGATGACAGGGGTTATGGATACTACGTTTAATGGTGCTAGTAATTCATTGATGATGTATGTCTTATCAGTCTCAGTTAAGTATTGTGATGACTTTGGTTGGATAGATAAGAATACTTGACCATATACTGGAGGGACATTACTCTCTCCTCCCCATACGTTGACTGACTGGGCGTTTGAGTAGTTATTGAGGATGATGGTTTGATAATCGTTTGCAGTTACAGCTCTATTCTGTGTATTGAATGCTCTTGGTGCATTGAACCTAATTGATTCGATCGGCTCAACGTCTGAACCACCTTCTGCAGGTGTGAGTGTAGTTACAGCTACTGATCCACCCAATAGTGTTGGACCAGTGTATAAGAATATGTTTGCATCGTTTGGAGCATCAAGGTGTGTTATCATGTAGTTGATGTTAACTACGTTGCCGTTTGATAGTGCTTTACCTATGACTCCGTTACCAAACTCTATCTCATACTGTTGTCCTTGTATCTCTTTTACAAAGTATACTGCTGATTCACCGTTTAAGTTTGTTATGTTCTCTTCGTTTATGAAGGAAGTAAACACTGATGAAGTAGAGTTATCTTGTACACGCACGTTTAATGTAGATAAGTCAACTGGATTATTAGGTATGATGTATTGTACACCATCCGCTACAGTATAGCTATAGTTTAAATTTACACCTTCTGTTAACTTAACATTTGTAAAAGTATATGTAGACCCACTCAATGATGCTTGGATAGCTTCCATGTTATAGAAAGTATAAGTAGTGCCGTTTACGTTTGATGTAAATGAGCTCATCGCTGGGATGATAAGGGTTGCTGGTGTAGTAGTAGTTGCAGACACAGTGATGTTGACTGTTGCTGTCGCGCATCTTGCAGAGTAAGGTACGTAACCGATCTCCTTAGCTCGTGATACAACAGATGCCCTCTTACTTGCAGAGTCAAGGAACGATTCGTTTACAGCAAGATTAGTGTATAAGCCGTTGTAGTGTGTATTGTAGGCAAGGATGTCTAGTAGTACTGATAAGCCAGAACCATTGAAGTTATAGTCAGAAAACGTGCTTTGACCTTGTAAGTATGTTTGGATGTTAGCCTTGATCTTGTCAAAGTCTAATTCAGATACTGATATGTTGTTATTTGCTGGCATTATCGGCTTCTCGTTAAAATGATATCTACAGCTATCGGTGTAGATGTGTTTACAATAGTAAATGTTACTGACACATAGACTTCATTATTATCTGGTGAGAGTGTGACTAGTACATCTATCAAGTTAACTCTTGGTTCAAAGTTGATGATGACGTCTTGTATAGCTCTCTTAAGTAATACGTTGAGCATCGGTGTTGCTGGCTCAAATAATAAACCTCTTACCTGTGATCCAATCTCTGAATGGAATGGCCTCTCATAGTTTTGTGTAAGCACTAGGTTCTTTACAGAAGCCTTGATGTCTTCTGCATCATACTTGATATTAACATCATGCGTGACAGGGTGCATCGCGAACGATAAGTCTATATCAGAGAATGTCCTTGTATTACGTGCCATTTATTATTTATGCCTATCCAAAGAATACGTTTTGTGAGCCTTGTGCTACTACAGACCCACAATCTATCGGGTCACCTATACGCATAGCAGCTCTTCCATTAATGAATACTTTACTTGATCCTTCTTGTCCTCTCCCATCATGACATATGATGGTACAACAATGTGTTTCCCATAGATCACCTACACGTGCAATACCTACACCGTTTGCAAACACGTTGCTAGATCCTTCCATCACAGTACGTGGTGGGAAACAACCATGTCCTGAACAAACATCACCAATCCTAGTTCCAGCTGCCATTATGCAATAGTACCATAAGAAGTAACACTTTGTACAGTAGTGAGGTTACCGTTTGAATCAAGCATAGCTACATGTACACCAGTAGTTCCAGTTAAGTACATGAATATTAGTTGTCCACTTGCACCTTGTAATACAGTCCAATTTGTTGTTCCGAATCCTGGTCCTGTTGGTCCTGATGCACCACCCGTTGGACCTTGAATACCTGTAGCTCCTGTTAAACCCGATGCACCTTGAGTTCCTGTAGCACCTGTAGCACCTGTTTTACCTGTGGATCCGCTTGCACCTGATGCACCACCAGTTGGACCTTGAATACCTGTTGCACCAGGCAAACCTGTAGATCCACTCGAACCTTGAGTTCCTGTAGCACCGCTTGCACCTATTGGTCCTGTTGAACCAGTAGCTCCTCTACCAGTCGCACCTATTGGTCCTGTTGCACCTGGAATGTTTGATACACCCGCTGGACCTGTAGATCCTGTCGGACCAGTAGCACCTGATGCACCGCTTGCACCCTGTGGACCTGATGCACCACCTGTATCTCCTTGCGGGCCTGTTGCTCCTGTATAACCTGTCGCTCCTGTCGCACCAGTATAACCTGTTGCACCTGTCGAACCAACAGGTCCTGATGCACCACCAGTTGGACCTTGAATACCTGTTGCGCCAGGCAAACCTGTCGCTCCACTTGCACCAGTAACACCTGTTGCACCTGTATATCCTGTAGCACCGCTTGCACCTTGATAACCTGTAGCACCTGTAGCACCAACACCGCTTGCACCTTGTGGACCTGTAGATCCTGTTGAACCTGGTAACCCTGCACCTGTAGCGCCAACACCGCTTGCACCTTGTGGACCCGTAGATCCTGTAGCGCCCGTTAATCCTGCACCTGTCGCACCTGTCGAACCTGTTAAGCCCGTCGATCCGCTCGAACCTTGGATACCTGTGGCACCTGTCGAACCTGTTAAACCTGTTGAACCACTCGCACCTTGATAACCCGTCGCTCCTGTAGTTCCAGTATAACCTGTGGCACCTTGTGGACCAGTTGCACCTTGTGGACCTGTAACGTTACCTACGTCAACCCATGATGCACCTTGCCAAACCCATAAGTGACCAGTATTAGTCGTGATGTATCCATCACCTATTGTATTTCCAGTGAGTGGTAGTAATGATGAGTTAGCAACAGAACCTTTAATCGTTACTGATTGACCGATAGGACCTTGTGCACCTGTTGCACCTGGAGTTCCTGTAGCTCCTGTGTATCCTGTGGCTCCAGTAGAACCTGTAGAACCTATCGGTCCTTGTATCGTTCCTGAAGCTAGTTGTTGTAGAGTTATCGTCATTTATTTTCCCTATACATACTCATAGATGATTACTATACCTGAACCACCTTGTCCGCCCGTTTGATATCCTGGAGTTCCAGCTCCACCACCTCCACCACCGCCTGCAGAACCAGGCCCAGCGTTTCCACCACCGTGTCCACCACCAAACCCGCTTCCAGATCCGAGGTAACCAGCACCGCCTTCACCACCACCTGTAGTAGAGTATATACCACCGCCACCTGCAGAGCCACCTGATCCAATCAAGTTAACGTCACCGCCTGTCGCAGTACCACCAGCACCACCCGCGTTTGTCCCTGCACCGCTGTTACCGTTTGATCCACCTGTACATGTTAGGAAACTACCAAACGTTGTCGTACCAGCTGGTCCACCCACAGTTATAGCAGTGATAGTAGATAGCACGTTTGACATGATCTTCTTGATCGCCATACCACCTCCACCTCCACCACCTCCACCATAGTATGCGGATCCTGCTGTGGTACCGTTTCCACCATTACCGCCTCCACCTACAGTGTGTACTACGATATAACCTGGGTTATTAACCGTCTTATCATATCCTGTTGCACCAGCAGTATTGAATGATGTTATACCTATTAAGATACCACTTAAACCTTGTGGGCCTGTCGCTCCACTTGCTCCTGTAATCCCTGTTGCACCCGTATAACCAGTCGCTCCTGTAGCTCCTGTAAACCCTGTTGCACCTGATGCACCGTCAATACCTTGTGGACCTGTAGAACCTTGTGGTCCTGTTGCTCCTTGATAACCAGTAGCACCACTTGCACCGGTGTCTCCTTGAAGACCACTTGCACCTATAGGACCTGTTGCTCCTGTATAACCAGTAGCTCCGCTTGCTCCATCTATACCAGTGGCACCGCTCGCGCCTTGGTATCCTGTAGCACCTGTATAACCTGTTGCACCTGTATATCCTGTCGCTCCAGTAGAACCATCATATCCACTAGCACCTGTTAACCCGGTAGAACCGCTTGCTCCTTGATAACCAGTGGCACCTTGTGGACCTGTAGCTCCTGTGTAACCTGTCGCACCCGTTGCTCCACTATATCCTGTAGCACCTGTTGAACCCGTATAACCTGTCGCACCTGTTGCACCAAACCCTGTAGCACCTGTCGCTCCTGGACCACCCGTTGCACCTGTTGCACCAGAAGGACCAACTGTTGATACTACTAACCATTGTGAACCGTCAAAGGTAAAGTATACTAGCACTCTAGCTATGTTGATGAGTAAGTCGTCATCATACCCATCGATGTTATGTCCATTACGTAGTATGGTTAATGGGTTTTGTTGCCAATTACCACCATCTTGTAATAGTATTGACATACCAGTTGTTGGTGTTGCTGGTAGTGTTATGCTAAAAGAACCACCGCTTGTATCAGCTATGATCTGGTCATACGCATACAAGGATGGGTCTAATACGATTGAACTCGTAACCCTCTGCCAATGTAGACCTGGTTGTACCCAACTCCTTGTACCATCAACGTTTGATGCTAGTACATAGCCGCTGTACGCTGGTAGTCCTAAGTTAGGTTCTGCTTCTGATAGTTGTAAAAACTCATACCTGTCTGGTGATACACCAGACGGTGGTATGACTTTAACTTTACCAGATAATATTCTAGCCATTTACTGATTCCAAGATACTTAATGTTATTTTAAATTTACTGTTATCACTCGCTGATACTGATATTGAGTGACCGGTTTCAAGTACTAGTTTACCAGTAATTGCAGAAGCTGAATCATTGCCAGGTATAAGAAAGTCTTTGATAAGCTCTGTAGTAGTTGAATTAAATTGATGTGTAAACGTTACTGTGCCAGAAGTACCAGAGACGTTAGCTATCTGCGCCATCAATATGATAGATGATTTACCAGCTGGTGCAGTATAGATGACTGTATCAGCTGTGGTTATTTCTGCTGTCGTGGTTTTAAATACGTTTAATGCTATAGCCATTATGCTGTTCCTTCGATTGCTAAGATGTATGGTGTTAAGATGGCAAATAAGCTCTTATCAAAAGAAGTACCTGAGATAATACCATCCGCTCTGTTAATTAATAGTCCTGTACCTATCCTAAAGTTACCTTGTTCATCTGTACTTGTAAATACTACTGAACCACCGTTTGTCTGTATAACCTGATTTTCTGGTACTGGTATACCTCCAAGTTGTGGTAAACACTTAGTGATGTCGTTACCTGAACCTACATACTCCATGGTATGGTCAGATGTTGATATGAAGCTTCGTCTATAAAACTTAGCTTGAGTGCCGTCCACGATAGGTGTTGTATCAGGTATAGTTTCCAATATGGTAACGACAGATATACCGGTGCCAGCATCTAAGTTTGGTGGAGCTGAACTAGGACCATTAGTAACAACATTATTAACAGTAGATATCAAGTTACTTATAGTGCTGCTAGCTACAGAACCTCCAGTTTTTGTTAGGTCGTATTGTTGTGGATTTTGTTGTAATCCACCTAATAGGTTACCTGCACTTGAATTAGTAATGATATAGTTAGCTATACTGCCAAGATATGAGAAACCATCAGTCGAAGGTTTAATCAAGCTTGGTATTGGATCAATGACTGCATACCAGTATTTCAACACTGCTGTTACAGTCTCTTGGTTACCTCCAAACTCCGTGTCGTTTGCTATCTTATCTACAAAAGTGCCAACATCCCTATAGCATAAAGCTTTATCATATGTATAACCAGGATTTTGCTGGTCTATATAAGCTATGACTTGTTCTTGTATGAATGATCTATTTAGTAATAACAGGTCTGCTGCATTACTATAACCTATCCTTGATGGAGGTGCAGTAAGTTCTCCAGCTACGTTAACAGTATACCATGTAGTCCCGTCATCAAAAGTTATAGCATCACCAACGCTTGGTCTAAACTCAAGCTCAGCGATAGTTAAAGATGATCCTATTTGATCTACACCGCTACTTCTACCAATCTGTTTTACTGGACTATGTCCATCAGCAACTAAACCATACGTACCGAACGATGAGTTAGAGTTTGTGATAGAACAGTATCCACCGTTTGTAGCCCATACTGCTATCTGAGTACAGATGGTGAATATAGAAACTAACTGTGCGTATGCTTCGTTATCGATATGGATACCGATACCGCCTTGGTTATACTGTGTAAACGCATCGAACACCATTGACTTAAGACCATCAACAGCACTACCGTCGATGTATACACCTTTACCAGTAGTAGTAAGTGATGTACAGTTTTGTACGTATGGGCTTCGTGTTATGTATGCAGGTACTGCTGTGATGTTACCGTTTATATCTCTTGGTGGGTATGCAACTGCCGCAGCAGGATCTAAATGTCCTTTAAACGTGAATCCCCAAATATAACTTCCCATATTAACATGGAATATATCAAGTGTTGGGTTTGCTGGTATAACGAATGTTGTCCTTAAGTTATCACCAATTATTGCACATGTTGCTGGTAATACTACTGGGTTTTGTTCAATATACTCACCAGACTTAACAAAGATAGTTGTTTCTGCAGTTGCTACTGAACATGCTTTCTTTATAGTTAAGAAAGGATCACTTAACGATCTACCCGTATTTGAATCTGAACCGTTCGTTGCAACGTATAGTACGTTGTTGACTACACCTGCAGAACCTGTAGCTCCTGATGCCCCTTGTACACCCGTTGCGCCAGATGCACCGCTTGCACCTATTGGTCCTGTAGAACCTGTGGCTCCCGTATAACCAGTAGCTCCGCTTGCACCTATCGGACCAGTAGAACCTGTGGCTCCCGTATATCCTGTCGCGCCTGTTGCACCAGTATAACCTGTAGCACCGATAGGTCCTGTAGATCCTGTCGCACCTGTAGCTCCTGTAAAACCTGTGGCACCTGTAGCACCAGTATAACCAGTTGCACCGATTTGACCTTGCGGGCCAGTTGAACCGGTTGCTCCTGTATAACCAGTAGCTCCGCTTGCACCTATCGGACCAGTAGCACCAATACCAGATGCACCTTGTACACCAGTGGCTCCACTTGCACCTGATGCGCCGCTTGCACCGCTAGCTCCTTGTACACCTGTTGCACCACTAGCTCCCTGTGGACCTGTAGCACCTGTAGTACCAACAAAACCTTGAAGACCTTGAGAACCGCTTGCACCTTGGTTTCCTGTAGCACCAGATGCACCGCTTGCACCTTGTGGACCTGATGCACCACCCGTTGGACCTTGTGGACCAGTTGCTCCTGTATAACCTGTGGCACCTGTTGCACCGGTAAGTCCTTGTAGACCGCCGTATGCTAAGTCATTCCATGCCGTAGTACCATCACCGATCTTAAATTTATGGGTATCAATCTCAATACCCATCTCTGCAAGTGCAAGGGTTGGGTTTGCAGCTTGCCATTCGGCAGCAGTACCGCGTCTAAGTTGTATCTGTATGTATGCCATTAAGTCACGCCACCTGCGTTAAGATCAGAACCATTGTATATAGTTGTAGGAGTACCACCATCAAACACAGTACCTGGAGCTCCAGCTCCAGTATTGATAGCGTTAGCTAATGCTGTGAAGTTGTCGTCAAGGTCTGATAACTTTGCAGTCCCGACCTTATTTTGGAATGTATTTGGTATTAATACGGGTGTTGTCATAGTAGTAAGTTATTCTCCCAATCTACGGAGTCCAGTAGTTTGTTTATCCAGCCAACTTTATCTTTATTATTATTTATCCATTCTACCAGGATCTTTTGCTGATATCTGGTTAAATGAGTGAATTTAATTAGTTGGTTCCGGCCAGTCTGCCAGTTGTTCTCTACAACTATAGTATACGTTTGCTGCTCATTATTTGCCTTAGCTATATAGCTATAAGTCTTGCTTACAGTAGGGTCTGCATGGTAGTAGTATACTTCTGATAGTGTACCATCAGCCACAGCCATGACTATATCACTCCAATGTGATACCGTCTTAAACTTATCATCAACAGTCCTATAATGGATCTCGTTATTGAACGCATCCGTATAGTAACCAGTGATGGTATTACCCGATACATTAATAGTCGTGTTAGGTTCTACTGCAGTGATAGTCACAGGGTATGCTTGTCCTCCTGTGGATACACCCACACCTGTAGCTCCATAAGTCGGTGTAGTACTAGCAACGTAAGTTACGTTTTGTTTTATGTTCTCAAGCTCATGGACTGTAGTTAGTCTTGTAGGTACTGGTGAAAACATTATTGAATCAGTAAGTACTGTCCTATGTTACCTACACGCGCATGATCCCTCATAGTAAATGACTGCTGTCTGTTATTTGTATATGAGAACGATACATGTATCCATACAGTCGATGTACCTGAATACTCAAGTAATAGTTGGTCATATGGTATGATCTGCTGTATAGCTTGGATAGCTTCATAGTGTTTTTGCCTATCAAATCCTGGTATGACCAAGTCCGCAGCTTGACCCAAATAATGTTGTGAAGTAGGTGAAGACTGAGCTACATCACCAGGTCTCCTGAATCCAGAAGTTATTTGGATATTAGGATATAACCCAATGATTGCTTCAAGGCAGTTCTCTGCAAGCCCTTTAAGGTTACATACGATCTGTTGTGGTGTTAACCCTTGTTGGGCAACAGGCATACGAGTACCGTTCTGTGTAAATGTTGCAAGCTTAAAGTGTGATGATAGCTGTAGGTCTGGACTAAAGTCACTCATACCGTTTATGATGTTACAGCTTTGTGGTAATGGTGCCACATCATTTGGTTTGACATCAGTCGTACCGTTAGTAGTACCAGAGTTAACTTCATTAGCGTCAAGCGTACCATCGCTGATTTGTTTTGCTATGTAGTCTGCAGGGTCACCTTCGTCAGGCGTCTCAAACACCGATGCAGCTTCAAGACCTCGTGTCACGACGACAAGGTTTGGAAACTCTGGTTCACCTTCTACAGTTGGTATAGATAATCCAGTCTTGTTAGCAGAACCTGCACGACCATCGCCCAAGTCTAGACGCACACCGTCCATGTTAAGTGTTGCACCAGCTAGTACGTTCGTAGAAGCAGATGACTCAAGGTTTAAACTGTTACCAGAGTATATGTTTGTGGCTCCAGTAGATTCGATGTTGACTGATCCAGCCATGAGGTTGAATGCACCAGCCACAGCAACGTTCATGTTGTTATTGACTTGTAAGTTAACATCACCTTCTACAGTAACGTTGAGTGCGCCCTTGATATGTACAAAGCCGTTACGCTCCATTATCTCATACCCATCACCAACTATACGGTTAACTTGTGTACCGTTTGCGTCTATCTCTGTAAATGTACCTGACTTATGGTAAGTATGGATACGTTCGGATCCTTTTGTATCATCAAACTCCATAACATGGCCAGACTCGGTCATCATTACATGGTTAAACGGGTACTTGGCATTGTATGGTACCTGTGATTGGTCCCATGTAACACCAACAGACTTGACTCCCTTATCTCGTGTTTGCTCTTTAGTGTATACGATGGTCTTACGGATGTCTTCAGCTCTCGCTAACTTATTGGTGTCTGCTTCATTAATGTATAGAGGGTACTTACCGTTTGGGTCTTTAAACCCTATAACTGAAGCTGAAGCAGTATTACTTAACCCTGATGCATTTGGAGTAGAGTCTACTGGTGGGTTTACAGGTGTATTGACAGGGGATAGATCACCTGATACAGTTGGCACGCCATCCTTCAAGAATAGTTGTGACTCTGCAGATCTGCGCTTTGTTAATCCTGCTAACACTTGTCCACCAGCTTTATTATAGTTTGAGAACTGGTTTGCACACCCCATATAATCGGGTATGTTTAGTGTTGATAGAAGCGTTGACTTAGAGTATGTACCAGAACCAAGGTTATACACGAATGAACACATAGAATCAAACATCGATTGGGTTATTGGTGCTTTCGTTGCAGAGTATAGTATTGGGTATACAGACTTAGTGAAGTGTGCTAGTAAGTATTCGTTTGCTTGGCTTTCAGTTATAGTCATACCTGCTGTTACAGGTGATCCATTGATTGTGGTAGTACCATAACCAATCGTCCATACACCCACAGAGTCTTGATAAGAAGTTAGTCTCAACCCTTCAAACTGCTTGATGAGTGATATAGCATCTGATGAAGCTGTATACGTATTTGCTGGGTTTAATCCTGGTGTATCTGTAGGAGGGTTTGAGTCAGTATTAGCAACTATATTACCGTTTACGTCTGTAGTGGTTTGCTGTGATGTAGGAGCAAGAAAACCATCTGACTTTAATATCATTTGGTTATTGTCTTGATCTATAGATCCTTGTGCTTGAGGGATACCACCGATGACACCAAGCATGATAGGCTGTTGTTCTGCCTCGTCCCTGAACATGATGATCACCCATGTGCCTTCGACTGGACCTAACGGTGTGGTACCAATACCAGATATACCAGCAGAGGTGACTGGTTGCATTGGGAATGCCCATGGTAGTTCATAAGTTGGTAGTACACTAGCATCGTAGTTATGTAGACCTACGACACGAACTTGACACCTACCAAGTTTTAATGGGTCTTGTCTATTCTCAACGCATCCTGTATACAACTTCATTATTGTCCACCTTTATTCAAATCAACTATAAACGAATCTTTAATTAGTTCCATCTTACATTGATGTGCATCCCTATCTATCGAATGGTTGATAGCTGATATCACATAGTTACCTGAGAACATCTTATCTTGTACATCTTTTGATGAGTCAGATGATTGTATTGGGTTAAACTTATTTAAGTTAAGGAATACCTTTTGCCCTACTGTATAATCTGTCCTACCGGGAACCAAGATCTCAACCCTTGTAGCCATAGCTTGCTGCATCAATGACATCCTTTGTTGGATGCCAGCAGTGTTGGTCGTATCAGTATAGCTGTTAAAGCTGCCGTAGTATTTACTGTAGTCAAACACTGTGGATGCAGACCTACGAACAGAGGCATTAGAAGCAACAGGATAATCGTTTAGGTGTTTATTATTCTTAAAGTCTGTAAGCATATCATAGTTCTTTACGACGAACTTCTTAGTAGTCACATCAAAGGTAATCATCTTAGAAGCATACATGCCAGACCTTGCTCTGTCAAGGTAATCAAAAGCTTTTGGTATACTTATCTCAATGATACGTTGGTACTCTGCAGGTATATCACGATAGCTTCGACCATCTGGTGTAAACGTACGCATGAAGTTATCTGATATAAATGTTTGTACTACATTAGAAGTATATAAGTTTTCAAGAGATACGAAGTTTAAACCTTTCCTGCTCTCAAAGAATAGATACGATAAGGAATTGTTTTGGTTTAAAGAATACTCTGCCACATGGTTGATACTCTTTACAGGAGACCAATAGTTTGCGATGAACTTTGTACTATTCGCTGTGTCTTCTATGTTAATGTTTTTCTTTGACTCTAAGCCATTGACAGTATCTTTAATGATAGTCTTTATTATGTCAGAACACTTGCCTTTATACGGTACACTGACTTTCTTATTAACATCGACTAAAGCTTCCCTTGATATGAAGTGTAGTTCATAGATAGCATTCCTATTACCCTGTGTCTCTCTGTTTGTCATCTTATAGATGTAGAACTGGTCATTGATGACGTTAGCTGGTCCTGTCATAGAAGGGGTATGGATAGCTATATTAACATACTCTTCACCAACAAATGGGAATAAGTTAGCAAGGTCTAATGAGTCTTTAAACGCCATTACACCAGATATGAACGGAGAGAATAAGTCTTCATAGATCTCAAGAGCTATGACTTGGTTGGTGACTTCCTGACCATACCCGTTTGCAGATATGATCTGTATCTTGTCTATGCTGACGTCGCCAGCAAACCGTATGACTTCAGCGGTCGCGCTCATTATATAATGTCTTGGAAGTTTTGTAAGATTGTATTAAGTAGCGAAGGAGAGATTAGTTTGATTCGTCGTTTACTTTCATTGACAGATATTTCATAATCAAAGTTACTTACCGATGCTGCACCCTCTGCGTTTGAGTTAACTACATATCCATTACGATCTACATAATGATGGGTGTTATACTCATTACCTGCACCATACTTGTTTGTTACGTATTGACTTAGTTCTTGCTGTGGTAGTGGAAAGTCGTTTATATAGTCAAAGTTTTCATTGCATAGCATGACTACCCAATGATAGTATGGGCTACCATATACTTTCTCAGCTATGATCTCAGGAGTCTCACCATCCACAACGTCATATTGATCATATAGTGTAACGTTTGAAAGGATAGCAGTCCTTACCCTAACGTTTGTAGTTACGTCAGTGACTAATTTATAGACAGTCTTACCATTAATCTGATAGGGATATAAGAATGTTGGAAATTGATCGAAGTACATATATTATAGACCGTCCTGGATCTTCTCTTTTGTAAGGGTTGCAAGTTCTTTAAACACAAGAGTTATGTTGATTTGTGTAGGGTTACCATTATCAAACGAAGTAAACTGACCGTTTGGTGAATAGTCAACTGTCATGTCTGTAAGTACACATGATGTATGTCTATTGATGTATAAGTTTTCCTGTGTACCATTATAGTAGAATATATCAAACTCAGAAGGATAGACGTATAAGAAGTTCTGTGCATCTTTAAACTCAGGATGCATATGAAGCTTAAACTGGTAGATGATGTTCTGTACATTTGCTGCTTCTTGAGCGTTTCTTGGATAGAATTGGTACTCAAACGTAAAGTCTCGGAACTCTACGCCTTTAAATATCTGTTCTTTCCTTGGATTTGGTGCTAGTCCAGTAAGCTTAGAGAACCCACCTGTACCAGGTATACTTAATCCAGCAGCAATAGCTGCAGCAGTTCCTTGGTTTGCTGCATCTTTTGAGATGTTAGATCCGCCTTTCTTCTCAGAGGCTTTCTTGAGTGCAGCTGTACCAGCTATGATACCTCCAATGATCTCATTATTTTCTGGTTCATAGTTAATAGTATACTTTGTAGACATCGTATTAGGATTGTGTAAAGCTATGGCTGTAGCTAATCGTCTTGTTTGTGCTGAGAACGAAGCTCCAAGTTTTTGTTCAGCTTCAGCTATTGGACCTGATGCACCTTGTGTAGCAGTAGCTTGTCTTACTTGAGCAGCAAGGTCACTGTTATCTCGTGGAGTTAAGTCTTGTACTGTCTGTACTTGACCGTCTTTGATTAGCTTTGAGTCTGCTTGAGCGTTGATATAGAATATAACGTAGTTATTACCATACTCACCCAATGAACCCATTAAGTCTAAAGGATAAGAGAATGAATCTACTTTATACTTGTTACTATCAAATGTAGCTGGTCCACCTCTAGCTGCATAAGTACTACTTCCAGAGTAATCACCTAACTTAACAGGGGTACCAGTAGTTTGGGTCGTTGCCATTTATAATCCTAAACGTTTATTGTTTATTTATAATAAATACCATAGATGTTCCATAAACGAATGTACAAGCCAATGTTTCCCGAGAAGTACGAGGGAGACCCCACTAATATAGTGATGAGATCAAGCTGGGAGACCCGCTTTGCATCATGGTGTGATAAGAACCCATCGGTAGTCAAGTGGTTGTCAGAGGAGACAGTCATACCTTATAGGTGTCCCACTGATAACAGGATCCACAGGTACTTTGTAGACTTTAAGATAAAGGTTCGTACGAAAGATAACCAGATCAAGACATACCTAGTTGAGGTTAAACCTGCCAAACAGACCCAACCACCAGAGTTTCCAGGTCGTCAGACAAAAAGATACCTCACAGAGTCACTCACGTTCATGAAGAACCAAGCAAAGTGGAGAGCTGCAAACGAATGGTGTAAAGACCGGAATTGGGAATTCATCATCATAACCGAGAACGAACTAGGTCTAAATTAGCATATAAATAACAAATGGCTACAAAACAACAACTAAGAGATGTATTTGCTAAAAACCAATACGAGTTAAAAGACGCAGCAAAGAGATCTCGTACATGGTTCCAGCAGCAAGCTAGGTTATTACAGACACAAGCTATAACTCCAAATAAAGTATTAAAGGGAGATGCAAGCGCTAACGTGACTTCTATACAACCTGGAAGCTTGTACATGTTCTTATATGATCCAAAGACAAAAGACGACCTACCATACTATGACGTGTTTCCTCTTGTATTCCCATATAAGAAGATAGGTAACAAAGGGTTTATTGGGTTAAACATGCATTATCTACCATACTACCATCGTGTACAGCTGTTACAAAGACTGATGGAGTATGCAAGTAATACAAAGATGAATGATACAACAAAGCTTAAGTATTCATGGAACTTAATAAATGGGGTGTCTAGGTTTAAATGGGCAGAACCATGTATCCACCAGTATCTAAATAGTCATATTAAATCAAATATGAGGAAGATATCACCACAAGACTGGACGACAGCTATGCTATTACCAGTAGAGCAGTTTGTAGGTGCAAATAAAGCAACAGTCTGGAAGGACTCAGTAGGAGCATAATGGCTACTTTAAACCAATTCATATCATCTATAGCTAATGAAGGGCTAATGAAGATGTCACGTTTCAACGTGACCTTTACTCCGCCTAATGCTATAGCTGATGGTCCTTACTTAAGGGATCTTAGGAAAATATTACTATACTGTGATACTATCAGCTTACCAGGTTTATCATTAGCTACCACAGAAGCAAAGACGTTTGGTGAAATAAGAGAGATGCCATATCAAAAGCTCTTTGAAACTACCAACATGACTTTCTATGTAGATAACGCTATGATAGTTAAACTTCTGTTTGATAATTGGATTGGAGCAGTACAAGATCCTGTAACAAGGTCTTTTAATTACTATGATGACTACATAACAGATATGTCAGTAGAAGTATTTGATGTCAATGAAAACAGTAGATACACACTAAACATGTATCAGTGTTATCCTAAGGCCATAGGCGCTATACAAATGGACTATCAAAGTAAAGACCTAATGAAAGTAAGCGTTACGATGAACTATAAATACTGGACTGCTGTAGGTTCTAAGAGTTCTATAAATGGAGATATATCTCCTGTACCTAATGCATACTTTACTAATTTTAATCAGTTCCAAACTGGAGCAAATCAAGGCATGCCACCACCGCCTCCTCCAATACAGAACGTAACTAATACAATACCAACGCCACAATTTTAAGGAGAGAGAAATGGCTGCAGCAAAAGAAGATTTTATGACCACAAAATGGAGACCGATGATGGCTATGACATACATGGCTACTATCATATTTGACTTCATTGTAGGACCGATCATATTCAACGTATTACAATACTGGAATCCAGGTCAGGCAGTTACAAGTTGGACACCACTAACACTACAAGGCGGTGGTCTATATCACCTTGCGATGGGTGCTATCCTTGGTATCTCAGCTCTTACACGCGGACAAGAGAAGATCGCTCAAATTAATGCAGGTGCAAATGATCCAGCACCACAAGCTCCTGTGATGAACTTACCAGTTGGTAATACACCACAACAAACATGGGCACAAGATCCAGTACAACAACAATCAGTACAACAAGCTCCTGTGACAGTTGATGTCTCAGTTGGTGCTCCACCTCCAGCATTTGGTGCACCACCAGTTGCAGATCCAACAGTAAGAGTAACACCTACGCGTAAGATTACGTAATATAAAGGTATTATTATGAAAGCTGATGAAAATTTATCAAAGATTTTTGATGTAGAACCTCTTAAACAGGGTGAAGTTGCAAGCACGGGACAAGAGATTGTCCCAGCTTCAAACAAGATGGAAGAGAACGTGGATTATGACTATGACTCAGCTCGTAATAATCTACATAAATTATTGAATCAAGGACAAGATGCATTATATCATGCTTTGGAAATAGCAAAGCAATCTGAGCATCCAAGAGCCTTTGAGGTTGTAGGTAACTTAATGAAACAGTTAGCTGACACTAATGAACAACTGTTAACACTAAGTGAACGTAAGCAAAAACTAGATGCTCCTAAGCAGCAAGATGGAAATGCATCTGGTAAGCAAGTGACGAATAACAACGCGATATTCGTGGGATCTACTTCAGAACTATCTAAAATGATTAAAAACCTGAATAAAAATGATTAAACCTACATATCTTTATATTAAACATCATACTATAACTGGAATGAATTATTTCGGTAAAACTACACGAAATGATATTGATAAGTATTTAGGATCTGGTAAATATTGGATTAATCATATAAACAAGCATGGTAAAGAGCATGTTATAACTATGTGGGTTTCTGAGCCATTTATTGATAAAAGCAAATTAATTAAATATGCTAAGCTTATATCAGAAGAATTTAATATAGTTAACTCTGATAAATGGGCAAATTTAAGAGAAGAAAATGGAATTGATGGTGCACCTATAGGATACAGTCATTCAGACGAATCTAGAAAAATAATGTCTGAATCACACAAAGGTATTAGTAATAAAATCAGTGATGAAGCAAAAAAGAGAATGTCAGAAGCACAAAAGAAAAGAATTATTACTAAGGAACACAGAGCTAAAATTGGACTTAGTATATCGCAAAACACAAAGGGCAAATTGAAACCTAAAACAATATGTCCAGTATGTGGTGTGACAGGAGGAAACAACGTTATGAAACGTTGGCATTTTAATAATTGTAAAAATAATGTAGGAGAATAGTATGGCATTACCAATTAATACCACGCCGGTATATACGTTAACGTTACCTTCAACAGGTAAAGATATTAAGTATAGGCCATTTTTAGTAAAAGAAGAGAAAGCATTACTGATCGCTAATCAATCAGAAGACATTAAGGTCATGGTTGAGTCTCTTAAACAAGTCATCAAGGCTTGTATTAAGGATACAGTAGATGTCAATACATTCTCTACGTTTGACCTTGAATACGTGTTTACACAGATTCGAGCAAAGTCTGTAGGTGAGATGGTTGACTTGTATCTTAAATGCGATACATGTGAAGATGAAAAAGCAGTAGCAAAGGTTACTATTGATCTTACTACTCTAACTGTTGAAAAAGATCCAAGTCATACAAATAAGATAGGATTATTTAGTGATGTAGGTGTCATCATGAAATATCCTACAGTTGATGTAATTAATAGATTACAAAACATCGATCAAACCGACATGGATGAAGTATTTTCATTAGTGATTGATTGTATAGATTCAATTTATACATCTGACGAGATGTTTTCAACTAAAGATCAGACAAAAGCAGAATTAATGGAGTTCTTAAACAACCTTACTTCTGATCAGTTTGCAAAGATCCAGGCATTCTTTGAGACTATGCCTAAGTTGCAACACACTATTGATTATACATGCCCGGTATGTAACAAAGAGCATCATAAAGTATTAGAGGGACTCAACAGTTTTTTTTAATTAATCTCTCTCATGAGTCATTGCATAATTACTATAAGATGAATTTTGCACTGATGCAGTATCATCATTATGCACTAAGTGATATAGAAAACATGATACCATTTGAGAGAGAAATCTATGTGGCTATGTTGATTAAGTACTTAGAAGAAGAAAAGAAAAGGATAGAGAGTAGAAGGTAATGGCAAAGAAACAAGATCCTAGTATGAACTTATCTTATATACTTAAGAAGCAGGAAGAAGAAAAACTTTCTGGCTTAAGTGCTAATGTTGCGTCTCAGTTGACAGAAGCTGGAGTAAATCCTACAGCTACACCGAAAGAAGCTACTCGACAATCAACTAAAGAAAAGCCAACACCTCAACTTAATATAACTCCAGTATTAACTGAACTAAAATCACTTAACAATAATATGTTAAAAGTAGTAAAATCCATGGCAGAAAACAATGGATTACTTAAGACTCTTGTTAAGAATTCTAAGGAAGCTAAGTCATCTAAAAATAATCTTACTGAAGATAAACTTGAAGATCAAAACTTTAAAGACAAGTTAATGGATTTAATAATTGGTATCAAAGCTGGTACTGATAAGATTGAGAAGCCTAAGAAAGGTTTCTTTGATGATTTAGGTAAATGGGCTGCAGGACTTGCTTTAGCTCTTGGTGCACTTATTGGTTGGATTCAAGCTAAAGTTAAGTTCTTGTCTAGATTTATCCCAGATAACTTATTAGAATCAGTTAAAAAAAGGTTTGCAAATATTGGTAAGTTCTTTGAAGAACTAATAGCTCCACTTAAAGAAAGATTTGGTAAAGCATTTGGAAAAATAGCAGCATTCTTTGAACAAACTTTTAGTAAAATTAAGAAGTTACTTAGCTTTGATAAAGAGGCTAGTATTTTTGCAGAACTAGGTAAAGCTTTTAAAGCGTTCATATCACCATTTAAAAATGCATTTAGGATCTTAAGAGTCTTAGTATCTGGCCCTATAAAAGAAGTTGAAGGCATATTTAGTGGTATAGCAAAGTTTGTTAAGACATTTAGCGGAGTTATAGGTAAAGTAGCATCAATAATAAAAATTATTGGAGAACCAATCCTAATCATCATGGCTATCTATGATACGGTAAAAGGTGCAATTGAAGGGTTCAAAAAAGAAGGTATAGTTGGTGCAGTTAAAGGTGCATTAAAAGGATTATTCGATGCAACTATTGGAGGGTTCTTAGACTTAATTAAAGATATAGGATCTTGGGTACTAGAAAAGATTGGGTTTAAATCAGCTGCTAAGTTTTTAGATTCATTCTCGTTTAAAGATTTATACAGTAAATTCTTGGACTTAATGTTTGCCCCAGCAAAATGGTTCCAAGATATGCTATTATCTTTATGGAATACTGTTAAGAGTATACAGATAGGACCATTTAGTATATTCGGTAAGAAACTTGGTCCATGGAAACCTTTTGCATCTTTAGGTGGAAGTGATACATCGACACCGTCTGATAATACAAGTGCATCACCAACTTCTTCAGAATCATCTGATAATACAAGTGCAACACCTACGCCGACACCTGCGACATCAGTAAGTCCAGCACCAAATAGTGTACAATCATCTGATCTAGCTCCATCAAGCAGACAAACAGCTGATACTGTTTATACAAGATCTGGAGAAAATGCTGGTATAGCACAAGCTTCTCCAGCTTCAGCACCAGTTTCAGTGGTTAATGCACCAACGACAATAACAAAACAAACATCTAATAACTTGATTAAGCTCCCGGTACGGGATGAAGATACTACTATCCAGCAGTATTATAGATCAAGGTTTGCATATTAAAAAAGGGAGCTTTCGCTCCCTTTCTTTTTACTTCGTATTACTTATAAACGCATTCAGCTTTTCAGCTTTAGCGATGATATCATCTTCGCTTGGAAAATCAGGTACATCAAGTGATTCACTAAATGCCTGACCATTCCTTTCAGCTATCTGAAACTTAGTTTGATACTCTGTTTGAGCCTTATCTTTATTAGCATACCAATTGCTCATATAAAGATCTTGCGCCATCTTAAGTACTTCTAATCTAATTTCAAATGGTGTTTTATTAGCCATTTTATTTCTCCTTTGTGTGTTGTGTGTAAAAATAGGGTTTTTAAAGGTACTCCCCAAACCTTAGGATTAACCTTCGTCAGCTATCTTCTGAAAGAAACTCATATCGAATTCATCATCCGCATTGATCTCAGGCGCCTTTGATGCTATCGTAGGGGCTGGAGCCGATGGATATGATGGAGGTGGAGCTACTGGCAACGGATCAGCTGATAGTTGTTCTGCTGTCGGTGTTGCTGTACCACCACTCAATACTGCATCTAACTTAGCTTTTAACTCGTCATATGACTTAAAGTTATTAACAGCAAGAAACTCTGATAGTTTATGTTGAGCGTTTACTACTTCAAGGATACCTTCATCTGTAGATGCCACTGGAGTAGGTTCTGCAAACACTGATTGGTCATAGTTAGGGTAACCTTCAACAGTACGCATACGGATCTTGAAGTTTGCACCTTCCCATAAGTCAAACACGTTGACTGGTTTTTCATCTTCAAACGTTGGTCTTGCTTTGTTCATGATCATATCAAATATCTTTTTACCATACTTGAATAGCATGACTTTGCCATTGTTTTCTGGGTGTACAGGGTCTGATACAACTAAGATGTTTGAGATGAAGTTTAATCTACGTTTTTGTGTACGTGCGATCTCTTTGTTTGCATCTGAACCAGAGTTCCATAGCTTGGTGTTAAGTTCACCAACTGGATCGTTCTGACCTAGTGTCGTGAGTGAGTTCTCAATGTACCATTTACCTGTTGGTCCTTGGAATCCATGTGAGAAGATCTTTACCCATGGTAACTCATCACCTTCCACTCTTGGTAAGAAACGGATAACTGCAGCTGCATTACCTGCTTTATCTCTTTCTAATTTCCAAAAGCGATCGTCTGTGTAAGACTTAGTATCTGAGGAGGGGTTTACTGTCTTTTCGAATGCTGATGCTATAGCACCGAAGTCTTGATTGCGCGAAGCGCGGAGTGTGTTAATGTCCATCGTATTTTCCTTTTAACGTTGTATTAATGTGTATAGAGCATGACTTCTGCTCAGCTTTATTTATACATCCACACATCACGAATGCAATAAATTTATATATCAAGAGTACCTTTTTTGGGGAGGTAGTTATTCTCTATCATGTTCAATTCAATCTTTTGTTTGAGGTTCTTATTGATTAACTTACTGATATCTTCAGGATCAATGAAGTTCTTTTCACAGTATAGTAAGACTGCATCCATATGAGAGATTCGTTTATCTACCACTAGCTCTTCAATAAACAAAGCAAACTCATTTGTGGTCTTAAATATACGGCCTTCCATTACAGCATACCTAGATAATAATCTGTCATCTTGATATTGTGCTTGATGTTCTCAAAAGCCTTATACTTATCGTTATATGCTTTCCAGACTGGCGATGTCTTATCTGTAGTAGCATTCATCTGATCATCGAATAATTCAAGGTACTCCTCGAAGAAAACGTTTAGTTCATTAAGGTTCTTATTAAGTTCACCTTTTACCCTGATTAGTTCTGCTTTGTTACCTGTTTTGTAACTATGATTTATATGTTGAGCCACGTTCATGTCCTATTCCTGATTTAAAATAACATTATACCATGATAAAGAATTAATGTACATGCTAATCTATTGAACCGTCTTCAACTTTAAGTTTTATCTTTTTAGCTGGTTTTGGTTGGTCAACGATCTCATTTTGTTTTTCTGCTAACTTTTTAGATTGTTGGTCGACAGCCTCGAACCTCTTCTTAAGTCTTGGCTTGATGTCTTCTGAATTGAACCATAACTCGATGCCGTTTAGGACCTTCTGGATCTCATCAGCTGATAAGAAACCTTTATATGCATCCTTTAACAGCTTCTCACATTGGGCGATAGTGAAGTCTGTGTGTGCTTTAACTGTAGGAGTGTTACCGGCCGATCCGAATGATGCTGTGTGGATCATGATGTATGCTGTATCATAGACATGGACAGCATGGCAATACATGGCGATAAGAGAGGCAGCAGAGTGACATGCACCCATAAGGAATGCAGTCACTTCTGCCTGAGATGAAAGGATGCCTGATATGATTGCTCCAGCAGAATCAAGGTTACCACCATTTGAGTTTATGTATAGGTGGATCTTGTCGTTCTCTGATGCATTTACAAGTAAAGAGATAAGCTCTCTATACTTTCCAGGTTCCTCTATCTCTTGATCTAGGAATACTTCATGTGTTCTATATACAGATTCAATCGTATTGATATGTACATTATTAAGTAATCCACTAAATATACTAGGGACGTTTTCACCTGCAAGTTTGTTCATGATTAACTCTTTCTATAAAATATATGATTCCCGATTACTGTTGTTATATGTACATTTTGCCATTGAGGATGTACTTCCTTTGTATGAAAGAACATAGCGCCCTTTGTAACGTCTTCCATGTTCTTATAGTTCATGTATGCATATAAAGCTACGCTTCTTGCATGCTCAAATACTTCTTTCTCATGTCGTGTATACCTATAAGATATTGCTTTGATCCTCTTATAGTCATCACACCACCAAGAAAACTGACACGTCTCTTCTATCTTCTGTGTCATTGTACCACATATAGATGTTGGGTACTTTCCTGAGTGCACCCTGTTAAGGGTAACCATCGCGACAGCTATCTGTCCTTTTGTTGGTTCATATCCAGCTTCGTAGTATACGTTTTGTGCTAGACACTCGACTTGTTGTTTTTCAACCTTTGTTAGTCGTTTAGGTTGTTCGTACTTTGTAAATAATGTTTGTGTTTGTGCTATGTTAAAGCAACACAGGTAACACAGAGCCAATATTGCGGCGAAAGTCTTTCTCATGGGGATATTCTCCTTTTGATAGTACTTAGCTTTTTATGCGCTTAGTAGTATTATACTTTAGTTATGAATTAAAGTAAATTTAATTTTTTAAATTGTTGACGAAGGTCAACTAATTGATTGATGAAGCCCTTACGCTTCTGTTGGAAGATTTGTGGTTTTGCATCGTCTACTCCTATGATTATCGTTAAGTCTGGAACTCTAATACCTGTGAGCTCTTCGAACATAACTGAATAAGCAGTTGCCTGAATAAAGTAATGATCTATACTATTAATATCTTTGGGTCGTTTGGATGTCTTAAAGTCAATGACGCTAAGTAATCCATCAAACTCGCCGATACAGTCAACGGTTCCTGCCAATTGTAGTTTATCGGAATATAACTTGCTCTCTAGAGCATGTATATTGTCTATCTTATCCACGACTGGTCTTAAATCATTCCACATCTCAGTATCAAACATATCTGCCTGAGTTGGATTCCCTAATAGGAAGTCCTCACATAGTCCATGGATACGAGTACCGCGACCTGACGCTTGTGTCGATACTCTATTAGCCTCTTCTTCACCTACTCTCTTGCGCCATTCGGTAATGAATTGTTTATTTAAGAGACCTGTTACTTGTGTTACACTAGGATATTTATCTCCTGAGGGAGTTTGATATACACGCCCCTCTGGAGAATCGATCCTCTGTAACACCGGAAACTCATGATATATAAAGTTCTTCAATTATTTTTTATCTGCGATCTTTGCCTTAAGAGTTGGTTTCTTTTTATGTTCTTTTTTAACATCAACTTTCTTTGCAGGTTCTGCCTTCTTAACCACAGCAGGTTTTGCCTTAACTGGCTCTGCTGCACAAACATAAACAGTGTAACTAATTAAACCAAATGTAACTGCGATTGCTGTTAATTCTTTTGCATGATTTTTTAACATGATAGTCCTATTATATAATAAAAGTTAATAAAAGTACAATTAAGCCGTGAGTATTGCTAAGGCTTTATCGTAGTGGGCTTGTCTCTCTTCAAGACCAAGGTAACCACCATTAATAACCTTTGTCATACCCTTAATATCACCTGCATCTGCAAACTTGTTTAGGTTGTTCTTATTCCAAAACCAGAGTGCTGAATATAATGAAGTAGGTATATCATCGGTCACTAAATCTGGATCATCCATAACTGTTTGCGGGTCTTCAAAGAAGTCGTTTGCAAACTTGCTATAGTTTGCCTTACCAGTTAATTGGATTGGTCCTCTACCTCTATACTTCCAACCTTCACCTGATGATTCAGGACCGTTTCCCATCCTATTTTCATAGATACGGTTAGCGATCTTTTCAGGTTGACGATGGTAGTTTGCTGCATCGCCATGAAAGTGTGTAGGGAAGAGTTTAACCAGTGCGTCTGAAGAGTAGTTTAGGTTCTCAGTCAACTTTGTAAAATCTAATGACTCATGTGCACATTGAGCAATGAATGCTGTTACCCTTTGTGCAGTAGTTACTTCAAATTGAGGCAACTGTGTAACCATAGCGTTAAACCAATCATGCACGTTATGGTTACGTGTGATGATCTGACCTAACTTCTCTTCAGTGAAATCGAAATTAAAACTCATTATTGAGCTGTAGGTGTATCAGTAGGTTGAGCTGCTGGAGCTGCAACTGGTGCTGCGTCAACTGCTGGAGCTGGAGCTGCTTTGTGTGTAAAGATGCCTTTTAAAGCATTCCATGCACCAACTACTGCACCGATAACTGTGTGTACAAGACCAACAACTTTTGCAATTACTAATTCGATTAAAGTTGCAAACTTGCTTTCTACGTATGCGCCTGCTAAAAATGCTAATGCTAATGTTAACATGTGTTTCTCCTTTATTAACTTGTCGATCTTATATTGCTATGGGGTCGACAGACCCATATTTTAAAAATAACTGCTTGTTTCTTTAAGACGGCTACCTGCTGTCTTTTCATCGATACGTTGTAACACTTCTTTGAATCCTTGATCTGGTCTATGTAGACCTAATCTAACCGGATCTATAAGAGCATTCATACCTAACATTGACTCGATGTTAGGGTTTTCTTTTAAGTATTCCTCTTTTGCGGCGATACTCATCATCTTTTCAAACACCTCACCGGTATCTTTATTACGAAAATCATACAATGGCATAGTTTTCTCCTGTAGTTTTATTTATAAACTCCGGGACTGACCTTTTCTTCCAAGAGAACATCCTTTGCTTCTCACCATTGTAGTAGTTACGATATGACTGTACTCCATCACCCGGTACTTTATATTGATCAGGCATGGCTGGAGTAGGATCCGTAAATTCTCCGTGTGGTAGATTATTAGGAAACCATTTTAATTTATCTACCAAACCAATCTCTTGACACTTATGAACCTTACCGTATCGATATGTATACTCGGTACATAATGCTTTAAGTAAACACCATAACCAATAATAGTTGTCTCTATTTTGTCTGCACCATACAGCTGATGGATGGTTAACATGTGTTGCACTATACAATACTTCGTTGCGATCATCAGATAATATCCAACGTTTTACGTTACGACCAGTTGCTGTCTTACCCATAGTTTGGTCGCCGTCGAGTATACGATGCGCCGTAGACAATAGTTGACAAGATTCAAGTATCATCTTGACACAGTGTTTATCTACATGGTATTCTGCGGCTTTGGTAGGGTTACGAGATAGGTAAAATATATTCATCTTCAATTTTAGGTAAGAAGCGCGGGTGATTTATTAACCACTTCTTAATCTTCAATGCACCTTTTTGTTCAAGTTTATAAGCTTCAATTTCCCATGGTTGACGACGGTATATGTATCTATGCTTATCGTCCTCATAAGTTAAGTATTTAATCCTAACGTCATACTTTAGTTGACCAGATATAAATTGTCTGGCATGAACTAACTCATGTGCTATAGTCTTGCATAAGTTAATAGTATTCTTTGCGTTTAACTCGATAATGATATCATCATCATATTCTTGATCTGTAGTACCAAGTAACTCTTCAGACTTAAAGTTTTTAAACAGGAAAGTGTACTTTATGTCTTTAGATTTTTTAGGATATTTTTTGGATATGTCTTTGATCAGGGTCTTTTCAGCTGCAAGGCATTGCTTAACAAACGTAGTAAGCCTGCGCGCAGAAAGCTTCCGTACAGCAGGTGTACAGTAGACCGAAATCTTATCTGTTTTATGAAGTAATATTTGTCTTATCATACTATATAATATACCACAACTCCTAATTAATGTACATGCTAACATAAGTTGTTGATTATAAAGACAATTTAAAACTCACCTGGACTCACGAGTATCCAGACCTATAGCTTACTATCTATTTATGTAAAACTATGCTCCAGGAGCTTCAGGTGCGATGAATCCTGCTGCCTCTACAACCTTACGAGTGATCTTTTTGTATAGCTTAGGAAGCTTTTGATCCTTGATAGCTATGATAAGCTTAGCCTCAGATGGATGTACTGACTCCAACAGAGATATGAATAACGCTTCACGCTTGATAGGTTTTAAGTCTTTCCTAAGGAACACATAGAAACGTCTAAGTTCCTGTGTAAGGATAGCTGGACTCATTCCAATGGGTGCAGCATCTGGTCTATACGGAGGTTCATCCTCAGGAAGTAGGAACTTCTTCTCAGGTAGGAAAGCATACTCAAATATGATCTTGAGTGCTGAGTTACCTTTATATTTTGTTCCTAATAGCTTGGGATCTGCATTGATCTCATCTAATATTTCGGGTAAAAATCTAATTGCCATTTTAAAAGTCCTCAATTGAGTCGAGTAATAATCGACATTTGTTTTTTATAAGGTAATTCATCACAGAATTCTTGTCACCTAGTGGGACAGTCTTCTCATATATATCTATAATACTTTTAGCTAGATCCTCGGGGATATAGTCAAAATTAACGAGAGTCTGGTTACGTTGATAGTTACGTCTCTCTTCGTCATTCTTACAAGCATCGATACCCTTCTCAAAGAATTCAGGTAAACGCTTTGCTGAGAATGGTTTTTGTCGATCACCCGATACGAACACATCGTCGTTACTTAGGATGTTTGGTATACCATCACCTGAGTCACCCTTAACTATGTGTGTTATCGTATATTCTTGTATGTCCTTCTGAGATCCTTCTACGAACTTACGTTGCATAGGTGACCACTGACGGACGTTCTTGTTACGTTGTAGCTGTATGAAATCCTTATCAGATGATACTATTAACACCTTTTGTGGTTCAGAGAATAGTCCTTGCTCCACTAATAAGTTTTCTTGTGTATACTCTGTTAGTACTGCAATGATATCATCTGCCTCCGCAGTGTCAATCAATAATAATTTATATGGAAAATAGTTTAATAAGTCTGTACGTAGCTCTGCAAGCGTATCAAATATGAAACCCCAATCAAGGTCGGACTTATCTCTGTTTGCCTTACGGTGTGCTTTATAATGAGGGAATATAGACTTACGCCAATAGTTACGACCATCACATGCGATGACCACCTCCCCATAGTCTTTGTACTTCTTCTTATAAGACTGGATAGTAGATAGTGTCGTATGTCTGATTAGGTTCTTGATCTCTTCAGGAGTTTGATTCTTTATATCCTTCTGAAAGGGTAAGATGTTACTTAATGCGATTTGACTGTAGTCTAAGATTATAATTTTGTTTTCTCCTTAATAAGAGTCCATCCTATAGTGTTGGCTCTTTTTTCACGTATTTTTATATTTCCATAATCTCTAAATTTTGAAGATATACTGCCTACTGGATATCCAACGCATCTTCTTAGGTGAGTTCTTCTTCTTGTTTGATACGATCTCAGGGATATCCACATCACTCTCATATACTGAGGTGACTTGATCTGAGTTGATAGCGATTTGTTTTGTTGCATTGCCATCGAATGCATTTTCAAATAATACGACTGGCATTAGAACGCTCCCAATAAAATAGTTTCTTCGTTGATCCGACCATTTGGAACTGTTGGCTTGGTCGTTAAAGCCTTTGCTGCTGTATTCAAATTCTTTTTACTTATAGATAAGTCTTTGAAGAACTTCTCAGGATTCCTAAGTGTCCATGACCATGACTTAGCTACACTGTAATTAATTATAGTTGTACCCTTAACTGATAATAAGTCTGAGTCATCAGCTATATAAGCCACAAGTTTTCTATACTTGATATTATATGCCCATAACTCCTTAGCACCAACGATGTCTGTAGGATTACATGACTTAAGATTCAATAGATCGTGCTTAAACATATACTTAAGTTTCTTAACTAATACTGCAGGAGGCTTAACCTTAACTACCCTTGGCTTCTTAACAGTAACTTGATGTTGAGCACAGTCATCTACAATAGATTGGATCGCAGCTCTAAACTTTTTAAGTTCTGTCTTAGTAAGGAATGAATAGCCTTCTGTAAGTTGTTCATCTGTACCAGTCAATGCTTCATCTATCTCATCAACGTTAAGCTTATAGTAGTCACCGATACGTTTAGCGACCATGCCTGACACGTTGTTAGATAACAAGTGTGCTTTAGTATTGAAGTCCCACGTTTTAGAATGGATAAACTTATCAATAGCATAGTCGATGTCCTCAGAGGCAGCACGAGCTGCATCAGTCACACGTTGATCTATAGAGATGACTGGTGCCTTAGGACGATCGTCTACTATAGGTTGATTATAAGAATAGCACTCGTATAATGAGTCAAGCTTATCTTGTATACCCTTTTGATCCTTATCAGATAGATGCTCACCTTTATTGAGTATAGTAATAAGAGATCCTAATGATAGGAACTCATAATCTGGCGCCTTTGATAAGACATCATAATATTTCTTATTAGTCTTCTTAAGATAATTATGTACGGCCTTAGCACGTTCACTGTTATCCATATTAAGATTATAGTATCCTAAAGCTTTCATCAAAGATGTGCGATACTCGTCCTGTGTTACCACAGGAGCACCCGCACCTATACCTTTAGCGATAGCCTTTTCTTGCCATTCTTTTGTAGGTTTTTTAGTTTTCATATTGGCAGTATACCATAATTAATTATTAATGTACAATTATTCAGCTTCTTGGTTTGTAACTGTTTGATAGATCGTCTCAAACTCATCGTTCAAAGCTACCTCTTCATTAAAGTTTTGCTTATGATACGTATTAGCAAGCTTAGCAAGTGTCTTCTTAGGGATCTTAAACTCGTCATAAAGGTTCTTAAGTACTTCTCTTACGAAGTCCTTCTCAGCCTCAACGCGTGTCATTGAATCGGAGATCTCGTTAAGAGCCCCTTTGATTTTCTTTTTGTCTTCTTCAAGTAACTGCATTATTTGACACCTTTCACATTTTTAATTGAATCCCAGCGGAATGATCTCCACTCTTGCTTTTCTAGATCAAACACTCGTAGAGCGTCATCACTGAATTTTGTATTTTCTGACTTAGGCTTTTTGTCTTCAGGTATAGAGGCTTCAGCTAAAGTACACCACATGTCTCTATCAGTACCATCCTTTTTAGTAAAGGTAATCAATACACCTGATGACTTAATCATCGCAGTCAGTGCTTCTCTTGTTTCTTTGTCCATAATATCTCCTTAATAATTTTTTAAAGTGCACTAGGTAAAATAGAGGTACCCTTAGTTTGACCCCTCTAATGCACTTTAAAAAAGACTCTCGGCACTACCGTTGCAACAGTAGCTGACCCATCGGAAGCAATTCCATGGAAGTGTCCGCATATATTTTATTGATTGGCTGAGAGTCTTATTCGTCATAGCCAGGACCCCAGAAGTGAGGGTCGATACCACCTAGATAGTTTAGGTCTTCGTTATCATCCTCTTCAATAGGATCCGGTACTGGTGTAATGTAACCGTCTTTTTTGTCTTTGACATTTAACATGATATCATTATACCCTTTTTTTGGTTTATTGTACATATATTTTTAAGCCTTAACACTGTCAACTGTTGCAAAGCCAGTCACCGCTGCTTTACTGTAACCCTTAGACCAAATGCTGCCAGTCCTATTTACAGGTACTTCACTGCCTCGTGGACCATGATATGGCAACTGTTGAACCTTACCACCATTATCTAAAAATTCTTGAACTGCTTGTTGAAATTCTTGTTCTGTCATAGCTTTCTCCTTACCAACTTGAATTATAAAATACTTCTTCGCCCCTCGCAATTGCTTCGCGAGCTTTCTTGATGAACTCTATGTCTGATGCTTTATCATCAGCATCGAACCTTGAGTCATAACCAAAGAAGAAACCTTCGGTCATAGGTAACTGGTTAGTCTTAACGCGGGCCTCAATATAATCAAGGTCTGCCTCTGTAAGTTGAAGCTCAACTCCGTTGAAGTCGATCTTTGAGTCTTCGCTGTACTCGTCAGGATACTCGTCGATCAACCATTGTGGAACCTTAGCTCCCTTATCATGCCATAACTCTTCCATAAGACCATGAAGAGCGTTGTGTTTTCTCCAGTATTGAAGCTCCGTTGATGGTGCTTCAGCTGCAGATTCTTTAGCGCGGCTATACGCATACATATCTAAACCCATAATATTCTCCTTTTACATAAAGTCAATTGCGATCTCATCACCTATTGAGTGGATAGCTAGGTGATCAGGGCTATATGTCTCACCGAAGTAATTCATAAGCTGTGTAGCTCCGTTACTATTAGTCTTAACGAATAGTGTACCACCTACAAACTCAGCTTCTACGTTGCCGAGGATACGTTGAACGTTTTCTAAGGCCAAACGTTCGAAAGCGTCATACTTTGCTTGTTGCTCAACTGTATTCATTATATAATCTCCGTTTCAACTTCTTCAATTTCAATGCGATCACCAATTTCAAACACACCTTCAGCTAATAATTTTTGAAGGGCTATCTGAATATCATAACTATCTGTACTGTCAGCCATTATAGAATTTAATGGACCACCTAAACCTACAAGAGTTACGTTTGCTACTGTTTTAAATAAAGCCATTATACAGCCTCTCTTTCGTCTCTCATTAAACTAAACATGATGTGCTTAGCGCGGTTGATATATTGACGTGCTGTCTCAACGTCTGGTTCACCGAACTCACCTGACATTGCTTCTTGCGCATCTGATAGGATACCAGCTGCAAACATTAGCTCCATACCTGGAAAACAATCACGTTTTACCATTGCTGCTAGTTGTGCTTCTGTACATCCAAACATCTTAATTTCGCTACTTACGTCTCTCATTTGTTTCTCTCCTTAATTAATATAGAACCATTATACCGGAAAGTCTAATTAATGTACATAGGCCCCCTTAAAATAAATAAGGTATACAGATCAATAACTTATGTATTATGCAAGTTATTGATTATATTGGACTTTAGTTTGGGTGTGCCCTGGAGCGCCTGGGACAGCGCGGGCTGGAGGATATATGCTACTTAGATTGTGCCCTAAAAGTGCCATCCCATTCAGCCGGGAGGCCCTCTTCCATACGTTCAATCATGTTCATGTAGTACTGCTTGATGGTTACGCTGTCATCTTCGACCAAACCTTTGGCCCATTTGATAGCTTTATCCCAGTTTCCACGATAGTATTCTTTTATGTATTCATTATGCGCGTGTTTAACTGTCTCACCGATCGTGTAGATCTTAATGCCTTCAGTCTTACCTTTCACTGCGATGTTATCTAGTTCAATAACGTTGTAATGGTCTTTAACTAGTTCTGCTGTGCGTGCACCTAAAACAAGCTTAACACCGTACGGCTTAGATTGTCCTTCAAGCCTTGACGCCAAATTGACTCCGTCACCGAGACAAGTATAGTCAAAACGCTGGCTAGAACCCATATTACCCACAACGACATCAGCAGTGTTAATACCAAGTCCCATCCCGAAAGCCGGTACGCCTTCTTTAGCAATCTCTTGATTGAACGCATCTAAGTCTCCTAACATTGATAGTGCAGTCTTAACTGCGTTGAGAGCATGATCTTTATCATCAAGTGGAGCATTCCAAAATGCCATCTGCGCATCACCAATATACTTATCAAGTGTTCCGTTGTTCTCTATGATCTTAGCAGTCATAGCTGTCATGTAACGATTCATGATCTTAGTTAAGCCTTGTACATCCTTACCATAGTGTTCTGATATGGTTGTGAAGCCTCTTACGTCTGTAAACATGATACTTAATTCTCTTGTTTCACCACCAAGCTTTAATAACTCAGGGTTCTTTTGTAGTTTATCAACCATTGCTGGTGATAGGTATGTACCAAACTGTTTCTTGATCTGTAGTTTTTGGTTTAACTCGCTTACAAACTTAACAGTATATGTATGAGCATATACGATAGCCAAAGCAACGATAGGAAAAATCCCATCCAAAAGAACGCCGTAATGAGAGAAAACATAACTAGAAGCGTAATACAAAAAGCCAAGAAGAAGCAAAATAGGGATAATAGCATATTTCCACCTTGATAGGATAATGATAAAGATTGATAATAATATGACTGCTAATACTTCAGCGCCATCTGCCCAGCCAGGTCGTGATATGCTAGTACCTGATGTGAGCGTGTCTAGAACTGACGCTTGAAGGTAATGAGGAAAGAGTCCACCTCGAGCTGTTGCAACTGGGTTGTTAAGTCCCTTTGCGGTAAGCCCAACAATGACGATACCTCCGTCAAATGATTCTGGGAGGTCCATAAGACTGTGTTCAATTGGAGTCGAGCTCCAGTCGACCCAGATACGACCGATTGGGTCGGTTGTAATTTTGGAGAAGCTTGGGATTCGAACAGCTTCGATTCCTGAAACGGAAGATTTGACTTGGAAACTTGGGTCTCCGACTGCGACACGCAAAGTTTCGAGAGTAATACTTGGGTAGAGCAAGCCTCCGCTTGATACGACCATAGGGATACGACGAACAACACCATCAATTTCAGGTAAGACATTTACAACTCCTATTCCAGCAGCTTTGTTATTAAATAGTTCAATGTTAGGTTGGATCCCAGGGTAATCAATAGTGAAGTCATGAGCTGGTGATCCAATCTCAGAGACTCCCGGTCTAAATGCTTGTCTAACTTGTTTATCTGTCGATGCTACCTGAGGTAAGACGACAGGGTGTCCAGCAAGACTATCAACCAAGTTGGCATCGCGTCCAAAGCGATCAGAGTCAGGCATAAAGATATTAAAAACAACAAGACCAGCATGACGGTGATAAAGATCCTCGATAATATTTGCATATTGACTCCTTGGAAATGGGAATTGACCAAGTCTTTCAATCGACTTATCATCGATGTTAACCACGTGGACTTGCTTGGAAACGGTCTGTGGTTTACTAGTAATTAGTGTATCAAAGTACCTTAGTCGAACTGACTGCACAAAAGATGGGTCAGATGCTCTAATACCTACTAGCAGAGCTAACGTTAACAGTGCAAACCAGGGTGATAATAATCTTTTCATTTGATAGCGTGTGTCTTCTTATGTTTTAAACTCTTCTTGATTGCTTTCTTCCAAAGCTTCTCTTCTTTTTTAGGCTTATGCTTAACGCATGCCTTATACATCTTCATTATTAGTTCTTTAACTTTCATGCTATGCTCCTTGTATTTTAAACTTAATATACTCTGTTATCAAGTCAGCGACGTCAGTCTCACAATACTGTTCAAACCCTTTAAATCCTGGGTTTGAGTTAGCTTCGCATACTCTAAAGCCTCTTTTGTCGAATAGTAAATCCACACCTGCAATATCTAGCTTAAGTACTTTTGCAGTCTCTCTAGCTATATATTCAATCTCGTCAGTTATCTCGTAGTTATGACCGGTACCACCATTAGTGATGTTAGCTCTGAAGTCACCCTCTGGTGCTGTACGTCTCATAGCTCCTACTACTTTACCACCTATGACAAGAACCCTTAAGTCCTCACCTGGACGGTCACCAAGATATTCCTGTACTATCATCGTCTTCTTAGCGTTTAAGATATCGATGAACTCCATCATCTTTTTGTACTCTCTTATGGTCTCACAGAGGTGTACACCTTCCCCATAAGAACCTGATACCAGCTTAACGACACACGGAAAGCCTATGTTATCAGTCACTAAGTCATCGTCTATAGGCAACCTTACTAACATCGTGTTTGGTATAGGTAACCCGTTCTTACTTAATATCTGTGATGTCCTTAGCTTATCTTTTACTATCTCGACAGCAGAGCTTGAGTTAACACACATCACGCCTGCTTGTTCAAAGTGTCTTATCACTGCTAGCTGGAAAGGTAGTATGCCTGCACCTAACCTAACCAATAATAACTTTGGTAACTCTATCGTCTCACCGTCGTACTTGATACCTTCACGTAGGTCTTTATCTACGATGATGTCAAAGTTATCAGGATGGCAGACACGAGCAGTTATACCTTTTGATGTAAAGCTTTCTACGAGCTTATTAGTCTCGTACTCGTTTCTTTCCTGCTTTGATAATATAATTACAGTCATGACACATTATAACTTATTATTTAATTAATGTAAAATTATTCGAAGCCTTCGTTGCGTTTTACACGCCATACATAAGACATCTGTGTTCCATCTGGCCTATCATCATTGATAAGTATACGCTCACCGTTTGGTAAGTTAAAGATGATGTCGTCAAACCTAATATCATGTTTCTCTAAGAACTTTATAGTATGCTTCTTAAGATACTTTGGTCTAGCAGTGATTAAGATTATATGGTCCTTTTCAGGTATAGTATCCCAAAACTCTTTAACACCAGGCAATAACTTATCTTTACATACCGCAGACTTTAATAGGTTATATCTTAATATAGTCCCATCAAGATCGATAAACCAAGTCTTGCGATGTTTAGACTTTAAGTTAGTTAACTTCATTTATAGTGGTAACCATAGCCATAAACCTTGTGACATCAATACTACACCAACCAAACATAATAGGAATGATGAGTAGAATAATGGCATTGACACTGCAAGGATAGACGCTGATAACAACACGATTGATAACTGGTAAGCTGTACCTGCATAACCGATCCATGGAGATCTCTTCTTAGCATAGTCACGGTCAGCTTCTAACTTCTTAGCTGTATCGTACAAAGCTGGTTTTCCCTCTGGACCAAAATCATATGACTTAGCTTTCTCTTCAAACTTCTTAGCTAGTACTGGGTTGGTTGCAGTCTGAGCTGAGATCTCATACTGTGTTTGCTTTACTGATTTAGCTTGGTAGAAGTTCCATAAGTCGTTTGCTTTGATCGTGTTGTTCATGATGAGTGAACCTAATGAACCTCCGAACCATACGTTAAATGCCAATAAAGCAGCAAATATATTAATGATTAAACCCGCATGTGATTTAATCTTAACCTCTTTTTCTGATCTTGAAGGTCCAATGTTCTTAGTCTCTTCCTTTGTTAATGTCTTAATGACCATATCTTCTAAAGCCATGTTAGTTTCCTTTTTGATTGATGGTTATACTATTGGTCGTTTGGTCTTGATTTTTTAAATTTACCGTTACGCCATTTTGTATAATATTTATATTGTATCCTTTATCTTTATCTATTAATACTGTAGCACTATCTTTAACTGTTCTTTGTATCATCCAATATGTTTGTTTGTCAAAAATATAAACTTGATTTAGAGCATTATATCCTACAACAAAAGTAGCTAACAATGTATTATCAAGAGCATTTGTTAAATAGTTTGTATCAAGAGGATTAACATCTAGTTCATTGAAACCCGCATATGGGTCTTTAAATACTTTTGAATCTAATGCATTTTGTTCCAATCCTGTAAACTCTAAAGCAGAACCAGATTTATTGGCTATTTCAGCTTGTATTCTTTCAACAACTTCTTTTGGAGGTTTAACGATAAGCATATTATCAATAGCTGATTCTGATAAAGCTAATAGAACAGGTTTAAGAGGTTTAATTTCTGATGATTTTGTTACTGTAGCTTGAAATGCTTGGTTTAAAACAACTTTTCCCATAGCTGTGCTAACTTCAATTGAACCAACTGAACCATCTGGATTAGGTAATAAAATAATGAGAGATTGACCTATTTCATCTACTGTCATTGTGAATGCTGTACCACGAACAGCAACAGTTGCCGTTGGTGTATTGATTGCTACATTCTTATTATTTTCATGTGCAATATTACCTGATGCATAGCGAACAGTTCCCATTGTTACATTGAGAGCTAATTTACCTGCACCTTTTTTATTGGGGTCATAGACAAATTCGTCTATAAGAAGTTTTGAATGTTCTGTGACTTTTACTTGAGTTTTATCTTCAAATGTAATGCCTACTATTCCATTGCCTGTTTGAACAATATCATTACTATCTATATTTGATTTAGGTTTAGCCTCTATTACATCTTTATTTCTAGTAATAGAGGCTGGACCTTTTTGTTCAGTTATAGAACCAATTACCGCCCAACTAGTGTTGGATAACAGAAACAGAAGCGTTGTTACCAGTAAGGTTAACAATCGCACTATTTGGGTTGGTCGTACCATCTTGAGTCACACTTATATTATTTGAATTACCAATGTTGTTAATACTAATACTATGGCCTGCACCAGCACCAGTACCATTTGCACCTGTTTGGCTTGTGGTGATACTGTTATTGTTACCTGCAATTGCTATAGTATCTGTAACATTTTTACTGTTTATGGTACTTGTTATCGAATTACTATTTCCTACAGTAGTGATGCTATAGTTATAATTACTCGAATCTCTCATTGTTCCTATATTCAATACAGAATTATTGTTACTACCTGAAAACGATAAATTTAAATTACCGTTATCAGTACCAAAGTTTCCGTAATTCAATACGATACCGTTACTATTACCATCTTGAGATATTACTCCTGTAGAACCACCACCAACAAAATTACCTGTGATAGAGTTGTTCATACCGTTTTGTGTGATACCTAAATTAATACTGTTACCATCAATCACAAATGATGGACTACCAACATTAGTAGGATCTCCTACCGTGTTGTTAGAACCTGTTTGTGTTATGGTGACTGTAGAATTATCAGCGTTAGTTTGGTCAATATAAACACTATTACCTCCACTATCGACTGCCAAAGCACTAAATGCTAATAACAAACCCATCACAAAAGTGATAAGCTTACTTTTCATTCTTTTTCTCCTTAAATTGCCACATACCTTTTTTTTCACCTTGAATAATCAATTGCTCTACCGCCAGGTCTGTAGCTGCTTTTATGGCGTGTATAGAAGCCTCTGTTTGAGATATTCCTATCTCTTGTTCAAAATTTTGTGTTCCATTATCAAAAAACTTAAATATAGCTACACCTGCTGTATAACTCAATATGGTTTTTTGAGCGTTTACTGTTAATAGCACTTCACCTGTTTGTGTGCTAATTGCTCTTATGCTTACAGTTACAACATCTTCTTGATATTGTGTGTCTGGTCCAATTCCTAACCAACGAACACCAATACCACCTGTTCTTATGTTTGTATCGTAACTTATAATACCTCCTTCAATAATCATACCTGCATATAACATAGGTCTGATACCAGAAGGATCTTTTGCTTCATCTCTTGCTGAACGAATTAATTGTCTTTCTTTTAATAAATTATCAATACCAACTCGTTCTACTATTCTAAACCATTTTCCGTCACCAGCATCTTCTAATGACTTTAACAATACTGTTTCACCACCTTGTGTTACAGCGGATGATAACTTAGCAATCGTAGCAGAATCTTTTCTTTGACCAGTTTTATCAGCAAAGCTATAAACAGCTACAACTACTTTACCATTAACAGGTTCAGGTAACGGAGTCTTAGCCCATTTCATTGGCATAAGCTCTGGTTCTTTTTTAATAACATTCATTGGCGGTGTGCAACCAATTACTACTATACACATAAGTGCTATTAATATTTTTTTCATATTAGAAACTTAATGTTCCAATAGGAATACTAACTTGCGTCACATTACCATTTTGATCATTAACAGTCATGTTAATCATGTCAGCTGTTTTGGTGTATGTAATAGTATTACCTTCAATGGTAACAGTTCCACTATTTTGTGGATTCTCACCAAACAGATTATTAATTAATTGTGTAGATAATTGAGCATAGACTCTGCTCTCAAAGTTAGTCAAGAACTTGGCTAATATAGTATTATTAGCGGCATTTGCTGCATCGATTGCCGCCTGTTTCTGTGCTTCTGCTATTGCTTGTTTACGAGTATATTCTGTATTCTCTATCGTTTGAACGTGAGAAGAGTATCCTATACCTGAAAAGGAAGGAGATTTAAATTGAAACGTCTGTTCTGCATAAGCGTTACTGCTTATCAGTACTACTGCTAGGATCCTGGCGAGCTTCATTCTTCTCTTTCTCTCTTAAAGACAGAATAACGTTCACCTTTTGATTGAGCCTAATAAGATCGTTGTCTAACATACGAATACGATCTATCAGTTCAATCAATACCTTATTTGAATCACCTAAAACTGGTTTAATTTCTTCTGTTACCCACTTCCATACATAAAAGATTAGATAACCTAATCCTCCAGCAGCAATAATGGGAAACCCATATTTGTTAATTAAAAATGCTATATCACCCATGTTAATCCCTTCGGGCGTCAGATTGTTCTGCTCTTGCTATTCTATCCAAATCAGGTGGGATACCTAAGGCATGACTTACTTTGGTATCTATACGAATGACGTCATGATTCATAGCTGCCACCCTTTTGTCAAGGGCTATGATAATACCACTCATGCCTTTAACTCCAGATGTTACACCAGCTAAGATAAATTTAAGGGTTAAGAAAACGAAATATCCTCCAGCAAGAGCTGAGGCTATGGGAAATCCTACCTCTCCTACTAACTTAAGAAAATCCATATAGCTATTTATATAGATTATGTCTTAGTTTGGAGTTCGTCTATCTCTTGTTCGATTGTTTTTGCAGGATGGTCTGGGATATGGTCTGCAGGCATCTTAGCGGGAT
>Ga0208867_1000032_pt1 | contig 52021 bp, 56 predicted proteins | sample CryBogCBE05Oct08_FD_185505 | JGI IMG/M metagenome (GOLD analysis project Ga0208867, IMG submission 185505) | Freshwater microbial communities from Crystal Bog, Wisconsin, USA - CBE05Oct08 (SPAdes) (version 2) | ecosystem: Environmental > Aquatic > Freshwater > Lake | place: Crystal Bog... | reverse complement strand
TAAAAGCTGGAGTAATTGATGGAGAAGTATTTTATACTACTAAGAATGGAACACCACAAGGTGGAGTAATTACCCCCTGAACGCAATTGACACATTTTCCATAAGTCGTATTATTTCCTTGAATGATCATCCAATTTATAGTGATGGTCGTAGGTTTGCTGTATATCGTTGGGGAATTTCCTCAAAGCTTGATATATTAAAGGAAAATGGGGTATGCAAGGTAAAAGGAAAAAGTCAAAATGGAAGGTTAGTACCCAAAGTGTCTATATCTTTGGACGAGAAGAACGACTGCAATCAGCATATGAAATTATCCTATCAACTGAAAGAATTAAGCTAGAGCAAAAAGATGACATTAAATTTAAAACTTTTAAAAATAGGATTGTACGCTAGGGTCTCAAGTGAAAAGCAAGCTCAAGAAAAAACTATTAATTCTCAAATAGCGAGTATTGTAGAGTATACAAATTCTTTAGAAGAAAAAATTGATCCAGATTTACATTTTATTGATGATGGGGTTAGTGGAGCTTCATTAGAGCGTCCAGGTTTAGATCGTCTTAGAGATAAAGCACTAGCAGGAGAAGTAACAAAAGTATATATATTAAGCCCTGACAGATTATCAAGGAAAAGTGCCCATCAAGTCCTGCTTATTGAGGAAATGAGACGATTAGGTGTAACCTTTGCTTTTGTTAATAGACAAATTGGCGATACACCTGAAGATCAAATGCTACTACAAATTCAAGGTGTAGTGGCAGAATATGAGCGAGAAAAAATCATGGAAAGATCAAGACGTGGGAAGCTTTATGCTGCTAGAAGTGGCAAAGTAAATGTGTTGGGTGGAGCACCTTATGGTTACTATTATCAAAAAGCTACGGAGAGCAAAGATGCTAACTATCTTATTCATCCTGAGGAAGCTCCAATAGTTAAGGAGGCGTTTTCGCTTTATTGTAACAAAAATTTTAGCATAGGAGAAATTGCAAAACATTTTACAAACAAGTCTTATCTTACTCGTAGTGGTAAAACATTTTGGGAAAGGTCAGTAATATGGGGTATGTTACGTAACCCTGCGTATAAGGGATCAGCAGCATTTAGAAAGACAACTAGAGTTAAAAGAATCAAAAAAACCAAGCTGGCATTAAGCAGCAAAAATCCTTTGCGCAGCGAGCTTTCCAGTACAAGAGACAGACCAAAAGAGGATTGGATTTACATACCTGTGCCAGTAATAATTGAAGAAAAAATATTTGACTTTGCCCAACAAAAATTAAAAGATAATATAAAATTTGCTCCTCGCAATAATAAAAAACACAATTATTTATTAAGTGGATTATTACGCTGTAAAACATGTAGTTATTCTATTTATGGAAAGCCGGCATCTAATAGTAAATATAAAAGATTATATTATCGTTGCATGGGACAGGATGGCCACCGTTGGCCAGAGGGTAGAGTTTGTACTGGACACCCTGTTAGAACTGAAGTGCTGGATGATTTAGTATGGAAGTCGGTAAAAAATCTTTTATTAACTCCTGAAACTATTTTAGATGAATATCAGCGACGCTTAAAGACTTATGAAACTGATTATGAAGCTATTATTACTGAAAAAAGCAATGAAATTAATCGCTATAAAAGAGAACGAATTAGGCTAATTGATCTTTTTCAAACCGGTTTGGTAGAAAAAGAGGAAGTAGAAGCTAAATTAAAAGGCGTTCGTGCAAAAATGGAGCAACTTAATAACGAGATTAATTACCTAAATAATCAAGAAGAAGAATCAAAAAAGCTATTAACTGTAATTCGCAATTTAGATGATTTTTCCAGTAAAATAAGTAAAAATTTAGATTCACATACTTTTGAAGAGAAAAGGAGCATAGTGAAGTTTTTAATTGAAGAGGTAGAGGTTGATACTATGCATGATGTAATAAATGTAAAACATATTATTCCGTTAGATCTTAAAATGTGTCAATTGCGTTCAGGGGGTAGTGAGTCCAGTTTTAGCAAATCTATTCTTACATTATGCATTTGATGTATGGGTGAGAAGAGAAATGCCTACAATACCGTTTTGTCGTTATGCCGATGATGGGTTACTCCATTGTATCAGCAAAGAACAAGCGGAGTATGTACTAGGCAAAGTTAAACAACGATTTCTTGAGTGTAGCCTTGAAATTCATCCGGATAAATCTGGAATTATTTATTGTAAAGATAAGAATCGTAAATTTGAGTTTGAACGTATTAGTTTTGATTTTCTTGGCTATACGTTTAGATCTAGAAGATGCGTGGATAAACAAGGATTAGTGCACCCCAATTTCTTACCTGCAATTAGTAGAGAATCAAAGAAAGAAATTATACGAGAAATAAGGAGTTGGCATATTCATTTAAGAAGTGATAAGTCAATAGCTGAGATTTCTAATAGCTTTGGTCCAGTATTAAGGGGTTGGTTTAATTATTACGGTAGATTTTATCCAACTGGTATGAATTGTATATGGTATCACTTTAATTGGTATATTATGCGGTGGGTACAAGGAAAATATAAAAGATTTGCCAAGCACAAAACACGTGCTTTCAAGTATGTGAATAGTCTAGCAACTGAAAACCCACGGATGTTTATACATTGGCAACGAGGAGTATATTAAAAGATTAAGTGGTGGGAGCCGGATGAGCTGAGAGGTTCATGTCCGGTTCTGAGAGGGGCTGAGGCTGAAATGCCTCGGTCTACTCACCGTAAGAAAGAAAAACAAAAGATAGGAAGTAGTGATTTAGAAGAGCATGTAACTACCCATCACAGAGAAGTAAGCAATCCATGGACTATGGGGAAAGATGGTAAGCGTCGCTATTCCAAAGGTTACTTACTAAGTTCAATTAAAGGAATTGCTAAAAGCTTTTATAAAAATAAAAAGGAGCGTATAGCGAATGAAAGCAAAATGTTTTATAGGTGGGTAGGAAAGTGAATACTAATAAATCATTTCCTTGTGCACCTGTATTAACCGAAGAAGATATGGAATGGCTTGAATTTAGTTTTGAGGAATGGGTTGATGCCTTAGAACAGATCGACGGTAAGGGAAAAAACAAGAATGACGATATTAGAAAATAAGCTAAATATTGATAATCAGATTGACCTAGCTAAAGCAGAAGAAAAAATCAGTAAACAAAAAGCAAAGCAGCTTTTTGATAGTGGAGATATCAATAAGGTAGAAGTTGGTACATTTGCTGGGCTTGCTTTTATACATGCTTATTTATTTGAAGATATTTATCACTTTGCTGGTAAAGTTCGTACGGTAAATATCGCAAAGGGTAATTTCCGTTTTGCCCCTCTTATGTACCTTAAACAATCGTTGGAATATATTGATGGTATGCCGCAAAACAATTTTGATAAAATTATAGAAAAATACGTTGAAATGAATATTGCTCATCCATTTAGAGAAGGTAATGGACGTGCTATGCGTATATGGTTAGATATAATCCTAAAAAAAGAAGTAACCCAAGTAATTGATTGGAATTTAGTAGATAAGAAAGAATATCTTTCAGCTATGGAACGTAGTGTAGTCAATGACGTTGAAATAAAAAATTTGCTAAGACAGGCATTGACTGATCAAATTCATGATCGTATCCTATTTATGAAAGGTATTGATATCAGCTATTACTATGAGGGTTACAGCGAATTTAAAACCGATCAGTTGTAAAATTAAATAAAAACTAAATACAAATTTATTTGTAGATATGCCTGCTAAAAAAGGTTCAAAATATTTAAACGCAAAAACCTCTTCTATCTTATCGCAATATAACCATGAAGATATGCAGAAACTCTTAAATAGCGGGGAGTTTAAATCAATTATTGCTCGCAGGCTCGGGGTACATATAAAAGCTTTTAACGCTTATATAAGTGAGCATAATTTAACTTATAAAACTCCTACGGTCATTTATATTATAAAAATTATAAAACTAAAAAGTTGTATAAAATCAACAATAATTAATTTGTTAAGGTTATATATCAAAAATTCAGAAGACTTATCTAAAACATAGAGCATGATATTTAAATACAAATACTTAATTAGCTACAATTGTAGATTGTATATATTAATTGGTAGTTGCGTTACTATTGTTTTCTTACATTTATTGTGAATATGTAAATGACGAAAGATAAATATTTATTACAAGAAGATTTTCTAAAAATAGCATTATCACCATCAGAAGAGAGATTTTTTCATCAAGCTAATTTACATGGAACCACTGGGCTTTTTAATGAGAGATGTGCAATTCATATTAAAGGAACACTAGATATTAAAGCTTTAGACAGAGCATTTAACATAATAATTGAGAGACATGAAGTACTTAGGTCTTATATAAGTAATAATGAAAACCCTTCTTTAGTGATATTACCTAAATATATAAATAAAATAACTTATTTAAAGCTTGATGTAATAAATTCATCTGAATTTATTAAAAATTTACATAGTAATAAAATTATTGCAGAACTTGCTGGTTCTAAATTTAATATTTATGAACCTCCACTTTTTAAATTATTCTGTATAGATATTGGTAATAAAAATTTTGTTTTAATACTAATTATGCACCATATTATTTCTGATGGTGATCCTTCGTTTAATATTATTTTTAAAGAGTTAACATATTATTACAATCAATTTACTAGTAATAAGAATGATTTTATTAACCTTAAATCTCCTGTTAAGAGAAGTGATTTATCTTGTGAAGCTTTCAACAAAATTTATGATTTAGATAAAAACAAAAAAAGTAAAAATTTTTGGAAAAACTACTTGGATAATAAAGAACACAGTTTAGTTCTACCAAAAGCTTTAATTAATTTAAATGAAGATAAGGAAGGCATTTTTTTTGAAGCTAATACTCTAGTTAATCACTTTAAGGATATTAAGATTAAAAACTATATTGAACACACAAAAAAGTTAAAAGAATTTCAAATACAAGATAGATATAAAATCTGGCTTTCTTCACTTTTTGCAAAACTTCTACAAATATATTCTGGTCAGAAAGATATTTTTTTTGGATTGCCCATTTATGGCAGGGAAAGATTTGAAGGTTTGGATAAAACCTTAGGTTATTATGGAGGGGTGGTAGTTCTAAGGATTAACATTGAAGGAGAGCTTACTTTAAGTGAAATTCAAGACCAAACAATTACGAATTACAAAAAAATAAAAGAATATAGCAATATTCCATTCCAAGAAGTTGTTAATTCAGTAGCTTATAATTGGCGTAACAATTCGCGGTTTCCATTATTCAATATTCTTTTTGTTGTATTACCAGAACTACCTATCGGTAGGATAGGTAATACTAGTTGGGAATTATTAGATATTCCAATGAATGTACTACCATATGACGCTATATTGATTATAAGATATTCTTTAGATGGAAAATTAACTTTTTTTCTAGAACATTCAAGAAAATATGATAAAAATATAATGAAGGATATGTTAGATAAATTTTTACATATTATTAAAGTATCACTAGAAAATATTAATACTGAAATCCTACCAAGTGATTTAATTGATCAAAAAGAAAAGGACTCACTATTAATTAATTTTAATAACACTGAAATAAAGTATCCTGATAATAAGAATTTGTATGAATTATTTTTACAAATACATTCAAAATTTAAACATAAAGTAGCTATTGTTGATCATAATAATAAAAAATATAGATATGATAGATTATTACGAGATGTTTTAACTTTATCTAGTGTATTATTTAACAATAATGTAAAAAAAGGAGAGTTAGTTGGGGTTGCTATTGATAGGTCGTATAAAACCATTTGTTCATACTTAGCTTTGTTGAGACTTGGGGCAATATATGTTCCACTTGATATCAATTTACCAGTTAACCATCTCAAAGACCGAGTAAATGAAATTAATTTAAGAAAAATTATAATTAATTCAAATAATTCCAGTTTTATTAAAGATCATTTTGATGATATTGCAACTATTTTAATTGATAAGACTACAATAGAATCGGTAGATAAGAATTCTCTAAAAGTATATCACCCTAAAATAGATTCTGATTCACCTGCTTATCTAATGTTTACTTCAGGCTCTACTGGCAAGCCTAAAGGTGTTTTAGTTTCACATAAAAATATATCAAGGTTAGTTAAAAATGTCGATTATATAGATTTAAATGATAATACTACTACTATTCTATATTCTCCTCTTAGTTTTGATGCATCTACATTTGAAATCTGGGCTTCATTATTAAATGGCGGTAAGATCGTAATAGCTGCTCAAGGTAAGCTATCAGTCGATGAATTGCTAGGTATTATAAAAAAAAATAAAGTGAATACTTTATGGCTTACTTCGGGGTTATTTAACATTACTATAGAACAGGGAAGTAAATTATTAAGAAAGTTGAGATATATTATGGTTGGCGGAGATGTTGTATCCAGTAAATGGGTATCAAAAGCATATAAAATGCTACCAGATACAACAATATATAATATGTATGGGCCCACTGAAAATACAACTTTTTCAACATACTATAAAATTGATAGGGATTTTATTACATCGTCCATACCTATAGGAAAGCCAGTAAATAACACTAAAGTTTATGTATTGGGAGCTGATATGAAACCTGTACCTAAAGGTATCCCTGGAGAAATGTACCTTGGAGGTGATGGTGTATCGTTAGGTTATTACAACAAACCGCACGACAATAATTTTATAAATTTAGATAATGATTTTTATTGTAATGAAAGGCGAGTATATAAAACTGGTGATATTGCAAGATTTATTACAGATCCTGCTAACGAGAATGATTATGTTATTGATTTTATTGGAAGAAAAGATAATCAAAAGAAAGTTTCTGGATTTAGAATAGAATTATCTGAAATAGAAAATTATCTTTTAAGTAATTCATATATAAAATCTGTCTTAGTGGATGTTGAAGATGATGAAAGAGACAATAAAGCAATAATTGCTTATGTTGTTCTTAAAGAACCAATTCAAATAAGAGATCTTAGAGAATATTTATCAAAATATTTACCAGAATATATGATACCTAATAAATTTGTAACTGTATCAGTTCTTCCTTTAAACCAACAAGGAAAAATAAATAAAAAAGAACTTAGAACAAATATTACGATTTATTCTAAAGATGCAATAAATTTTATATCACCTGTAAACCATACTCTAGAAACTGAGTCAAGTGAACAAGAGTACAAAATATTAAAAGTTTGGAAAGAATTTTTAGGGTTAGATAGAATAGAACGTGACAATAATTTTTTTGAACTTGGAGGTAATTCTTTAATAGCACAAAAAATATCTTATAAACTTTCTAGCATTTTTGAAACTACAATTAATATAAGATCAATTTTCAAATACCCAACTATTTCTGAGTTAGCCAAACATATAAGTAAAATTGCAGATCAAAATGAAATATAAAATTATTCCTCAACAAGAGATTTTTTGGCACCAGGAGTATACTGGCACTTATTCATCAAATAATAATATATTTTTAGTTGTTGAGGTAGATGAAATTTTTGATCAAAATCATTTGAACCGTTGTTATAATAAATTAATTAGTGAATTTGATGTTTTAAGGTCAAGATTTTATCTTGATAATTCTGGAAGTCCAATTTTTTCAATACAACCATGTAATATCAATTCTATTGAATTTTCTGAAGTAAAAGATTTTCAAAAAAAATCTAACACTATTTGCGAATTCATAGATAGAAAATTTAACTTTGAATTTCCACCTCTTGTAAGGTGTCTTTTATTGCATAATATTAAAAATAAAAGTTCAGTTATAGCAATAGTTTTACATCATATTATATCAGATGACTTGAGTGCTTGGATTCTATTAAAACGTTTGATTAAATTGTATAAAAATCCTGATGTCTTAAAAGGAAATTGCAGAGATTTTATTGGTTATGTAAAAAATTATAACAAGTTAATTAATTTAAACTCTTCAAATTTTTGGAATCAAAAACTATCAACTTGTTTTCCAGTGACTACACTTCCATTTGGTGAAAAAATAGATGAACAATCAGCAGCTGTAATAAATTTTTCAATCGATAAAAAGATTGTTATCAAATCAGCTTCAAACTTTTTTGTAACTCCATTTACTATATCTTTAGCAGTATATTATTTGATTATTTTTCTGTTGACAGGACAGAAAAATATATTAATCTCATCACCTTTCTCAAATCGCTCAAGTGAAAATGAACAAGAAATAGTAGGGCCTCTTGCACAAATGCTCTATATTCCACTATCAAGTATCAAGATTGATATAAAATTATCAGAATATCTAAAAGAAATATTTGATTTAGTACTTGATATTTTGGAAAACCAAAAATTGCCATCAATAAGAAATACAAACAGTATCTCTACAGTTGGATTTAGCTATGTTTCTTTGTTAACCGAAGATATACCTATCAATACAAAACTTTTGCAAATTGAGCATAATATTTTACCTGATAAAATGGAAATGTTTTTAGAAATAATGGATCTACAAAATCATGAAACATTAAATATTACTTTATTTAATAAAAAAAGATTATTTGACCATATTACCCAAAATGAGTTTAGCAAAGTTTTTACTTATTTAGTAAAAAAAATTTCTGAAATAAAAGAAGATAATTATTTAAAAAATATATTACCTTATTCTATTCTGGATAAAGGTTTTCAAATTAAAAATCTGTCAGGTGAAATACTAGATTTTAATCTACCAGGTAGATTATCATATTACGTTAGTAAGGATAAAGCCATTTTTAATTTTCCAGTTAGTTCATCCAAAAATAATAAATTATCTCATAATATTAATTTATTAGAGGGATCTGGAAGATTGGCGGTTGATGATAAGAATTCAATAGTTGATTTAGGATATTTAGAAGCAAAAATATTAAAATATGACGTTGTTCAAGATGTACATATCCAATCAAGATTTTCTAGCAGTTTAGGACAATATAAGCTATGTATATACATAAAATTGTCTTCTCATAACGAAGCTAAAATAGATAAACTTGAGAATAGTTTAAAAAAACTGATTTCAGGCACACACGATATCATTTATGTCAAAGATTTACAATTTAAAGAAAACAAAATATATAATATTAATCATCTTAACGAATTACCTATAATAGACGAATTTGTAGTTAGTAAAATAAATTTTAAAGCTAATAAACTAGGATTACACGATTTAGAATATAAGATTATAAGAACTGCAATAGAATCAAATTATGAAAATAATTTAACATTAATTCCAGAAAGTATTTTGTCAAATTATAATTTTGAAGATGATTATTTAACGGAAAAAAATACTTTGGCTAATAGTGAGAAATATATAGTAAAATTAACAGAACAAAGTATATCTGATAAATTATCAATTTCACATGGTAAAAATTTCTCTTTACCGTTTGGTTCAGTTTTAACCCTAATTGAAGCTTTAGAAAGTACATCCACTAGATACCCTAATAAAGGAATTACTTTTATAAATAATTTAGACAATAAAAAGTTTGTATCATACAGAGGCTTAGTTGAGCAAGCTTTTATCTGTGTTGCAAATTTTACAAAAAGTAATATTAAAAAAGGTGATTATGCTGTAATTCAAATAGAAAATTCTGAAACTTTAATACCAATATGGTTAGGCTGTTTAATTCAAGGTGTAATACCTGTTATCGTAGCTAAACCAGAAAATTATTATATAAAAACTTCTCTTACAGATAAATTAGCACATGTGATTAAAACTCTATCTGGAGCATTTGTTATTGTAGAATCTAGGAACTTAAGTAGTATAGATTTTTTAAAAAAAAATTATTCTGAATTAAATAATTTTTCAGTTGTTAATTGTGATGCATTGCTAGATAGTAAAGTAAACATAGATTTATCAAAAAGCCAATTTTCAAAATTTGATCCAAAAGATTGTGCATTTATCCAACTATCTGCAGGCAGCACAGGATTCTCAAAATGTATTCCTGAAAGGCATGAAAATGTATTATTTCATATATATGCTTCAGCAAAAGAAAATAATTATCATCCTGATGATATATTATTAAATTGGTTACCTTTAGATCATGTGGTACCTATAGTTACTTTTTTATTAAGAGGTATAGTATTAGGATGTTCCCAAGTTTTAGTTTCTACTAGTTTGATTTTATCTAATCCAATCTTGTGGTTAAAATTATTATCAGAATATAAAGCAACTCACAGTTGGGCACCAAATTTTGGTTATAATCTAATTGCAAAAACTTTAACCAAATCTAAAAAATCTGATATCAATAATATTGATTTATCACATGTTAAGAATTTGATTAACGCAGGAGAAATGGTTACTCGTAAATCAATTGAAGACTTTATCACATTTACTAACCAATTTGGGTTGAATAGAACCGTAGTGACTACGTCATTTGGAATGGCCGAGTGTGCTACTTGTATGACATATTATAATTGGCCATCAAAAAAACTAAATAATTCTTTATCATTTCTAAAATTTAATTCCACAGAATTTGTTAATTTAGGCAAACCTATGCCAGGTGTATCAATAAGAATAGTAGATAAAGATAAAAAAATTGTGACTGAAGGTATACTTGGTCAATTAGAAATCAAAGGCCCAGTTCTTGTTGATGGTTACCTTTTTAATCAGGAAGCAACCAATGAGTTATTTAATCAAGGGTGGTTATGTTCAGGTGATGAGGCTTTTATTTATAATGGGTATTTATTTGTAAGTGGTCGCATAAAAGAATTAATAGTTATAAATGGAAATAAATATTTTTGTCACGATATTGAAGAGAAAATAAATCAGATAGAAGGAATAAACCCTACATTTGTTGCTGTTACTTCTGTTGCAAATAAAAAAACAGGATCAGAAGATGCTGCAATTGTTTTTTGTCCTAATAATAAAGATGTTAAAGAAACTATATTTGAAATAAAAGGTTTAGTATCCAAGCAATTTGCAATTAATCCAGTTTATATATTGCCAATTAAAGAAACACATTTTCCAAAGACAACTAGTGGTAAAATTCAACGTTTAGAAGTTAAAAGACGAATTCTAAGCGGATATTATCAAGATGCGATAAAATTTTATTTGTTATCAATAAAAGATAATAATTATACTTTACCTAACTTTTTATATATAGATAAATGGTTTAGAAAAGATTTGAAGATAAGACCAAGTTTAAATAAAGATTCTTATTGTATAATAAATTCACAAAAAATTGGAGAAAAGGAATTAGCTTTATCTAAGATAATTCAGGAATTGGGATTTAGACCTATTATCTTTTGTATTAACCAGAAAATAAATAGAATTTCTTCTTCTAAAATTGAGAACATTGATTTTATTGAAATTAGTGATCAATCAGAAAAAAATTATTTGGATGCTCTAAATATAGTTTACAAATTATACGGGAAAATAGGACATATAATAGACATTATAGGATATAATATAAAATCTGATATAGACTTCTTTATCTATGAGCACCCCCTAAATATAATAAAGTCAATAATCCAATATGTTAGTGAACACAAAATTTTATTTCCGACTTTTTTAGGTATCAATTCTAATTCTAAAAAAGTTAATGAAGATGATATATTAATTCCAACAAATGCCATTTATGAAGGTATAATTAAAGCAGCTGGTACTGAATATAATGAATGGAATATAAAGTCTATTGATCTAGAAACGATAAATAAATCTGATATAGAAGTTAATTTTACTTTACCTATCGTTAATGAACTACTTTCTTCTGAAAAAGAACCTGAAGTTTCATATAGAAACTCTGAAAGGTATATAAAAAGATTTATACAGGTTAAAGCTGATCAACTCGTTAATAATAGCACAAAATTTCTTGATTGTGGTTTTTACATTGTTGCTGGTGGAGCAGGAGGTATTGGCAAAAAGTTGTGTAAGTTCTTATTACAAAACGGATGTAATGTAGTAATTATAGGTAGAAAAAGGCTACAAGATGCTTTAACAAAAGATTTTATTAAAGAGTTCAAAAATAAATTTATTTATTATAGTGGAGATATAGGATTATTTGAAAATATCATAGAGGCAGTAAACCAAGCAAAATTAAAATGGAAAAAACCATTATTAGGTGCTTTTAACTTATCTTATGTATATAACGAAACATCAATAAAAGATCTTGAGCCAAATTCTTTAAAGTACGAATGTTACCCAAAAATTGAAGGTACTATTGCTCTGAAAAAGGTATTAGAGTATGAAAAAACTCCTCAAAAGTTAATATTGTTTTCTTCAATTTTTGCAAAAATAGGAGGGAAAAACATTGCCTCATATATTTCTTCAAATTTATATTTAGAATATATTTCTGATAGAATAAACAGCGAAAGTACCAACATTAGTTGCCATTGCTTTAATTGGAGTTTATGGGATAATATTGGAATGAGTAAAGGTCATCCAATTAATCATTTTACTAGCAAAATGGGGTTATATAAACTTGGTATAAAACACGCCTTTACTTCATTGTTATTAGGGTTAAATACGAATAAGTCTATTACTGTTGGTTTAAATACTACAGGAGAAAACTCTGGAAAAATATTTAACACTTCTACAAAGCCTGAAAGTATATTAAGTTATAAAAAAGTTATTGAGATTATTTCTAATAAAAGTATATATCACAGTAGTATTTTTAATAATTTTAAAAATAACTTAGTTGATGTTAAAGACAAATTTGAAAATATCATAGATCCTAAAAATTTTATTTTTACAGAAAAAATCACACCTTTAACAAATAGCATAGAAAAAAATAATAAACATTTATTATTGATAGATAATTATAAGAATAAGTTATGGAAAATTTGGTCTGATTTGAATGAGATCAAACAAGAATTAACCTCAAACTCATATAATTTTTTTCAAAATGGGGCTGATTCAATTACCTTAACAAAATTTATTTGGAGAATAAATAAAGAATTTAACCTATCATTAGATACATCAGTTTTTTATTCATATTCCACGATAAATGAACTTATTAATTTTATTATTGAAAAACATAAAATTAATAATGATCTTTTAACTAGACAAAATAATTTTAAATACTGGCAACAAATTCACAAAAATGATAATAAAAAGTACAGATTATTCATTTTTCCTTATTTGGCATCTGATATTAGCTCTTTTTATAATTTTAAATTATCCAATACAGAAATTTGGTATTGCATCTATCCAGATAATTTTATCAGAAAAGAAGAAATAATAAAAGAAATATCAAAAGAAATGGTTGAACTTCAAGGAGATGATAAAGATACTATAAATGTATTATTTGGACATAGTTTTGGCGGGATTCTTGTTTATGAAGTTTCAATTTATCTTGAAGCACTAAGTAGTTTTAAAATTTCAGCAGTAATTGTTTCTGCGATAGTTAGCCCGTCTAATATTCGTAGTTACAGAAATAAATTTTTGTTCTCAAAACTTGATAATACTTCTTTCATTATTAAGCTTAAAGAAATGAATATTATGCCTAACATACTTCCAGAGTACTATTCTGAAGAAAAAATTAAAATCTTAAAAAATCACTTCAAGATGTTTGATGAGTATGAATGGAGTAATAATACAAAGCTGAAATACCCAATATTCGCTTTTGCAGGAAAAGAAGATGATTTTATAAATCTAGAACTCATAAAAAAATGGCAAAACTACACCTCTAGCAAATTTCAATTAAATTTAATGCCAGGGGGACATATGTTTATTAATAATCAAGATATATTGATCAATAAATTAGAAGAAATTCTTTATCAACTAAAATAAATAGTTATGAAAAATTTAAACTCTTATCATTTTTTAAAAGCATATGTATATTTGATAATTGCAATTTTAATTTGGGGATCTGTACCATTGGTTATAAAAATTTCTTCTTCTTCTAAAGAACTTAATATAAACTTCTTTAATTTTTGTAGAATTTTTATAACTTGTATAAGTCTAAAGTTAATGGTATTCCTATTTAAAATACCTGTTAGTTTTTTTTATAAAACAAAAATTAAGATTATTTTAATTGGCATATTTACAATGGGTGTATATTGCCATTTATTCACATTAGGAGTTAAATACACATCATCTTCATCAGCAGGTCTATTGAGCTCATTAGTATCCATATGGATACTTTTCTTAAATTATATAACTAAAAAATCTAAGCCATCTCTACCAAGTATAATTGGATCATGTATCAGCTTTTTGGGCTTATGTTTATTTTTTTATAATTCATTACTAATTGATACTACTGATTTATATGGAAACTTGCTAATTATTTTTGGTACATTTTTTTTTGCTTTGTATAACATAATATCTAACAAATTTAAAGATCAAAAAATTAATAGTTTAGTGTTTATATATTATATATTCATAGGAACTTTAATTTATTTATTTACTGTATTAATTTTTGAATATAGTTTTAATAAACTAGACATACCAGAACGATTATCAGTCAAAAATATTATACTAATACTTTATATAGGAATCTTCGGTTCAGCTTTATGTTATACATTTTATAATTATAGTTCAAATATTTTGGGCAATTATAAAACATCAATATTTATAAATGCTGTACCAATAATATCTTTGATTTTAGGAATTAATATACTTGGAGAGGCTTTTAGCTTCCTACAAATTATTGCATCTATAATTATATTATTTGGTATTTATATAGTGAATCTTAGTAAAGACGGATCTAAATAGCCTATCAAAAACATAGGTGCTAAAATTCCCATTAAGGAATTATACGAACAATCTGTTGAATGCCTTTAATACACTATGATTTAGATCTCAAAATTGTCTATTTTTAAAATATAAACATAAATTAAATAATATTTAATATCATAAAATCATCAAAAACCATTTAATAATTCGTATAAATAGTAGATATAATATGTCTTATACGTACCATATTTAAGAATCTACTTGTATTATACGAACTAAACCTATATGCTAACACAATATCCTATTGTTCGTATAATACAAATTGATTATGTTAGGTAAATTATTAAATGATTTTAAAGAAAAGATGATCGCTGAAGATACCAGTGATAATACCATCAAAAATTATGTCTCAGATATCAAAATCTTTTATAAATGGTATCAAGAAATAGGATTTTTAGAAAATATCGATAAAATAACCCATTATCATTTAAACACTTACAAGGATTATTTAATTCATAATCAACGAAAAAAAGCCTCCTCAATCAATAGAAATATCCAGAGTTTAAAAAAATTCTTTCAATTCATGGCTGATAAGAAACTTATCAAGGAGAATCCATCAGAAAAAATAAAATTTTTAAAACAAACAAAAAGAACAAAGCCTAAGGCACTAACCAAAAATGATATTCACAAACTATTATCAGTAACTTCCCATTCATCACATGGAACAAAAAAGCGTAATTATGCCATTATACAACTTTTGTTGCAGACAGGCATTAGAGTCGGAGAGCTAGTTAATCTGGAAATAAGGGATTTAACACTACATGATAGATCAGGAGAAATAAGAATTATTAATGCCAAGGGCGGCAAAGAAAGAACTATACCTTTAAATAGTTCTGCAAGAAAAGCTTTACGTAATTATTTTGGAGGAAAAAATCCGGAAGAAAAAAGAGTAGTATTTTTAAGCAAACAAAATAAAAAAATGACCGTCAGAGCTATACAAAAGGTAATTAATAGTTTAGCAGGTAAAGCAGGTATAGAAAATATGAGTCCACACACTTTAAGACATACTTTTGCTATTAACTACTTAAGGTCTAATCCTGAGTGTCTAGTAGAATTAAGTACACTATTAGGACATGAATCACTTGATACTACTTCTATTTATACAGTAGCTTCAAAAGAAAGATTAGCTAGTACAATAGAAAATGCAGGGTACTATATCAATGAATGATAAAAGTTTTAGTCCATATAAAACTTAGCTTTAATAATATTATCATTTGATATTATGAGTAAGTGTTCATATTATTAAATGATAACAAGAAATTGTAATAAATATGGCAAAAAAGATCAGTATTTTAAATCCAAAAGGCGGTTGCGGGAAAACTACTTTAAGCTCAAATTTGGGGTCAAGCTTACTACTAAATGGATATAAAACCTTATTAATAGATACTGATCCACAAGGCACTTTAAGAGATTGGAAATCAATGGATGAAAATGATAGTCAACCTCAAATAATTGTTATTGATAGACCTAATTTACAAAAAGATCTAACTTCAATTGCAATTAATTTTGACTATTTAATTATTGATGGTGCAGCTAAATTACAGGACATGATTACTTTTGCAGTAAAAAACTCTGATGTCGTCCTTATACCAATTCAACCTTCTGCTGCTGATATATGGGCCTGCGAAGCATTAATTCATTTAATAAAAGCAAGGCAAGAGGTAACAGATGGAATACCTAAAGCAGCATTTATAATTAGCAGACAAATCAAAAACTCCAATCTTGCTAGAGATATAGATGAAGCTTTAAAACAATTTTCTTTTCCAGTTTTTAACTCTCGTACTACACAAAGAGTTATTTACGGTGAGGCATTAAGCTCAGGTAAGAGTGTTTTTAATATAGAAAGTAGCGGAGAAGCTGCTTCTGAGATACAAAATATAACAAAAGAATTGCAAAATTTTATTTATGAACAAAAAATTTAATTTAAACGATAGTATCAAAAACAAGAGACATTTTAGCAACAGTGAAAATCCTATATTTGGTCAACTAATGTCTGATGTACAGAAAGATGAAGTAGAATTAGCAAGAATAAATTTTGAAATAGATAAAAGGATAAGACACAAATTTAAATCCAAAGCTAGTGCAGAAGGTAAACAAATGAGAGAGATTTTAGTTAAATTAATTGAAGATTATCTTAATGATTAAATGATAACTTACTCATTTTATCAGTTGATAAAAACTTCAAATTAGTATTTAGCTAAATTACAATTAAAAATATATTAATTAATAAAATTAATTGTTGTTAAATAGAAAAAATGGTAGGATATTTAATTAATATTAAATAATATTATTTATGGATTATTCAGAACCTTGCAAATATTCGATCAGATTAATAGAAAAACTGAAATCACTAGATACTAAGAATATACTGGACTTTGGTTTAATTAATAAAGCTATCTACTGGGCTAAAAAATATCATGGCGACCAAAAAAGGAAAAGCGGCGAGCCGTATTATTCACATCCTCTGGAAGTAGCTTATATGATATCTGAACATAAGCTAAAAACCGATGTAATAGTAGCTAGTATATTACACGATATAATAGAAGATACCGAAGTGACGGTAGGAATGATATTTGATAATTTTAGCTGGCGAATAGCTCAAATGGTTGACATGCTTACCCGTGATAGACCAGATGGTACTAAGTTAACTATAGAGGAAGTAATCACCAATGCTTATAAAAAAGCTGATAAGGAAGTGTTGTTAATTAAGTTAATTGATAGGTTGCACAACATTCAAACTATAGAAAGCATGAGCACTCAAAAAATAGAAAAAATTATTGCTGAAACTTTAACAAACTTTATAGCTAGTTCGATGTATCTTGGATTATTAGAAATAGAACAACAATTGACCGAAAGCTGTATGTACTATGATTCCAAACAGAAAAACAAGCCCTACAAAAAAAAGTCTATATTTTCTTTTAATGATCATACCTCCCCGCTGTTATCTCTAATTTCTTAAAATGAAACAACCCAAAACCAAATGCTATACTCATAGGTATCATCAGGATTGCAATACCCCAGTGACCAAAATATTTCTCTAGATAAACAAGTCCAAAAGAGGTTGTTATATGCATTATAGCTCTTGATAGGGCATATATAAAACTCCCGAAAGTGAAGCGCTTAAAAATAGGAATATGAGTATAAAAAACCGGCGTAGCAGGATTAGTACTGAGAACAAAGAGTACAAAGAATGCTTGAATACAAAATAATTGTATATGATTATCTATATTATCTAATAAATATGGGGTAATTAGTGCAAATGGAAAAAATACCCATAACTTAAACTGTAATATTTTTAGAGGATGTATCCTACAAGATAACCAGGTTATGATAATGTAACCAATTAATGCAATGATCGAAATAATAAAGTTCTGATGTATCACCTCATCAGCCGTGAATCCTAAGTTCTGTTTTAAAAAATTACCACAATAAATATATGTAAAGTAAAAACACACTGGCCATCCGCATTGGATAAAAAATAAAGATAGCAAAGTTATTTTATTGCCCTTCTCCTGGTAAAGATAATTGTTCTTTAGTATTTCGTTTGTTAAATCTTTTTCTAAAGTGATTTCCATTCTACGTTTAGCATCGGCAAAATCTACAGTTTCTTTTAATGTAGTTCTTGCTAATGCGCCCACTAAAGCTATTACAGTACCTACCCAAAAAGCATATCGCCAATTGAATCCGTAACTCGTAAAAAGAGAAGCCAGTGCTAAAGCAAATACGCCTCCTAGAATAGAAGCAACAGCGATCATCATTACAACTGGATATTGCAGTGGCGGTTTTACAACCTCGGTTAGATATATTTCCGCTCCTACTATCTCTCCCATAGAAGACATGCCTTGAATCATCCGACAAATAGTAACAACCCAAGATGCGGTTATACCTACTTGAGCATAAGTAGGTAAAGTAGCCATTACTACGCATGATATAGACATCAGAAAAGTGGTTATTACAACCGTAGCCTTGCGGCCTACATTATCACCAATATAGCCAAATATTAAAGCCCCGAAGGGTCTAAAAACAAAGATGGAACAAAAAGAAAAAGCTGATAATAAAGATGCAGTAAAAGGATCAGTTTTCGGAAAAAATAACTCGTTAAGCAATACTGCCATATGAACATATAACATAAGGTCGAAATACTCGAGGAACGTGCCTATAGATAGTAATCCTACAGCTTCTTTTTGTTCTCTTGTAAGGCTTTGCTGATTCTCTACTGCTTGCATTTAAGATTATTTATATTTCCTTAACTCTAGTTTTATTCAATATTAATATTAGAAGCCCTGCAACTATAATTTAGCCCTATCAAAAGATAAAATACCTTTTAAGTTGCATAATTTCATTATTTTAATTACTTATTGCTATTTTAAACACAACATTTTTACCATTTCTATCTTATCTTGATATTTTGCTCCATTTTCTAAATTCCCGTAGTGATTGGAAAATCTACTATAAGCATCAAATACTTCTATGGGTATATTTATAGAGCTTCCATAGATTTCAGAGCGTAAGTAATTAATTTCTTCTTCAATTTGATCTTCCTTAAGTTCAATAGACCAAGCCCTTTGTTTATCGTTTTGATTCATGCTCCATCTATAACCACGCATCTTTAATAGGTCTTTACTTTCATAAGGAGCATTAGTTGCCCATAATCTAAATCTTATAGCTAAAGCACTCTCAAGTAATTGCTTTAAAACTGGTTGTTTTGAAATTAGTGATTCTTGAGATAAAATATGTACCCCAGCTAAACAGTCAGTTATTGCTCTGTGCCCTTCAAAAAAGAAATTATATTTATAAGCAATATATTCCAGTTTATGACTTGATATCCCTTCATTCTTCCAATCTATATCATACATCGAGCAACCCCAAGGCTTAGGTGTAATAGTAAGAAAGATTATCTCAAAAAAAGCTCTGTCAAACTGAGCATTATGAGCAATGATTATATCTACATCTTTCAAATAAGAATCTACCTCTTCTACGTTTATCTGATGACCTTTTACCATATCATCAGTAATGCCAGTTAGTTTAGTAATTGCTTCTGGAATTGGCATACCTGGGTCTTGATACCTATTGAATTCATCCAATAACCGAAAAATACGACCGTCTTCGGTATATTCAAACTTTACCATTCCTAATTCAATTATCCTGTCTGTAACACAAGATAATCCGGTAGTTTCTGTATCTAAAAATACTCCTATCAATTTTTTATCGGTAGAACTATCCGTGTTATATCCTTCTGGTTTGTAATATTTATTAATAATACGATATTGACCACTTTGACGAAGTTGTTCGGCTATATCCTCCAGTATCTTATTTAACATAATTTATACCAAAGATTATTCATCATCTGCCATAGAAGTAGCTTTTATGATCGCTGAAAAAGACTTTTTGTAAATATTATATATATCTTCGTCAATCATCTGTTCTGCATTACGTACTTTATTTTCAATAACTATTTTTAACAATTCAATAGCTGTAGTCATAGTAGATGAAACCATCTGACTTACAGTTTCTTTTGTTGTAGTATGTTCCATATCAAAAATACTGTCAAAAACCATATTTGATAATTCGTTAGTATCAAACTTAGAAACTTTAGGGGCTTTATTGAATTTCTTTTTTTGCATTTTATTATATTCTTTTAGTATTGAGCCTTATCACGATCTTTTCTTAAGCAATTCAAAAATGCCTTGAGCGGACTATGAGGATTTATTGCTATTATTTCTTCTAAAACTGCCGTTAATTCTTCCTCTCTTCCCAAATGAAATAAAGGTTCAACTTTTACTGAATATCCTTCTTCATTCTTAGGATCAATTGCAATAGCTAGGTTTGCACTATCAAGAGCCTCTCTATAACGTTCCATCCTATTTAATGCCTTTGCCTTTTTTATATACATTTGGTAAGCAGCAGGAGAAGAAGGGTCTGCTGCTATTGCTTTATCACATAGATATATAACTTGGTCATATTCTTCATTGTGTAAAGCTACATGAGCTTGATGATGTAAATGTCCGTGGTCATCTACAGTATTATTTGAAAAAAAGATTTTATATATAAAAAATCCTCCAAGAAGAAATACCAGTACAAATAAGTATTTTGCGTAATTAAATTGCATTTTTATTCCCCATGTCTCTCATCTGTTAGATTAACTTATTTAGAATAGCTTTTGAACATCCATTATATCAATTTAATATTAGTAGCCGATAACTTACCATACTGCTTTTCTGTTTCAAAACTAACTTTTGTGCTGGGATCAAGTTTTCTAATATCAAGATGTTGTACTGCCGAGATATGAACAAACACGTCTCTTGATTTATCGCTAGGCTCTATAAACCGTAACCCTTAGTAGAATTGAACCATTTGATAGTCCCAGTTTGCATAATTAATATACCTTATAAAATTCTACTTGTTACAAGCATCCTTTAGCTTCTGACCCACCTTAAACTTAGGTTGATTGTAAGCGGCAATTTTTAACGCCTCACCAGTTCTTGGGTTACGCCCATTTCTTGCTTCAATCTTGCTTACAGAGAAACTACCGAAACCGATAAGGGATATTTCTTTGCCTTGTGAGAGAGCGTCAATAACGGAGAAAGTAAATATATCAATAGCCTTTTCAGCTTCCTTTTTTGTGCACCCATGTTGATTTGCGATATGGTCGATAAATTCTTGCTTATGCATAATGGTCTATTTTTATTTAATTATTAGTTCTAAAATTCAATTAGAGTTCATCTTTTATAAACATTACTAATCAGTCATCACTTCTCCTGATTCCAAAAAAATGCAGTAGCATAGTAAATAAGTTGATAAAATCAAGATACAAAGTAAGTGCTCCGTATACTGCTATACTACCTGCTCTTGCTGTAGTTCCGTTCATGGAATAATAAATTGACTTTAGTTTCTGGGTATCATAAGCGGTAAGTATAGTAAATATGCCTACTCCTATAAAAGAAACTGCAAAATCAAGTGCCGCAGAACGTAAGAATAAATTAATCAGACTAGCAATAATTAAACCTATTAACCCCATATAAACAAATGAACCAGCAGCAGTTAAATCCTTTTTGGTAGTATAGCCATAAATACTCATTACTCCAAAAGTAGAAGCGGTTATAAAAAATGTTTTAGCGATACTTGCGCTCGTATATATCAGAAATATATAACCAAACGATAATCCATTAAGAGTGGCAAATATACCAAGGTGTAACATAGCCTGCTGCTTATTCATGCTCATCAACTTACGACCAAAGAAAAAAATATGAATAAGCGGCGCAAACATCACAACATATACAAGAGGGGTAGTAAATATCATAATTGCGACTGGAGTACTATTACCTACTATATAAGCGACCAGTGCCGAAATACCAAGTGCTAGGGACATATTTTGATAAATGGAAAGCATGTATGCTCTTAAGCCTTCATCGTAATAACTGTTTGCTTCTTTCGTAAAGCTATAATTATTGTATTTCATAGTATTTTTAATAAAAAATGTTAATACTTAAATAAGTTTTTGGATATCACTAACCGATAAGCCAGTGATTTTAGCAATCTTATCAACCGGATTACCTTGGTTAAGCATCATTTTAATTAATTCAGCTTTGCCTTTCTCAATACCTTTCTCAGTACCTTGTAAGATACCCTTGTTAAAGCCTTCTTCAATGTATGAATCTGCTATAGTTCTCATAATATTATTTGCCTCTTCTTTAGGTAAATTATCTATAATTATTTGTTCCAATAGTTGTCTTTTCTCTTCAGGAACTTTGGAATCAGTATACCATAAAATCAGCTTAGTGAGAACATAGTTTTGTTCCTTGTCAATAATAATAGCTTTACTACAACGTCTCATGGCTTCTTTAAGCATAAGGATGGTATCCCTCTCATGAATATGTTTCATCGTATAAAGTAAAAAGCTTAAGTGTTTTTCGTAATCCATCTCGTTATCCGATATTGCCTGAAGATCGATAAGACGATAATCTTCTTCTATAGTTTTTCTTGCTATATCAGGATAAGTAAATAACTCAAATATATTCCTCGGTGCAGAGTATTTCTTTTTACCGTTATATATGACTATAGGTAGAATAACTGGTAATTTATTTCTTTTGATAGCGTGCCTCTCAAGTAATAATAAGGAGTATTTAAGTAGTCTTAATGCTATCCAATAATCAGAGTAAGACTGGTGTTCTATAAGCGTGTATATAAAAGCATTATATTTTTTATCTTCGGCTTTATTGTGCATTTGTACCGAAAATACCATATCGCTAAGTTTTGTTCTTAGTGATTCCTCAACATACGTTTCTTTTTCAGGTTTAAGGGTAGTTAGGTCAATTAACTGTTTATATTCATCAGGCAAATACTCTTCTAGAAACTCCCGAGCTAAGCTAGGATTCTCCATAGCTTTTTTTATAAGAATATCATGATTTACTTTATTAACTTTTCCTTGTTTGCTTGTGCTATTTTTTTCTTTATTTATTTCTTCGTCCGTTACTTTTCCTGTTGGTTGTCCTGCAAGATTAACTCGATCGTTACCGACTATCAGATTATTACGATACTCTTTTAAACAGGTATATCTCGCTAAGAACCTTCTGATTTCCATCCGTGAAAAAGGTAAGTTTGGAATAGCAAATAACTCTTTATGAATACCGATAGCAAGTGGCAAAGGAGGAGAGTTACTTGGAAAAGATTTAGAATAATGTGTTTGCAGGTATCTTAACACAGTAGCATAATCTTTCTTTTGGGTATGTAAATTATTAGATATGCTATTATTCCTTAACTTCGGTAGTTTGGGTTTATCCGTCATGCACAGTCACGATAAGTATTGTTATGTTCTTCGGTATTAACAATCTTGTACTTCCCTTGAGTAGTTTGTTCAAGCCATTTTCCTAGTTTCTCCAATGAGACATGCATATCAGCTGAATATAACCAGTTTAAAATAACATTTTTAGGTAACGTGGAGATTTCTTTGTTCATTGTAAATAATAAAATATATGATAAAAGAACAGTTATAACAAGCTGTTCAACTATAAAATGTCATCGTAAGCCTTTTGTAATTCAGTGTTAAAAGCTTCTTTATCTAAAGAATGATCAACTTTAACTAATACACCGTTATTGAAAAGATATAACTTTTCTGCATGTACTTTGGCAAATAACATTCCATCCCTATAAAGACCTATAAACTTATCGTGCATCCTGTACTCTACTTTACCTATAGCTGCCATAGATGTCATTATCTTTTTGATTAAAGATCGATCCATTAGCGATAGAGGATTAGCATCATAGGTAATAAAAAGCCCGATTATAGGAATATTTTACTACAACTCAAGAAACAATTTTATTACTATGAAGGGATAAACATTAAATAAATTTTTTAATAGTATATCAAAATTTATAGAATAATGGGTATTATGACAAGTAGAGGCCAAATCCGACATGCATCAGCATTTTTCTTGAGTTTTTGCCTGTTAATCCCCCAAATTATTTCAAGGTTTTCTATACGCATAAGTACTATTATACGCTATACTTTTGCTTGAATCTCTAGGCTTTTGTTATATTATATTGGTATTAAAATCTAAGAAACCCATCGCATAATACTTAACGTTCAAGAGGCCAGCCTAAAACTTAATAATTATTCAACATTTATGAATTCATTTGCTACTAAATTTCTAAAATCATAAGTTCCAAGCAATTTCTTAAATTCTAGCCATAACTTATTATACGATTAGTTTTTCTAGAGATAATTTAGCATAAAAGTATCCTTTATGCGATGAGTTCCTCACTAACATATCGTATAATACTAATTATGCGCTTACTAAGTCACAAGATAAACTCCTGCTTAAATCCCTAAAAACCACCCAAATAATCACCCTAATGTCGGATTTGGCCTCTACTTGTCATAATACCCAATAATTGAAAAGCAAGCAAAGTTAGTTTGCCTATTGCGTAGACCATTAATAAAAAAAGAAATTTAATTTGTAATAATTTTTATATTATATTTCATTATTTCTAAGTCATTAGTAACTAGCGATAAATTTTCATGGATAGTTTGGGCTACTAACATCCTATCAAATGGATCTCTATGTATAAGAGGTAATTCATCAAGTTTGGCAATATGTTTGTAATTGATATCTAACAACTCAAAACCATTTTCTTGTAATTGAGATATAAAATCATCAGGTAAAGAAATTTTATTTAATGATTTTTTTATTTGTAATTCCCATAAAGAAGCAATACTAACAAAGACTATGTGATCAGTATAAACAAGTAAATCTTGAACTTTAGGTTTTATTCTTTCTGGTGAAGATAAAGCTCATACAAGAACATGAGTATCAAGTAATATCTTCATATTAATTAATCTTTTATACCAAATTTCACGGCTATATCCTCTGGCCATTCATCAAAATCATCTGCCAAAACAATTTGGTTCTTTAATAACCCTAATCTATTAAAATTTTTAACAGGTTTATATTTAAGAATTTTAGCTATAGGTTTACCAGCTCTTTCAATTATTATTTCTTCTTCAGTTTCTTCTAATTTTTTTAATAAAGATGATAAATGAGCTTTTGCAGAACTAATGTTTACTGATTGCATAAAATTAATTTAAATTTAATAATTATTTATATAATAAACTAGTCTGGTCTGATTTGTATACATTTATTGTTGTAATCAGATGGTTAAAATAATTATTCTGGATTGGTTGGCTTTAAGAAAATTCGTGAAATCATGAAATATTTTAAGCTGCTTCTATGCCTTGCGAATAATTATACTGCCTTGTGATGTATTCTATACAGGCCTGCTGCTTTTCAGCGTCAAGATCAGCAATACTTTCAACTCCTGCCTTACTGCACCATTTTTCTATTATTTGGTTTGGCACATTATGCAATTTAACAAGTTCTATTAATTCGGCTAGAGTTTCGCTCGGCTCTAGGTCTTTTATCTCTTCCTCCTGATAAGATAAAACAGAATCAAGCTTGCTACTTATACTTTGAGATTTTGGGGTTATATTTTTAACTTCCATTTCAAGCTCATTAAAAGGCTTGCCTTCCATTTCCTCAGCTGTTGGATGCTGACTGACTATCTCAGGAAAAGCTTTACGCAAGGCTTGTGCCTCAGCACATTTAGCAAGCTGTCCATATGGTCTTTTTTGCCACATAGTATTGGGGGTGCGCTCATCTTTTTTAGAAGCATAGTTTTCTAGCCAGTATTCTTTAGCGGTAAATTCAACGATAGTATTATTTACTATCTTTTTAACTGTTACTTTACACCATTTTGGATAAGTAATATCCGCGCCACCTAAATTACATGTAACATCTTCGCCAAATTCAGGCTCGCTTACACCCGCATATTGCTGGCTTCGTGCCGCCTGTATCCTATATAGACCAACACCCGCCATAACCACGTCTTTATACTCATATTTGCCGGTAACGGCATTTTTTATACTCATCGGGACAATATGTACCGGCTTTTGCATTGGGTCTAATTTTGCTGCCTTACAATAATCAAGAACCATTTTTATACTTTCATCTCTTGCACCAGTATATAAGCTGTTTTTTAGTGCTGACCATATATGCTGGTCAATTTCATTACTGGTATTTATTGCTGTTATGTTACTCATTTTCTTCTATTTCCTCCTCTTCTATTTTTTTACTAAAGTTTCTATACAAAACTGTTACCCATATACTAGTAGCTAATATTAATACTGCGTACGCTATAATCTTACACCTCCTCTTTATCTTCTATAACTTCCCAATCTTCCGCTAAAATATCCGTATCAAGAAAAACGGCTATTTTCTTTTCCTTCTCATTACCTTCGTAAGACTGACATAAGTGCGGTATCTCCCCTAAAATATCACGTACTCCAGCAACATAATTACACCTGTCCTTATCGATATAAAACCAGCTTTTACGCCTTATCCTTTTTCCTTTAAACGCTTCTTTTACGGCTTCTATTATGTTCATTACCTACCTCGTCTATGCATTATATTGTATGATTAATTTATAGCGTTTTTTTAATTTTTCTATCAAATCAGGATTAGTCCCTCTTTTGCAGTTTTCATAATCGCTAATCCTTGCTTGATTAGTATGTAAAGCTTCGGCCATTTGAGGGATGGTCATACCAGCCTCTTGCCTTAATCTTTTCAATTCTTCTGCCTCTTCCTTAGTAGGTAATGGATATTTTCTCATTTTATTAAAAAAACTCTCGATTGCTTGACAACGATAGTATACTTCAAATATAGGGCTTTTGCCTCATCTTTAAACCTTTTTAAGTCAAAAAATGACCTTGGAGTACTATTCTTCCATGTAGCTATTACGTTCCCCTGATTATCAATTAGTACGTCATAATCCCGCATAAACTCTTGAATTTCAACCTTTAACTTTTCAATAACAAACTGTATCTTATTTTCTTCTTTTTTTGCTGCTTTAAGCTCTTCCAGTTTTTGTATGATGTTACTTTCTGCAACAATTTCGTGGTGATGCGACTCGGGAAACAAGTTAAACGTGTCTCTGGTATTAACGCATTTAGGCGGTATTCTTTTTTCTATATGGTTATGCCAGAAATTACAGGCTATCTTAATTAGCTTCTCTTCTAGCTCCTTATTTCGCTCATAGGTATAAATTCTAAAATCTTGACCGCCAATGAGTACTGCTATATCAACTTTTGGAACGTCACAGATTGAGGCATAATGAGCAACTTGCACTAAATATGACTCAGGGATTTGGTCAGTCCCTAAATCGCCCCACTCTTTAGACTTGGTAAAGCCGGCAGTCTTACATTCTAAGACATACTCTTTATTACCAACCCACCGATCAATATTAGCTCCTAAAAACTTATATTCAGGGTGGTAGATTGTGTTTGGTTCTATTGCTGTAGTTTGACCAATAACTTCTGAATACTCCTTAGCAACAACATCTTCTAAAAGATTCCCCCACCTCATTGCAGCATTAGTTTCGTACGCAATATCATTGCTGGTTTTATCAAGGTATACATCAAGAGCAGTCCTATAGGGACTTAAACCACAGATAGCAGCTAAATCAGTCCCCCCTAGGTAATTCTTACGCTCCCTTAGCCACTCCTGCTTGTTTTCCATACTAATAACTTTATTTCTTTATTATTATAAATAACGCTTTATTTCCTCAAGCTGACCTAATACTTTCTGAAAATTAAATAGTAAATGCTCTTTTGCTACTGCTTGCTTTTCTAAAAATAAAACCATCAAAATACAAAATTCTCTTGGTACTACCACAAATTCATCGTCAGTCTTTGACTTAAGCCACATTGACAAATCGTGCGTATCTACACCATCAATTTTAGTAAATAACAACCTCATAAACTCTTCTTTCGGAATAAAGCGATCTTTTATAGCCATATTATACCTCTACCCCTCTAGTTAGCGAAAAGTAAGAGCGTAATTCCTGATCAGCCGTGTAAGCATTATACTCTGCCTCATCTATTGCCTGCTCTAGAGCTATCGGGTCATATTCACTAGTATCCCAGTCAACACAGTAATCTTTTGCCTTTTCAAGTAAATATTCATACTGGTCTATATCCTGCATTAATTGGTAATAATTATCGCCGTAGGTTTCATAAGGAATGTTATAAAAGTTAGCTCTTTCTATCTGTTCCTCTATAAATGCTTCCCTTGCTCTTTCGCCGATTCTGGCAAATCTGTCCCTGCTAGATGCAGATAACTCGACAGGTTCGTTTTTAGCTTCATGAAATTTAGGTACTTCTTTTATATTAGCTGGTAATTTTACTGCTTGACGCTCATTATGGATTTTTACTGCTAGCCTTGCTTGCTCAAGATTAGAAAATACTTGCACCTCTTCTTTGGTAGGTAGTAACATTTTCTTTAAGGTTTCTATAGCCTTGGCAACGCTTAATTCTTCAAAATTTTGTATATTTTTTTCTGATAATTCATGACTTCTTAAGTCTATTCTACTATGATTTACTGGATCATTAGCTTTTTTGTAATTTTTTAACTTTGAAAAAGCACCTTGACATAATGGTAGCCTTGAGATATTTTGCATATATACCTTCTTCTCAATTTGGTTATTAAAAGTAAGAATTTTACTCGTCTAGTAAACTAATAAATTCTTGCCACTTATAAGGTTATAAAAACGTCTTAAGCCTTAAACTTAAGGCGTTTTTTTTATGCCTTACTTATGGATTAGTATAATGTATGGAAATCATAATATCAACTCTTTTTACAAGAAAAAGATAATTATTTTTATAATAATTTAGATTTATTATTGTAGTGTTGCACTATTTCTTCAATTTTAGCTTGATTAATAATACAACTACTAAATCTAACACCAGTAGTGTTAGGAATAGTAATAATATTTTTTTTACTAAATAATTCTAGTGCGGCAGTAACAGTTGCTCTAGTGATTTGATTGATTTTAGATAATTCTTCAATAGTAATAATAACTTCGTTATTTACTGATAACTGAATTAAAGATTTTAATATTTTTTTTTGAGATTTTGTTAGAATGTTATAGTCATCTATAGCTTGATTAACAATATTTGAGCTCTGCATGGTATTATAATATAATTTAACAAAAAATCACCTATATAAAAAGAATTGACTTTTTATTATTCACAATTATCATCATTAACACGCATTTACAACAAATAAGTAAGGAAAATATTACATGTAGAATACACATAACAAACACTAAGAAAGCTTATTATTTAAAATCCCCCGATAGCAAATAAAAACTTTCAAAAAATTTTAAGAGTATCTAACGATACCTCAACCGTTATTTTTTTACTTCAAAACCAACAACGATTGGTCTGAGAATAGTAGAGTATTACCTACTAGTCAAGAAATTTCTTGTTGGTTTTATGAAAATTTTTAATTTACATTAACTAACAACAAATAAAATGGCTTATTTAGCACAAAAACATGAACAAAAAGCTCAAAGACCTATTTACCAAGAAGCCTATCAATATTATTTAGATTTATATGCAGAAAAACAGACTAGTTCCTTCCGTATAATAAAAGATATATGGGAAGACATTCCACAAAATAATACCAGAGATAAACCATTAACCGAATCCCAGTTAAAACTAGTAGCTATTATTTACGCTCTAATAGAGAAATCAGATAACAGGTTTACATATTTTTCTTTAGACTTTCTTTGTAAAAAACTCAAGATCACAGATAGACAACTACGCACAGTAAGAAAAGCAATAAGTCATATATTCCATAGTAAATGGCGAAAAGCTATTAAAATAAAAGGGATAAGGAGAGAGAATATATACGTTTTTAGTTATACCTGTAGAGGTAAAATCATTTTAGAAGCTACTGATAAATATTACAAAAGTATTAAACTCGGAAGTACACTTCCGACTTCTTATAATGAGTATGAAAATAATAAAAAGAATATAGATCATAAATCTAATTCTTTTTTGATTTCTAAAGAAATTACAACTAAGGAAAATACCACTTCAGAAATAGTCCTGTTTCCAAAAGAGCCTGTTAAAACTGTTAAGCTTAAAAAGCTACTTGCTAATGAGAGAAAAAAACCTACTAAAGCCGAGCGTAAGGCAAGAATTTACCATTTTAACCAGTACAAAGAGCCTAAAGACTTAGGATACCACTACCCACTAACTAAGGATGATGGCGATAAGTTACAACGCTTGTCAGGGAGGGACTTTAGACTAAATGCGATGAATGAGATACTCCTTGATATGTCAAAACGGCGAGATAACAGGTTTTGCTCAAAAGCGCAGTTTATGGCCTATTTCGGCAAATGTTTGCGGTTTGAGATGCGGGACGCTGTTAAAACTAGCAATGATAATTTTTACATAAAAGCAAACGTTACCCCGATAAATCAAAAGGAAATAACCAAAGCAAAGCAAATAGAGCAATACCTAGCCGAAGTTGAACAGAAAGCGATTACTCACGTTTGTCCCGATAACCAGTTAAAGGCGAGGCTTGCTAATACCCTTGAACCGCTAAGAAGCTATGAGCTTTTATCACACATTAAGGATTTTGCCGTTATCGGTAGTATCGTAAGAATTTACTTAAGAGCCGAGTGCGAGTTGAGTGAGCATGAGCAGAACGTTATTTTAACTCAGGTTCAGTCCATATATTCAAGTCCTGACATTGAAATAGAAAGCGTTGAGTATTTAGTAGAAAATTCTTATCAGCAAGTAAACGGCTATGATGAGGTGCGGACAAAAGGAACTCCTGTCATGCCAACATTACAACAAGGCATCTGGGGAGACATTTGCCGCAAGCTTATAGAAACAAGCGGTATTCATGTTTATAATAACTGGTTTAGCAAGTTAACTCCCGTTATTGATGAGCAGAATAGAACTATTGAGCTAAAAGCTCCAAATTTGTTTGTTAAGCAATGGGTAGAGATGAACTACGGAGATGGAATTAGGAATATTGTTAAAAAGCTAGGATTGGAGTTCAGAGAATTACCTAATAGCTCTAACCTAAGAAGAGGTTTAAATGAGTAAAAAGAAAATTAACAACGTTAAAAGTAATTATCAACATTTTAAAGCCATTATCGGGACAATAAGCGCGGAACTTGATTACTTCGGTAACTTCAAGGAAACATTATCGTTAGACAAGGTATATTTAAAGACTAGATGTAGCGGCGATAAACCTGTTGTCGATTATGCCGTTATCAATAGAAACAAAGCCACGGAGACTTTATTTGAACTGGCACAAAAAGGTTTAGCAAATCAGGTAGTTTCATTTGACGGCAAAATAATAGATTGTAGGCATGTCCAATTGTATGAGGGTATGAAGTTTTTGCACAATGAATCTCACTGTAAAATTGGATATATCAAAAATATTAATATTCATTATAAAAATAAAAGCAAAGTAACTGTAATCAATAGAAAAGTAATTTATGACAAAAAATGATTTAGCTCTTTTTGAAGATCACAAAATTCGTAGGGTTTATAACGAAAAATCTGATACATGGTTTTTCTCGGTTATTGATGTTGTAGGTGCATTAACCGATAGTACTAATCCTGGTGCTTATTGGAGAAAATTGAAACAACGATTAACTCAAGAAAACAGTGAAGTCGTGACAAAATGTCACGGGTTGAAACTAAAAACACCTGATGGAAAGATGCGTAAAACTGACTGTGCGAATACCGAGTCATTATTCCGTATTATACAATCAATCCCATCATCTAAAGCAGAACTTTTTAAGTTGTGGCTTGCTAACAATATTATGACAAATGATACTTCAATCAGTTTAAATAATTATTGGGCAAAACATTATGCTAAGCTTAGTTATTGGACACGAGAAGAAGCAGTAACATTAGCGGTTGATTTAAATCCTCGATGGAATATTAATACTCTAGAGGTGTTAAAAAGAGTAGGTGATCAAGATGTACCACTATTGGAGTTATTAAATAGAGCTATAGAATGTAACACAATAAAGGTTCAGGATAATAAAATTAAACCATTAGATTTTATAAAATGGTGTAAAACAAAAGATATTCCTATCCCTCAAAAATTAGACGTGCTTGTTAACGAACATCACACTCCTGAAGCTGAAGATTTGGAAGCAAAATATCAAAGGTCAGAAAAAGAAAATAATGATAAAGATATGTTAATTCAAAATTTAAAAGAAGAAAATGAGAGATTAAGAGAAGACCTTAAACCTTTACACGGGGGAGAAAGAAATGGTTGGATTAAGCTTTTCGCTGGTTTTATCGGTGCGAATTATGATAATTTACTTAGTAAAAAAAATATAAGAGATTGGGTAGAAGTAATATATAAAGATTTTGAAAATGTTGAAAGCAGTACAAATATTGAATTATATGATATTACTTTTGAAAAAAGCACATTGATCGAAAAATTAACAATGGTTCAAAAATATTGTAAGGAGCATTCTAAACCATCTACTAAGAAATAACCGCTTTTTTTTAGCATTTTTAACTTCTATCCCTTATCTTATATAAAGTTTTAGACTAGGAATAAAATTTATTCCTAAAAACAAAATTCACTCCATTTTTTTTAGCATTTTTTAACTTCTATAGCTTATACGATAAGCTTTTTCAGACTAAGAATGAAATTCATTCCCAAAAAATAAAATTCATTTTTTTTAGTATTTAACATATCAGATTAATATTGCTTCCACTGTTTAACCATAAAAAGGGAGCAATTGAATATGACCCACCATTTATTACCAGATAAAGCCGCCTTTGTGAGGCTTCATACGATCTTAAAACTGCTGCCTATTAGTAAATCAACTTGGCTAACAGGTGTTAAATCCGGTTATTTCCCGAAGCCAGTAAGATTAGGCAAAAAAATAACCGCCTGGCGAGTTGAGGATATCCGCAAGCTTATTAACAGCACTGAAAACGGAGGGGAGTCATGGAACTAATTTTTAATAATGAGTTTTGTAACTTAATTCCTCCGCTTAGTCCCGAAGAACTCAGTTCTTTAGAAGCTAGCCTTAAGCATGAAGGTTGCCGTGATTCCCTAGTGGTATGGAATAATACCATAATAGATGGACACCACAGGTATGCTATTTGTACTAAGCACGGCATAAGCTTCAATATAGTTGAGAAACCAGAGCTAGAGACTGAGCTGGACGTAAAGCTCTGGATGATCAATAACCAGTTTAGCAGAAGGAACTTGCCTACTGAAACTAGGGTAGCACTAGCTTATAGATTTAAGGAGTTAGAAGCGCAAAAGGCTAAGGAGAGGCAATTAGTTAATTTAAAACAATTTTCTGAAAAAGAAGAAACAGCGGAAACAAGCTATTCTACCGATAGGTTACCAGTAACCTTACGGGATAATACTGAAAATAATAAAACTTTAGAAGTTATTGCTCAGAAAGCAGGTGTTGGTTATAGCACTGCTTTCCAATATGACGCTATCCAGCGCAAAGGTACTGATGAGCAGAAAGCTGAAGTGGCAGAAGGCAAGTCCAGTATTAAGAAAGTTTATACGCAAATTCAAAAAGCTGAGCGTCTAGAGAAGAATAAGGTAGCAGCATGGCCAAAAGGTAAGTACCGAGTTATATATGCCGATCCTCCGTGGCAGTATGGGGACGAAAGAAGCGGTTTTGGCGGGGCTACAGACCACTACAACACAATGACTATGGAAGAAGCTTAAAAGTATGCCAGTTAGCTCGTTAAGCGAAGATAATGCTGTTTTATTCCTATGGGGTACTGCCCCGTTATTACCGGAAGCAATTGAGCTGATAGAGTCTTGGGGTTTTAAGTACAAAACCAATATTGTCTGGGACAAGGTGCGAGCCAACCTCGGTAATTATACCTCCGTAAGACATGAGCATTTATTGATAGCTACTAAGGGAAGCGGTGTGCCTGACAATATGACTAGGGTTGACTCAGTGCAGGTTGTTGAAAGAGTTGGTCGCCATTCGGAAAAACCCGAAGAATTCAGAAACATAATTGAAAGTCTATACACCTACGGCAACAAGCTTGAAATGTTTGCTCGTAAGCAAGTGGATGGTTGGGAGGTGTTTGGTAATGAACTTTGAGCATTATAAAGAGCTATATCGATCCAGATTATCTATAGGGCAAAAATTTCAGGATTTTTGTGCCGTGCAGATCATGAATAATCTGCATATTCCTTTGGTTAACCTACAGAGTAAAGAGTTTCAATTTGAGATAGGTGAAAACCTACAGGGGTTTGAAATCAAATACGACCAAAAATTTGATAATACTCATAACCTGTACATTGAAACGGAGCACAGAGTTTATCCTGGAGAAGAATATTACAAAGGAGGAATACTTAGGAATGATAATTCATGGCTATATTGTATAGGTAATTATGACGTGATCTACATATTTTCTAAAAAATCTTTGGTGCATTTATACCAGAGCGGATGCTATCCGGTCATAAAAAATAATTTAATGACCTCGAAAGGGTTTTTACTACCTAAGCATGATGCCGATAAATATGCAGCAATAAAAATAGCAACGAAAACTGTAGTTAATGAAACTGCGGAGGGGAAAAGTGATCAAAAATATAGAGAGTAGAAAATGAACAGGGAAATACAACAGCATATTACCGATATCTATAGTGCGTTAGATGAGTTTGATAATACTAGAGATTTACTAGAGATCCGTTATTGGCTTTTAAGTAGCAACCTCGGTCAGAATGATAATTTTCTAGCGGCAAGGTTCAATATAGAAAATCAAAAGTCCGTAGTTACCGGGCATTTAACTCGGCTATCGGAATCGGTTGACGATCTTGAGATAAGGGTAAACCGGTGCAAGCAGCTAGTTTTAGTAGAAAAGGAAAAAGACCCTAAATTTGTTAGAGCATATGATAAATATCACAAAAAACTCGAGAGGTAATATATAAGGCGTTTGCCTTGATAATTAGCAGATATCAAAGGCATAACAAAAGTAAAAAACACACTAGGAAATCAAGGTGTGTAAATAGAGTGTTAACATTAATTTACGAATAAAGTTAAGGAGGAAATTATGGGTTATTTAGATGACTATTTTGACGATGGCAATAGCTACTACGGCGTATGTTTGAACTGTGGTAGTGCGAAGTGCGGATATCATGGCGGTTGCACTGATAGAGAAAAAGAATTGGATATAGATAAGGAGAAAGATCATGAGTAATACATTTTTTAATTTTAATAACGTTGAGAAGCAAGCTAACTATCCGTTAATACCAGACGGTACTTTAGTAAAAGTCCGCTTGGATATTAAGCCCGGAGGATATAATAACACGGATGAAGGTTGGGATAGTAATATGGCAACTTTAGGGCAGAGCGGGGCTGTATATTTGAAATGCGAGTATAAAATACTCAGCGGACCATATAAAGGACAGAAGATATTTTCTCTAATAGGTCTATATAGTCAGAAAAGCCCATTGTATCAGCAAATAGGTAGACAGCAAATATTAAGCATCTTGGAGAGTAGTCGCGGAGTATACTCTAAAGACAGATCCGAGGAAGCTATTAAGAAACGCCGAATAAGCAGTCTATCCGACTTGGATAATCTAACGTTTATTGCTGAAATAAGCATCGGTAAGGATATGAAAGGTGAGCCGAAGAATGAGATAAAAAAGGCGATCACCCCTGATCATCCTGAGTATAGCAAACTTATGCAAGATGATCAAGAAGACGGCAATTCACCTTTTTAATGTTTTTAGTGTTTAAGGCGGTTAGCACGGCCGCCTTTTTTAAAATTATCAATTTAGATACGGAGATAATGTATGAGCAAAACTAATAATTCTATTTTTTATAATGATAAAAATAAAACCGAAACACAAGAAAATTTAAAAATCACTCTTTCTTGTGGGTACGGAAAAACGAATAATAAAATTAATCAATACACCTACGATTATAGCGAATTACGGGCTAAATTGCAAGGATTTACTGAGGTTAAGGCTCTTTACAACGACAAAATAGTAGTTAATGGACAAGAGATAACACTATCGGTTGATGATGCAATAAAACAATCGTTAAAAGCAGCAAAAGATGAGTCTGAATGGTTTATTGCAGGCGTTTTTGAGGAAAACATAAGGCGTAAGGAGAATCTAAAGTATCGTAATGCCGTTGTTCTCGACCTAGACAATTATGACGGGGATATTTCCACCTTGGAATTAAGCATAAAGGAGGAATTAGCAAGCTATACGTATCTTGCATATTCAACGGCATCCCACACCCCAAGTAAGCCAAAAGTTAGAATATTCATACCTACTACTGCAAATATTATGACTGCTGAGTATGACGGAGTAGCCCGTAGTTTTGTTAGTAAATTGAGTTTCAAATCTGCAATAGATGCTGCTAGTTTTAAAGCAAATCAATTTATGTATTTCAGTAACACAATTAAAATACAAGACTTACCGGAAGGAGTGAAGCAACCTGAATATCACAAATGGTTCTTGGAAAATGAAGCGGAATTACTAAACCCGCAAGAATTTAAGCCGGCAGCAATATCAAACGAAGGTACTATAAAAAATACGGGAGCACTAACTTCTAAGCAGAAGCAGTCTCCAACCCTTAATTTAAGTGAAAAAGAAGTAATAGAAAAGTTAGAAGAATATCCAGCTAGTAGGGTCTCGTATGATGAATGGTTAGAAGTACTGATGGCGTTGCACCATTATTACAAAGGCTCTGACAAAGGTTTGTCTATTGCTGATGAATGGTCAAGACATGATATTGAAAAATATAAATCTTTTGAAGAAATTAAATATAAATGGCGATCCTTTAGTAAGGAATCAAATACCGGGCAATTAACATTTCTAACAGTGTTAAAGCGTATTAAAGATCGGCGTTTAGAGGCCTTTGAGAAGGAAGTTTTATTTGCTATCAGTGAATTTACCGAGAAAGTAAAAGATGACATGCTAATGCCTGTAATAAAGAATATAGCTGAGCAATGTAGCGATCAAGAAGCCGAATATTACCTAGCATTAATCAAAGCAAAAACATCTTTAAGAATAACTAGTATAAGGGCTTTACTGTCAAAAGTAAGGCGTGAAATTAAAGTAGAAGAATTTAAAAACAGGACAAATTCATGCAATATCTATCCTCTAGATAAGGCATTACCTCCAATGATATTTAATGAGTATACCGAAGCCCAACCGCCAAAAGCAACGATAGAAAATTTTAAGACTCTGATCAATGCATACGGCATCAAAATAGTTCGCAATGTCGTTTCTAAAAGAGACAGAATAATATTACCGGGAGATAAGTATCTCGATGAAACGGCAGATGCGTCAAGGTTGGTTAGAATAGAAAGCTTAATTACGGCTAACAATTTTGGAGGTAATAAGAGAATCGGTCCTGATCTATGTACGGAAGAAGCATCGCTTAATCCTTATAATCCGATATCCGAATGGATAATGTCAAAGTCTTGGGACGGTATAGACAGGTTACAAGCTATGTATGATACGGTTGTAACGCCCGATCACTATCAAAAAGAGCATAAGGAGCTTTTTTTGCGTAAATGGTTTATCAGTTTTATAGCCGCAATGGAAGAACCGAAAGGCGTATTTTCAAAAGGGGTATTAATATTCCAAGGTGAGCAATCAATAGGAAAGACATCATGGTTTAAAAAGCTATTGCCGTCGCCTATCGATGAATATTTTCTTGAAGGAGCTACTCTTGATCCGACCAGTAAGGATAGTATAGCCCGAGTAACAAGCCATGCCATAGTAGAATTAGGAGAAGCCGATAGTACCATGAAGAAGGATGTAGCGGCTATTAAAGCTTTTCTAACCAGTAATAAGGATGTATTCAGACCCTCGTACGGTAGAGTAGATAACAGATTGCCAAGGCGTACCGTATTTTGTGCCTCGGTCAATGACCATGAGTATTTGGTAGATCCAACAGGAAACTCTCGTTTTTGGACGATACCGGTAGAAAGTTTGAATTACAAGCACGATATAGATATGCAGCAATTTTGGGCGCAAATACGGACCTATTATAAAGCCGGTGAAATTTGGTGGTTACAACAAGATGAAGAGCAAATACTCAATACTTGCAATGAAGAACATGTTAAGACATGCCCATATACCGAGTTATTGTTTGAGCGTTTTATTTTTCCGGATATAGAAGATAACGACCCAAAGAATGAGTGGTTAGGAGCTACCCAAATATACAGAGTGTTATATATGAAAGCTCATGAGAGAGTAGGCGCTGTTGAGGTAGCACGCATATTGAAAAAACATAATGTTAAATATCGCAAAAACAAGAAAAAGTTTTTAGTACAAGAGAACCCTAATTATAAACCGCCTCAGAAATCATCATTATTTGGGGATGATAATGATACGGCTACCGTACCGAGTAACAGGTTACCATGTTGAATACGAAGTTACCATGCTGACTGACGCATTACTAACAAAAACGATAGTAGGTAACCCATTGAATGTCAGTTTATTATAACTGTTCCAGTGGTTAGGTTACTAAGGTTACCACCTATTATTATAAATAATAATAATAATAATAATAAAAATAAGAGATTTATATTAAAGAGAATTAGTATATACGTGTTTTTTTTGAAAATGTTTTGTTTATTTTTCTGGTAACTCGGTAACCTAAGCCTCTCAATCCATTATAAATACTGGTAGGAAACAACTTACCTAGCATTGTTTTTTGTCGGTAATGACGGTCAGCTATCAGTCATCAAGAGTTGTTAATTGATTAGATACACAATTCTACTTCAATAATTTTATCAGAAATAGAACACTTAAATTTATGACAAATACAGAAAATAATAGAAACAAAGCTACAGCAATAACAAAGATACTAAACGATGCCGTTTATCTCGATAGCGAATGCTATCCAAATTATTACTCTATTGGCTTCTTATGCCAAGGTAAGCGTAAGTATTATGAAATAAGAGGGAACGGCAGTTTTACAAGGCAACAAATACAGGAAATAAAACTCATACTTTCGGAGTATGTTACTGTTGGGTTTAATTCCAAGGAATATGATATACCGCTTTTACGCGTGGCACTCACCGGAGTAAGTACGGCATTAATAAAAAAGGCTTCCGATAAACTGATTAATAAACCCAGAGGAACTTTTGCATGGAAGCTTTTAAAAGATGCTAAAATTCCCTATTGTGACACAAAGCTACATATAGATTTATTTGAAGTTGCCCCTGGTGTTGGAGTATCGCTTAAAACTTATGCTGCTAGGATTGGTTTTAAGAAGATACAGGACTTACCTTATGAACCCGATAGCATTCTGACTGACCTACAAATGGATAAGGTAAAGGAGTATTGTTTTAATGATATAGAAGTTACGGAAGCATTGACCTATAGGCTAGAAAAAGAGTTGGAGCTTAGATACTTTTTCTCAAAGCAGTACCAAGTTGACTTAATGTCAAAGTCTGATGCTGCTATTGCCGAAACTATATTTAATACAAAATATAATATTCCTTACAAAGATTACCCATACATTTATAACAAAAAGTATATCAAGTACGAAGGCCCTGAATATATAAAATTTACTTCGTCTGAATTAGTTGATTTGTTTGAAAAAATAAAGGCAAATCAATATCAACTGGGTGGTGATGGAAAGCTGATCAATATACCATATAAGATAAAGATAGGAAATACGCTGTATAAAATAGGGGTAGGCGGTATGCATTCTCAAGAAAAAGAAGTGCATTTTGATGGTCGCAATCAGATTTTAGCCGAGATAGACGTTGTTAGTTATTATCCGAATATTATGATCAATAACAGATACATACCTAATAATTACCCTGAAAGGTTTATTGATGATTATAAGAAGTTCTACGATGAAAGACTGGTTGCAAAAAAAACTGGAGATAATATCAAGAGTGATACATGTAAAATTATATTAAATGGAACTTTTGGTAAATTAGGCAGTAATCACAGTAGTTTATATGCACCTAATTTATTGCTCAATGTAACTATTACAGGGCAGCTAACTCTACTGATGTTAATTGAGCAATTAGAGAGTAACGGTATATCTGTTGTTTCTGCTAATACTGATGGAATTGTCGTTAAAACGCTAGAGAGTAAAGAATTTATTTTAAAAGAAGTAATCAGGCGTTGGGAAGCAGAATGTAATTTTAAAACTAGTTATGTTGCATTCAAAGATATCTATAAACGGAGCGTGAATAATTATTTAGCCATTTCTGTGGACGGCAAAGTAAAATGTAAGGGTCATTTACAGCATGCTTCTCTAAGATGTAATAGTGTTGATGCTGCTTGTTGTAGCGCAATAATAAACTTCTTAAAAGACAACATTGCTATTGAAGATACAATAAATACTATGGCCAGTGATGTAAGAAACTTCCTGTTATTTGGCACTTCAACAGATGGAGCTTACTTTAATGATAAAAAGCTCGGTAAAACAGTCCGCTGGTATTACAGTACGGACGGTATTGCTATTTTCAAAGGTAACGGCAATAAACTCAAAGATTCGTCAGGTGCTAATCCTATGATGGAAATACCGGAAGATTTAATTTGTAAAAACATAGACTTAAAACGTTATGTTGAGCGTTGTTATAGTTTGCTAAAAGCGTATGGCTATAACAGATTGGAAAGTTTTATGGGCTAATTTAGATAAAAGTAAATTGATCAATATTAGGTTAAATTTTCCTCTTAATATTTTGATATAAAAAACTGCTAAAAAGCTTATATTCTAGCGGTTTTTTAGGCATAAATGTTTGTGTTTACAGTAAAAAAATGGTATAATTGTAATTAATTAAATCAGGAATATTATGGACTCTATAAAATATCAGTTTCAACAAGGTACTAGCGGCAATCCGAAAGGAAGACCCAAGGTTAATGATAAGAGTTTAAGCCGAGCAGTGTTAAAGGATCGCTTAGCAGCATATAAATTTGTACAACAAGCAATGAAAAACCAAGAGCCTTGGGCGTATGAATTATATTTTAAAGCTCTGCTACCTGCTGCTAGAGAATTTGTTAACGATCACAACTAAATACAGGTCATATATATGGAAGACACAATTGAAATTACCGGTCAAAGCGAAGAAAATAAGGCATTAATGCTAAGATTTGTAAACCGTGGCATGCTCGCTGAAACTTTTGATAGAGAACTTGCTATAATGGAAGAAATAGACAAGTTAAAAGGCAAGGAGTCAAATGAAAAGCTAGATAAGTTATTATCCGAATTTACTGAAGCCGTTAAATTAAGGAAACACCTTGAAAAGCGGTATAATAAGTTTTTAAAAGAATCAACAGCATAAATAAGTATTATGAGAAAAAAAATAAAATTGGATGAAGCCCAAATAGCTCAAGTAGAGGCATTGTCTGCTTACTTACCAATAAATAGAATTGCTGGATATTTTGGTTTTTCAGAGACGACCTTTCATGAAATTAAAAAACGGCAACCTGAAGTATCTGAAGCCTATAACAGGGGAGTAGCAAAGGCTTACAGCTATGTTGGCACAACGCTTATGGGTTTTATTCGGGAAAAAGAAAACACTGCGAATAAATTGAATGCAACAATGTTCTACCTTAGGACAAAAGCCGGTTGGGGTAGTGAAAATAAAAATGATAATGAGCCTGTTTGTTTGACATTTTCTGACAAGCAAACGCCTGCGGAAATATTTAGTATTGGTTTTAATGCACTTAAGGAGGGTAAAATAGACTTTGCCCAGATGCAGCAGATAGGGAGTTTAGCATTGACCAAGATGAACATAGAAAATAACAGCTCTGGGGACGATAAAGCAGTTTACCAGCAAAGGAGTAGAGAGGAAGCGTTGGAATTTGCTGCTAAAATCAAGGAAGCAAGAGAGAATATCAAGTTTTTTAATGAAAATAATATAAAGCCAGAAACTATTAATAAAAGTGGGAATGCCTAATAGGATGGATACTATTAACTCTCAATTAATCGAAGCAAGCTGTACCATTTATCAGTTGACGGAAGAGCAGAAACAATGCGTAGAGGTGGCACGTCAGGGTAAGGACTTAAAGATAAAGGCATTTGCCGGTAGCGGTAAGACTTCAACTTTGCTAGCAATAGCTAAGGAGCTTTCTGGTAAAGGTTTATACCTTGCTTACAACAAGGCCATTCAAACGGATGCGGCTCGGAAATTCCCTTTACATGTTGATTGCAAGACGGCTCATAGTATTGCTTACAGAGTACTTGCGTATCGAATAAAAGATAGAGTCCGTACCTTAAGTATTTTTGATATTACAAGGTATGTGGATATAAAGCGAATATACAGCTACGAAGAAAACGACATAGCTTTTTTGGTATTGAAATTACTACGTGTTTTTGTTAACACTGATAGAAACAAAATTGATCATCAGTTCAGACTTAGCAGGGTATTTGAAGAAGTAGCTGGCAATAATGGCGAAGAAACTAGGGCTATTATAAACTACGTTATTGAAAGGGCAGCGGAATATTGGCAAGCGTGTACGGAGAGAGTTTCAACTCTACCGATAGAACATGATTTTTACCTAAAGATGTACCAGCTATTAAATCCTGATTTAAGCAGTGTCTATGATTTTATTCTGTTTGATGAGTGTCAGGATGCAAACCCAGTATTACTGGATATTCTTCTTAAGCAGAAGTGTCAGAAGATTTATGTCGGTGATGAACACCAGCAGATATATTCGTGGAGAGGGTCAATTAACAGTTTTGCTAAATTGGGCGGTGAAGTCTGTTATTTAAGCAGGTCATTCCGTTTTGGTAATGAAATAAGCAGGCTTGCAAACATAATTATTACCGCAAAGAATGAGACACAGGTTTTATGCGGCAGTGCAAGCATAGAGAGTAAGCTTGTAGTAAACAAGTTAGCAGCTCCTTTTACTATCTTGTGTCGCACCAATGCACGGATTATAGAGAAAATATTAGCCTTTCAGAAACAGAAGCTGCATGTAGTTGGAGGAGTAAATGAAATATTAAATCTAGCTAAAAGCGGTTATGCATTGTACAGCGGTAATAAAGACAAGGTCAGTCATAGCAAGCTAAAGCACTTTAAGTCATGGGAGGCAATGTTACATTTCAATCATAAGTACCAAGACCCCGATATTACTTTTCTTGCAAAGTTAATCAAGGAGCATAAAGGTTCTTTTAAAAAAATTATTAATCAGATAGAGGATGCCTGCTATGTTGAAGAGAGCATGGCAGAGGTAACATTATCTACGATACACAAGTCAAAAGGTCGTGAATGGGATAACGTTGTACTTGAGGACGATTTCATTATTTTTACTAATGAAGTGCCGTTAGAAGAAATCTTGGTCTATGACGTAGAGGAATTGAATTTGATATACGTAGGAATAACAAGAACAAAGGTTAATCTGTTATTGAGTACTGGAGTAAGCAGCTTTCTTAAGAGGTTGCAAGGGTTTACTACTAAAAGAATGAATCTTATCCTTGATGCGGAATTAAAGGACTCTGCTAGGGTTTATCAGTTTCCTTCTCGTGAAGTTGTAGCGATTTAAAATTCCCTAACAACCCAAGACCCGATTTAAAACCCATAGAAGAGTTAACTTTGTACATACTTTTATTAGCAACTGTTTTTAGTTGCATTGATCTTATTAATTTGTTATTCTTAAATAAGATTATAAAAAAGTTATAAATGAGTTCAAAAGATAAGCTTATAAAGAAATTAAAATCTAGGCCAAAAGATTTTACGTGGGATGAATTAACTAGATTATTTGGTGCATTAAATTTTGAAGAAACAATAAAAGGTAAAACTGGTGGTTCTAGAAGAAAATTCTATCATCTAAGAACTGGATTGATAATTAACTTACATAAACCTCATCCTACTCCAATTATAAAATCTTATTTAATTGAACAAATAATTAAAAAATTAGAAGAAGAAAATTTGATATGACCAGAAGTGATTTAATTTACTACAAAAATTATTATGGATCAGTGCACTTTGATCCACAGGAAGAGTTATTTTTTGGAAAAATAGAATTTATAAGAGATTTAGTAAACTATGAGGCATCAGAAGCTAAGTCTTTGATAAAGGCTTTTCATGAAGCAGTGGATAGTTATTTAGCAGATTGTAATAACCTTGCCAAAATCCCTGACAAACCATTTAAGGGTAGTTTTAATGTTAGAGTTGATCCTGAACTACATAAGGAAGTAAGTTTATATGCTTTACAGCATGGAGATACTTTAAATGGGGTAGTTAGAAAAGCTTTAAATGTGTTTATTAAAGGAAGTTGATTATGAGTCGAAGCATTAAGAAAAAGTATTTTTTATCGCATGCTTGTTGTCAATCTGAAAAGAAAGATAAAAAAATATGGCATAAAGCATTCCGTGTGCCGTAGCAAGCGGTATGGAAGATGGAGGTAGACCCTCCGTAGTCGATTTGCAGGAATAGGCTACAAACCACTATAAGCGGCTTTGTTCAAAAGGTAAGGTCGTGAGCGTTATAGAAAAAGCATAAAGTATATGTCAGGTATAGATCAAGAAGACGAATACAAGTGAACCACTGCTCAATTGTCGAAATGTGTAGATGGTGTCAGAACCAGGGTTGGAGTGTACTTTGGGATAAATCTAGCGGGAGCCTGTTTACTGGCTAGGTGGCATCCGGCATACAGGTGGCGTGAGCTTGATCTGGGCTTTTATACTGAACTACGGGAACCTATATTAGTAATGGCAAGAGAAAAGACTCAAGCAAAGCACACTGCAAGGTCGAAAGTATCGAGGTACTATATAGGGACGGATAAATTCGTAGTAGTGATGAAGTCTCTGTAATGGAGATGGAGCGAAGGGATTTAGCTACTTAGTTATTAACAAATAGTCAACTAATTTTAAGGAGGAACTTTTGGAAATAACAAAATCTTTTAATATCTCAAAGCAACTTGTATGGCAAGCGTACCAAGAAGTAAAAGCTAATGGAGGTTCAGCTGGGATAGATAAAGAATCGATAGCTGACTTTGAACAAAAGCTAAAGAATAATTTATATAAAATATGGAATCGAATGAGTTCAGGTGCATATTTTCCACCGGCAGTAAAAGCTGTTTCTATACCTAAGAAATCAGGAGGTAATCGTGTTTTAGGGGTGCCTACTATTTCTGATAGGATAGCTCAAACTGTAGTAAAGAAAGTATTAGAACCATTATTGGAACCAATATTTGACGAAAATTCTTTTGGCTACCGTCCGAAGAAATCTGCTCTTGATGCTATTGCAGTTACAAGGAATAGATGCTGGAAATATGATTGGGTTGTTGAATTTGACATTAAAGGCCTATTTGATAACGTCGATCATAATATGTTAATGAAGGCATTAAAGCACCATTGTAACTGTAAATGGATATTATTGTATATCGAGCGTTGGATTAAAGCGCCAATGCAGGATAAATATGGCAATATAATCTTACGTAATAAAGGTACTCCCCAGGGGGGAGTTGTTACCCCCTGAACGCAATTGACACATTTTCCATAAGTCGTATTATTTCCTTGAATGATCATCCAATTTATAGTGATGGTCGTAGGTTTGCTGTATATCGTTGGGGAATTTCCTCAAAGCTTGATATATTAAAGGAAAATGGGGTATGCAAGGTAAAAGGAAAAAGTCAAAATGGAAGGTTAGTACCCAAAGTGTCTATATCTTTGGACGAGAAGAACGACTGCAATCAGCATATGAAATTATCCTATCAACTGAAAGAATTAAGCTAGAGCAAAAAGATGACATTAAATTTAAAACTTTTAAAAATAGGATTGTACGCTAGGGTCTCAAGTGAAAAGCAAGCTCAAGAAAAAACTATTAATTCTCAAATAGCGAGTATTGTAGAGTATACAAATTCTTTAGAAGAAAAAATTGATCCAGATTTACATTTTATTGATGATGGGGTTAGTGGAGCTTCATTAGAGCGTCCAGGTTTAGATCGTCTTAGAGATAAAGCACTAGCAGGAGAAGTAACAAAAGTATATATATTAAGCCCTGACAGATTATCAAGGAAAAGTGCCCATCAAGTCCTGCTTATTGAGGAAATGAGACGATTAGGTGTAACCTTTGCTTTTGTTAATAGACAAATTGGCGATACACCTGAAGATCAAATGCTACTACAAATTCAAGGTGTAGTGGCAGAATATGAGCGAGAAAAAATCATGGAAAGATCAAGACGTGGGAAGCTTTATGCTGCTAGAAGTGGCAAAGTAAATGTGTTGGGTGGAGCACCTTATGGTTACTATTATCAAAAAGCTACGGAGAGCAAAGATGCTAACTATCTTATTCATCCTGAGGAAGCTCCAATAGTTAAGGAGGCGTTTTCGCTTTATTGTAACAAAAATTTTAGCATAGGAGAAATTGCAAAACATTTTACAAACAAGTCTTATCTTACTCGTAGTGGTAAAACATTTTGGGAAAGGTCAGTAATATGGGGTATGTTACGTAACCCTGCGTATAAGGGATCAGCAGCATTTAGAAAGACAACTAGAGTTAAAAGAATCAAAAAAACCAAGCTGGCATTAAGCAGCAAAAATCCTTTGCGCAGCGAGCTTTCCAGTACAAGAGACAGACCAAAAGAGGATTGGATTTACATACCTGTGCCAGTAATAATTGAAGAAAAAATATTTGACTTTGCCCAACAAAAATTAAAAGATAATATAAAATTTGCTCCTCGCAATAATAAAAAACACAATTATTTATTAAGTGGATTATTACGCTGTAAAACATGTAGTTATTCTATTTATGGAAAGCCGGCATCTAATAGTAAATATAAAAGATTATATTATCGTTGCATGGGACAGGATGGCCACCGTTGGCCAGAGGGTAGAGTTTGTACTGGACACCCTGTTAGAACTGAAGTGCTGGATGATTTAGTATGGAAGTCGGTAAAAAATCTTTTATTAACTCCTGAAACTATTTTAGATGAATATCAGCGACGCTTAAAGACTTATGAAACTGATTATGAAGCTATTATTACTGAAAAAAGCAATGAAATTAATCGCTATAAAAGAGAACGAATTAGGCTAATTGATCTTTTTCAAACCGGTTTGGTAGAAAAAGAGGAAGTAGAAGCTAAATTAAAAGGCGTTCGTGCAAAAATGGAGCAACTTAATAACGAGATTAATTACCTAAATAATCAAGAAGAAGAATCAAAAAAGCTATTAACTGTAATTCGCAATTTAGATGATTTTTCCAGTAAAATAAGTAAAAATTTAGATTCACATACTTTTGAAGAGAAAAGGAGCATAGTGAAGTTTTTAATTGAAGAGGTAGAGGTTGATACTATGCATGATGTAATAAATGTAAAACATATTATTCCGTTAGATCTTAAAATGTGTCAATTGCGTTCAGGGGGTAATATCTGATATTCTTGCAAACCTCTACATGATAGATTTTGATTTAGAAATGAAGAAGCTTGAAGTACAATATAATGCTTATTATAGACGATATTCAGATGATATTTTATGGATATGCGCACCTGAATATGCTGATATTATTGAGCAAGTAACAAATAATATTATCCTTCTCCAAGGAAAGAACACATTAAATATAAATTGCAAAAAAACTACTAAGACGTTTTTTAAAGAAGATGAAGAAACTTTGGCTTATGACGGTGATAAATTTAGCTATTTAGGCTTTACTTTTGATGGTAAAAAAGCGCTATATAGGAACACAACTATTAGTAACTACAAAAGAAAAGTTACGTTCAGTATCCAATCTTTTGTAAAGAGAGCATATATAAAAGGTGTTGGAGATAAGAACAAAAAGATCAAGGGCAATGAACTATCGTTAAGAAATAACCTAGACATATCCCAAATATTTCACAAGATCGGCTACGCAAATAAGAAATACATTGATAAGCAAAGAGAGAAGAACTTACAATTGCCACCTACTAGACAGAAAAGAGTTGAGAACAATTTTATGAGTTACAATTTAAGGGCACTTAAAATATTTAATGAAGATCGTAGTTCTAGATATAAATTATGTACTCAGCAACTAAACAATTATAAAGAACAATTTAAGAAAAAAATAATTGATGAAGCAAAAAAATACGATCCCAACTTTAATCTAAAATGATTATTATAGGTACACCCAAAAAACACAACACTTAATAAACAAGATAACCCTGTCATTCCTCAAAGTGGAGTTCAGTGAATTGTCAAAGTCTAGTTCAGTAATATAATGATAACTAAAATAGTAATGCTTTTTAGTTATAGAGTCGCGTTACGTTCGTACCACTACGTTGCCAAGTAGCATCTTTCTAAAATCAAAACAATTAGCCGTCGATCCCTTCTTTTATTGCACTACGTCCTCCTGGTAAGTATCGATAGAGAGTAGAAGGATCAACTTTTAATCTCTTAGCCGCTTCTTTGACTGTAATTTTCTTATTTTTTAGCAAAGCCTTAGCTGCTATTAAATCATCACTCTTCAATGAAAGTGGTCTTCCTCCTTTTCTACCCATATCTTTAGCAGCTTTAAGTCCTGCCATGGTTCTCTCTTTAATTACACCACGCTCAAACTCAGCTAGCGCACCAAATATATGAAAGACTAACCTTCCTCCTGAGTTCGTAGTATCAATGCTTTCAGTAAGTGATTTAAATCCTATTCTTTGTTTTTCTAGTTCTTCAACTGTGTCAATTAGCTGACGGAGTGACCTGGCTAACCGATCAAGTTTCCATACTACTAAAGTATCATCTTCATTAGCACGCATATATTCTAATGCAGCTCTTAGTTCAGGACGATCACGTTGTGCACCCGAAGCTTTTTCCATAAATATTTTTTTGCAACCAGCTTCTTGTAGAGCATTTATTTGTAATTCTAAGTTTTGTTCTTGCGTAGAAACTCTGGCATAACCTATTAACATTTTCCCTATTTTTTCTTATAACTCATAAAAACTATACATTTTAAGAGACTTTATTTCAAGAGATAGTTTTAAGATGAAAATTGGGTAATTTAGCAATGTTTTTTGCAATTTTTTTACTAGTGACAAACAGCTCTTTAAAACCCTCGTTTTAAAGAGACACTGAAACAGTAATATTTGACATTTATGAAAGATAAAGATGTAAATAATTAATTATGACATAAGTATCATAATATGATATAATTCAATATTCTCTAAGAATATCAGGAGCAAGAAGACTATGAGTGCTATACGTACAAAATTAGGTGAAGGTGGTAGAGTGATCATTCCGGCAACGTTTCGCCAAAACCTTCATCTAGCGGCAGGTGATGACCTTATCTTGCATATGCAGGAAGAGATGATTTATATTACCACTCCTGATCAAGCCTTACACAAGCTACAGGCAAAGGTAAAAAACTATGTCGACACCACTGGTGAGCATATATCTCTTGTTGATGAATTAATAGCTATGCGCCGTTTAGAGGTTGACCTGTGAATAATACTGTACTTGATGCTTCAGCATTACTTGCTCTCATTCAACAAGAACAAGGAGCAGAAATAATAAAACCTCTGCTAAAGTTTTCGGTCATGTCAGCGGTAAATATTGCTGAATGTTTAACTGCACTCCAACGTACCGGTATTCTTCCTCAAGAAGCATTGATCTTAATTACCGATATTATTGCGACTATTATTCCATTTGATCTTGAACAGGCCGGGTATGTAGCTGATTTACAGTCAAGGGTGCAACATAAAGGGTTATCTTTAGGCGATCGTGCCTGCATCGCATTAGGTATTAAGCTACAAGTTCCAATATATACAGCAGACAGAATATGGGCAGAACTACAATTAGATGGTGCTGATATTAAATTAATTCGCTAAAGTCTTGATAAAATATCTCTATATTGTTTGAATATTTTTCTATGGCTTAATCTCCCATCGTTGAAACAAAGAAGCAAACGCATCAGGATTTTCTTCTATTTCTTTATCAATAACCCGTTTTAGTTTTTCAAATAGACCTGATAAATCTCTCCAACTTAGATCATCTACTGATATACCTGTACCATTAGCCAAAATAATAATTGCTTTTTCAGGAAGTGAGCTACGTAAATCACTTATTTCATGAGATTCTAACCCTAATACATTCTGACAAAAACTCCTATGACTAACTCCGTAAATTTCAGCGAGAGTTTTAGTCCAATTATATAAAAGCTGATATTCATAAGGTTTAGGATGTAATGGCCACTTCTTTATCATTAATATACCATGCTTTCATAAAGCCTACGGCGCTGAGTAGGAGAGTGGTAATTAGTACGGGTTAGTATTTCTAGATCAATACACTCCTTTCCGGAACTAATAGCCTCACAGGCAGCTTGTGTCAGGAATGTGGAAATTTCACCGATAGTAGATTCACTGCGCTCTAAAATTATTGCCCGAATGTCAGAGTCCGCTAATTCCGAGGATTTACGTAACGGTAGTACTTTTTTAAAGCTTGCCAGTAAGCGTGTAAATTCATTATCATCACGCCATAGTGGTAATATAAAAGGTTCAAAACGATTTTCTAGCTGATCATCAGTCCGAATTGCCAGATATGCATCCTTAATACCTACACCAACAATTGATAGCTGCAATTGATTGCCAATAAATCGAAGTAAGTTTAGAAACTCTCTCTGTTTATGACCATTACCGGCTAATATATTATGTAGCTCATCTATAATAAGTATTTTGGTTTTTGTAGCACTCAATAACTGAAGAGCCATAGTTTCATATCTAGCGGTAGATGGGTACCAGGTAACAGGTGAACCTAATGCGGTAATAACCGTGGCGTAAAAACGTTGTATTGTAGGATTTGACGGCATTTGTACCATTAATACCGGTACCAGCTCATGTTCTCCATTATCTGATTCATAGGGTAGATGACTGCGTCTGAATTTTTCTACAATCATTGTCTTGCCATTGTTAGTTGAACCAATAATAAGCATATTAGGCATTCTTAGTTTTTTAGGCCAATTCAATAATTCTTCTAATCGTTTTAATGCTTGTTCAGCACGGCTATAACCGATCCAATAATCACTCCTAAGTTGGGCAATACGTTGTTCAGCCGGTAACAAAGCTATCTCACGTGCTTCAGGTAAAAGATGGTCTAGTTTTATTTCCATACCTCAATGTTAGTAAATGATTCGATGGAATTATCATGGTTTTCTGATTCAACAGAGTGTGATATTGGTTTAGGTTGTGCCTTCCTGTTTTCTTTTATACGAGTTCGGTTTCTTCGCACTGAACGTGTTGTCGAAACAGCGGTTTTAACAACGCTACGTGCTTCGTCTATAGCTTTAAATAAAGCACCTTCCTGAATATGTTGTTTACTTGTATCTTTAAGACGTTTTAACGCAATGCGGTGTTCAAACAGGCTAATGGCAGGATGTGATAATATACGATATGAAACTTCCAGATATCCTTGTTGCTCAGGTAGATCCACATAGATACGACTTAAATCACGTGGGTCTCGACGAATCAAAAACTTTCCATATCTTTCTCTTTCTGCAATTAATGGACGAAGTGTATTACTGTAGTAGGTGATATGATCAAGCATAAATCCGTCACGGCGTAATTTACGATAAGAAATTGGTAAGAAATCAATTAAAAATGCTTTTTCATTTTGAGGGCGATATAATGTTTGCCTGTTCTGCCTCATTAGTTCTAGCCCATTCTTGTAACGTTGCATTGGCGTTTCATTAATCCCTTTATGTAACCGCATGTGATAATATTTAGTAATAGAGATCGTTAACCAACGCTCAAGCTCTTGCAACGTTAAACAGGCTTTGCCATCAGAAGGATAAGTTCCGCGTTCAGTAACGTTAGAAAAGGTGGTGCCAGGTAATGTATGTATCAGTTTCATTAAAGTGCCTATAACACGTTCTATAATTCCGCCATAATGCGCTTTCCCTAAGGGGCGATACTCTATCTTAATGCCATGTTGCGTACAACCACGAGTAAGTGCTGCGCTATGAAAATCAGACCCATTATCAACGTAAATGACATTTGGTTTTCCATGAATAGGCCACGAAGCGTCAATATTATTAATAGTTAACCAAAGTTCTTTATCCATAGCAATATGAGTGAGGCATAATCCTACAGAGGTAGCAGAAGGTGCTTCT
>Ga0208867_1000031_pt1 | contig 52530 bp, 54 predicted proteins | sample CryBogCBE05Oct08_FD_185505 | JGI IMG/M metagenome (GOLD analysis project Ga0208867, IMG submission 185505) | Freshwater microbial communities from Crystal Bog, Wisconsin, USA - CBE05Oct08 (SPAdes) (version 2) | ecosystem: Environmental > Aquatic > Freshwater > Lake | place: Crystal Bog... | reverse complement strand
CTTGGGGTGCCGAGAGAACCCAATAAAGCAAAAAATGACCACCGCCAAAGCGGTGGTCATTTCATTCAGTCAGTCTTTGTCTCGCCAGGTGCGGCAAGCTTCTTTACTGGCCTTGGCCCTCTTGTTGGGGACTTGGGTGCTCTTTAGAAGCTGGCGGGCCTGCCAGGATTCAAAGCCACGAGGCTTGAGCAACTGAGTCTTGTTCTTTTTAGCCTTCATGGCACACTCCGTTTCTTCGTTGTTGGACGCTTCGTACTGTTCTGGTAGCGGGCCGAGAGGCAAGCGCGAACGCTGGACGGTAGCGAAGCCGCGAGAGTGCGCAGTACTGGTTAGCGGCGCGACGAGCTTGAGGTGTTGCCGAGCAGGCGCAGAAGCTCCAAAAACAACCAGACAATGGTGATGAGCAGCCCAAAGGCGCCGTACGCATTCAGCGAGGCGTCGGCGCGGTCTTCGATGAGCTGGTCGACCTGGTCGTAGTCAGTAAAGAGGTTGAAGGCGGCGATGGTGGAGGTGACCACGGAGACGCCAATGGCGAGCGGGCCACCCGAGGTCAGCACGTTGGTGTGAAAGAAGAAGTGCGCGGCGTAGGCGGCGAGGTAGAAGAAGAACACGCCACTGGTGGCTGCGTACACGGTGCGGCGGAACTTGTCGGTGACGTGCACAACGCCACTGGCGTACAAGGCCGCAGTCACTACGACAACGGCCAGAGTCGCACCGATGGCTTGGACGACGATGCCGTGAAAGCGCTGGTTGTAGAGAGCCGAAACGGCACCGAGGACCACACCTTCTAACCCGGCGTAGATCCAACCAGCAAAGCGAGCGGACTTGGGAACGAAGGCGATGAAGAGAGCGACCAAGAGGGCGGCGATCAGGGCGCCGGTAAAGTAGAGGTTGCCCTTCGAGCTGTTCGTTTGTACGAGGTGCCAGCCTTCGGTTGCGGCGACGATCAGAACGGCCGTAAAGCCGAGCAGCCACCGGGCGGTTCCGGAACGCGAGACGATGTTCGTTTGCAGGCCCGTGTCGACGCCGGTGGTGAGCTTGGTGATCTGCTTGTCGCTAAGTACTGGATTAGCCATGGGACTCCTTTGGTTCTTTTCTCGATGGTGTCGAGCCGAAGCGGCTTTGCACACGCGCGGGGTGGGTGCTTGAGCCAAGAAGAAGAGGGCGACCGGGCTCTTTAGAAGTGCGCTTGAGCACGAAAGGTGAAGAGCATGAAATACTGGCGACACCCTCCTCTGGCCGCGTGGACGGCAATTGTTGTGCTGCTCTCAGTTGTGGTCGTGGGATCTTTGCAAGGACACGGGCACAAGGTTGCGCCGGGGCCCGCTACGTCGCCGCGCGTCGTCGTGACTCAGCTCACGGCGAACATGAGTCGAGGTGACGCACTGGTGGCTACTGGTGGGGCACTGGGGCCGTGGGCGAAGAGTGAAGCGGCGCTGGCCCGGGCCGGCATGCGCGTGAGTCACGGCGCGCTTCGTGAAGCCTTCTTCAAAGTCGTACTCGTCGCGCGGTCAGCCGAAGGTGCATCAAGTGACGCGCACTCGTCGATGCATGCACTCGTGAACGTGGGTGCGGCGGTTGACGGGGTCATTGCCGCCTTCGCGGCCTAACCACGCAGCGACGGGTGAGATCTGCGTAGCAGTGGGCGCCTCGAGGTGACCTTGGGCGAGGAGCCAAGCGCCAAAGGTGAGGGCCAGGCGAAGTAGCGCCCCGAATTTTCACGCGTGGACAACCACCATTGAAGGAGAAGTATGAAGAAAATTGTCTGTTCGAACAAGGCCGCTCGATCTACGACGGTGCTTAGTCCCGCACGCCGCATCGTCGTGAGCGCGGCGTTGGTACTCGGTGTCTTGGTTTCGGCCACGACTGCCGGAGCCGCGTCGGGACCCACCACGACCACACTGCCCTTTAGTTTGCCCTCGGGTGGCGGAAGCCTCGCGGCGCAGTACAACTCGCTCGCGGGCGGCATGATCAACTACTGGGCGAGCCAGAATCAGATGTCGTTGTCGCAGTTCGTCCAGTCGAACGCCGGCACGCTCGCGAGTTTGGTTGGCGCCCAGAGCGCGGCGAGCCTCGCGCAAGCTGCCTCGTCGGGCAGCTTGACGATGCCACAGCTCGACTCGCTGCTCGGCCAAAGTGCACCCACGATCAACCTCACTGGCGTGACGTCGATGACGCAGTTGATGAACACGCTCGCGGGGTCGCAAAGCAGTGTGGACGGTCAGGCAATCTTGACGGGTACGCAGATTGCTTCGCTTCTCCAGGCCCAGCAGACGGGCCAGCCGGCTCCGACGGTCCTTGCCACACCGAGCAGCGACTCGATGATCTTTGGCGTGTTCTACGACCAGACGCTCAAGCAGATGATGAACAGTTCACCGGGGCTGATTGGCCAAGTGGAAAAGAGCGGGCTCGGCAGCGCCGCGGCCCAGGCCGCGTGGAACAAGACGTTGGCGGCCGCTTCGAAGGCCAGCCAAACCTCGCTGTCGTCACTACCCGACCCATGCGGCATGGTCTTGTTGCAGTCCATGGGTAGCGGGCAGGCCACGTCGACGTCGGGGGCGTGCAGCCCTTGTGCGGTGGCGGGTACGTACCTGCACAGCCAGCTCGGCAAGATGTTCAACCCAGCGAGCAACTCGGTGTTACCCAGCTCGACGACCGTGAACAGTTCGTCGTGGACTTCTATGCAGAACTGGCTGCAGCAAGCCACCATCCAGCAGAACTCGGGCGTAGCCAGTGCCGTGAGCGGGGACTCGACGGCGGCCTCGGCGGGTAATGCCTGTGCGGGGTCGTCGAATGCGTCGGCGGGAGTCTTGTCGAGCACGTTGCCGGGAGTCTTTGCGAACTTAGGGCGCTAAGTTCGTCTCCTCCTCGAATAAAAAAACACCCCCAGCTTTTTGAGCTGGGGGTGTTTTTCATTGGTCGAGTAAAGCTTGCAGCTGGTGCAGCCGTTCGAGGCCGCCGGGTTGGTTGAGCACGATCTGGGTCGTGATGTCGTCCATGGAAAGACCCCGTGACATCGCGACCAGTGCGGCCACTCTCCCCCACTCATAACTGATCGTGTGGCGAAGAGGGACGTCGAAGAGTCCAGCGACCATGTCGTGTTGCGAGAAGATCTCGCAGATTTCGTGGTCGGTGAGGTCGTCCAAGATAACTAGGGCTTCGAGGATGTCTTCTTGCTCTAGGGCAATGAAGAAGGTTTCGACGCTGCGCGGAAGCTCGAGAAGCCGGGTGACTTCTGTTGCAGTCAGGGTGCTAAAGACCTCGCCACGGCCGAGAGCGCCAAAGAGCTCGTAGGCCCGGCGGACGTCTTTTTTGGCGAGGGCGTCGTGGAACGAGGTCGTGGTGGCAGTTTTTGATTGAGGCATGGTGAGTCTTTCTTTGTAGCGATGGACGAAGTACACCGTTGCGGCGGAGCTGAGAAGACCGACGCCAAAGAGAAAGAGCCCAGACCAATGGTCTGGGCTCTTTGTTACTCGGTGGGTGGTTCTTTGATGGGGGCGTAGATGCTGTAGTCCCATCCAGCGGGCTCGATTTGAGCGAGCGGGTCCTTGGGGGCAGATTTCTCGGCCTGAACGGGAGACTCGACTTTGACGGGGTGCAGCTCGCTCTCGTGAAAGAAGAAGGCTCGAAAGTGATCAAGCTTCTTTGACACTGAATGGCGTACTGATGGCAAGGCCAAGACGTACACGCCGATGCCCACGATCATGAGGATCGGGGCGAGGGTGGAGACCAAAGAGCTCGAAGAGCTGGGGATCACGGTCGTTCTCCTTTCTTTGTTTGTGCGCACTTGCGTGCTTCGTACGGGTTTCACCGTTGGGGCGCGCGGGCGGCAGCGAAGTGGTGGGCCCGAGATGCGGGCAGTTTCTTTGGTTAGCCCATTGGCACCCTCGCGGGCTGGAGATCACGGCAAAGCAGTCACCGACACGGACGGTCCTTGTCGGTGGCACGGCCTTTTACTCCTCCTGGCGGATCGCCCGGCGCCGACGGCGAGGACCCGTCGGTTGCCGAGGCCGAGATCGCAGCATTCCTGGCGCGTTCGCAAAAGAGCGGGCGCGCCAGTGAGACCCTGCCTGCCCTGTCGAGCTGGATGCGCCAGATGGAGCGCTACCCGCAGCTCTCGGCCGCAGCGCAAGGCGAACTTGTGGCCCAGTACCAGCGAGGTCGCGCGGCGGGTGAGAAGTTGAATTCGGGCGCCAAGATCGGCGTGCGCGAAGAGCGGCAATTGCGTGAAAGCGTGCGAAAGGGCGAGCGGGCCATTGAGTACATCGTGGCGTCGAACTTCCGACTGGTGGTCTTGATCGCCAGAGAGAAGGCCGAGGGGCGATACGGCAAAGAGCGCGCCAACGACATGCTCGCCGACTTGGTGGGGTACGCCAACATGGCGCTGCTCGAAGCGGCTCAGACTTTCAATCCGAACGCCGGCCCGAGCTTTCCGACCTTTGCTGCGGGCAAGGTGCGCCACGCCGTGATGATGAACGTGGGGCGCGACCACGCGGTCAAGGTGCCGCCGAGCTGGACGCGACTCAAGCGCATCATCTCTGTTCGCCAGCCCGCACTGACGACCGAACTCGGGCGAGTGCCCACGCGAGACGAACTGAAGGCCGACTTGCTTCGGACCTGTATGGAGTGGGCGTACAACAAGCTGTCGCCGGCTGAGCGAAAACTGCCCCAGGCCGAGCGCGAGAAGTTGCAGATGGATCGCTTGCGCAAGCAGGGCATGCTCGGAGCAATCGACAACATGGAAGAGGTGCTGGTCCAGACCCAGTCGTTGGCGGCTCTGGACGCGCCGATGAAAGAAGACGGCTCGACGTTGTCGGACATCATTGGTGGCGAGGCACCGGACTTCACGTCGGGGCTGGTGGCTGACGAGATGAAAGAGGCAGTCGTGGCGGTGCTGCTCGCCCTGCCCGAGCGCGACCGCGAGATCTTGATGTACCGCTACGGATTCGTAGACGGCGAGTGCTGGCCGTACCAGAAGATCTCGGCGCTCTACAACGTCTCGGCCGAGCGCATCCGGCAGATCGAAAAAGCAGCGATCACCAAGCTGCGCCTGCCCGGCATTGGCGACCAGCTCGGTGGATTCTTGGGGCACCAAGTCGACGACGAGTAACGGCGCGGGTCAGAGTTTTTTGACCCGGTGATTGCGCGACGCCGCGAAACGCGCACAGTAGATATCGAGCAGCAATGCTTCTGAGTTCTTTGGCGCTCTTTTGCGTACAGAACTTGGTTCGGATGACCTTTGCATCTGACTGGCTTGAGTGTCCGACTCAGCGATTCGTCAGAAGCGCCCGACAGTGAACCCCGCGTTCACTTTTTTGCTCAAAGGAGCTCAACATGCGCGCAACTGCACGCCTGCATCACCCCGTCGTCAACGTCGACGGGTCTTTGTCTTCCCACCTCGTGGTTTCGGTGACTGGTGACGACGTCAATCGACTTCGCCCGGCGCTGGGACTCGTGTTCGTCATCGACCGCTCGGGTTCGATGCAAGAAGACCGCAAACTCGAGACCGTGGCGTTGTCGCTGTCTCACCTGGCTGACTATCTCGGCGACGATGACTTGGTGGGCCTGGTGTCATTTGACACCGAGGTTCGCATTGAGTCGGACATCGTGGCGGCGACCCCTGAGGGTCTGGCCACGTTCGAGCGAGCCACGAAGGCGCTTTCACCCAGAGGAGGTACGGACCTCGACTCTGGTCTGGCGGCTGGTATTGCACTCGCTAACCAGATGGCCCGTCGTGGCGCGCACCGCGTGGTACGCGTGATCTTGCTGACTGACGGTCAGACCAACGCAGGGGTCTGCGAACCGAGCCGCATCGTGAGCCGCTTGGAGAGCTGCGCGAGTGGTGTAACCGTCTCGACGATTGGCGTGGGCCTCGACTGCAACCACGACCTACTCGGTCTGCTCGCTGAAAAAGGCAAGGGCAGTTACGGCTACGTCGAGGTCGCGAGCTTGGCACCCGAGGTGCTCGGCGCGGAGATTGGTGGTCTGCTCAACTTGGACGCAACCAGCGTCGAGATTCGTGTTCGTGCGAATGACCAGTACATGAGCGCGGAGGCGGCTCTTTCTACGAAGACCACGTGTGAGGGTTCTGAACTGATTGTGCAGATCGGACACGTGGTGTCGGGTGCGACCAAGCACGTGGTGTTCCCCGTCACGCTCACGTCGCCCAAGCGCCCGCACGCTCGGGCCGTCAGTGTGGCCGACGTTGTTGTTGGCGGCGTGGTGGAAGACGCGGACGTGAGCATTGCGTTGAAGCCCAAGACACACTTCGTGAGTGAAGCTACGCAGCGCGACGAAGAGCTCGACGAGGCCGTGGACTTGGCACGCCTCGCGGCCGCCCAGCGCGAAGCAGAGCGCTTGGCCACTCGACGTGACTTCGCCGCAGCGGCTTTGGTACTCGGCGCAGTTACCTACACGTCAAACAGCGTTCGGCTGCTCTCGGAGAGCCTGCAGTCCAGCTACCGCTCACAAGCTGAGTACCAAAGCACCACGGTCGTGCGCAACTCCATGCGCTCGATGCTCAGTGTGGACGGTGGGCTGATCGGTTCGTCCGCGGACTTCGACTCGCTCACGAGTCGCACCGTTGGCAACTACGTCTCGTCAGCCGCGCGCAGCGTGGCTCAAGAGACGGGCGCCGCGGTCGCGAGCACTATGAAGCACCCCATGGTCACCGTCGCGGGCACTAGCACGCTCAGCGGGGAGCTGACTGGTGGCGTGGAGAGTTCGCGTGGTCCGGTTTCGTACACGGGTGGTGGAGCGGGGAACGTGACGCACGCTTGCGGCGTGATGCTTGTCGACAACGACGTCGAGAGCGGCAATGAAGTCGGCGGGAACACCAGCGAGGACTCCCCTAGCGAGGACTAGCTTGCGGCCTGGATGAGCAAAAGAGCCCACTGCGTTTCTTTGCGCAGTGGGCTCTTTTGTTGTCGGTGGCAAAGAGGAAAGAGGGCAGGGGCGAGCAACCCGGGGTTGCGGGTCAGTTACGGAGCAGGCCTCAGCGAAGAGAAGTGGGGCACTTGGACGCTGAACTCCTCTGCGGTGAGCTCGGCGGAGTCCCATTTGATTGCCGGGGTGACGACGATGGCACCGGGAGCAGTGGAGGTAACGGTGCCGAGCCAGATCTCGTTGTCGCCGCTGGTAGTTGAGCGAGCTGCGAGCTGCCAGGTGGCGTTACCGGACGACACGCTGGCGTGATCTTGGGAGTTAGAGAGATGCAGGGTCAGTACTTCGACGTTGCCCACGCTGGCGGGTGAGACGTACAGAGCAGCGGTGGTGCCCGAAAAGACGTCTTGTACGGGTTGACCGACTGGTACGACCGTTCCAGAAAGACCCGTCGCCTTGATCATTGCTGCGAGAGCGTACGACGAGCCCGAAGGCGACTGCGTCGCCGTGGGAACGAGCGACGTGACCTGCGGAGCGTAGGCGAAGAGGTTCTTGTTGGCGGTGACGTCGTAGCTGGTGTACTTGGTGCTACCAGCAGCAGCCACGTTGTCGACAAAGGCGTAGCCGACGTAGAGCTCAGGCGTAGAGCTCTTTAGTTCCGGAAAGTTGATCTGGCTCGACGACGTGGTCGACGTCGACGCCGAGGAAGTAGCCGTCCAGGTCACTGGCGAGGTAGTAGGTGTGCTTGGTGCGGGCACAGTCGACGTCGGATTGTACTCGGCAACCCAGTCAACTTGGGTCTCCACATTGCTACCGGGCGTCGGGCAGGCCCAGGCCGGCGAGGCGCCACACCAGGTTTGTTGCTGGATGCCCAGGTGCATGGGGATGGTCGGCACGGATGAGGTGCCAGTGTCGCGGCCCCAGACCTGGCCGTCGACGGTGTAGAGAATTTGCGAGGGCGACCAGAGAACGCCCCAGGTGTGCCACTTGGTCATGTCGACGTGCAGAAAGCTTTGGTAGATGTTGTTGGCCGAGGAGAAGTGGGTGGTGGCCGACACGCTCGAGGTGCCGCCACCGGTCTCTGCGAAGTCGATTTCGGGCGGCCAGACGTTGGCGTCGGGCCAGAGCAGATTGACGGCAGTGGGACCCGCGCCGGTGACGCGTTCGCGTACGAAGTAGGCACCGTAGATCTGGCCGGGCGAGCCGCAGTGACAGAGTCAGCCAGTTACCCAGTTGCCCGCACCCGTGGGATTTTGCGTGGCGTCTTGCGAAGCGGTCAGGTGCAGCAGGCCGCCAGAGAGGGTGACTTGCGATGCGGCGAACTGAGCGCCGGGGTCACCGCCGGGCTTACCGGTGTAGACCTGCCAGCCCGCGGGCAGCGTCGACGAGTTGAACGCGGTGGCGTAGCTCTGGGTGTAGCCGGGCAGGGCTGAGGGAGAAGGGAGGGTGTAGCCGCTCGGGTCACTCGAGCTCGCGGTACCGATTGGATAGGGCGCAGTGGCAGTGGCAGCTGCCGAGCTGAGCGTTGCGCTGAGAACACCAGAGGCAAGAGCGAGGGCTACGGTGAGTCGGGGCAAGAACTGCTTCATCGAAAAGATCGCCTTTGTTCTAAAAGGTTGATGACCAGGTAGGTCGATTGCTTCGTGGTCGCATCTCGCGATGTTTTATACCGTGAGACGCTCAGTGGCGTTGTGCAAAACCTGGGAGGCGGCTTTGAAAAAGATCAGCGCAAAGGCGCGTGCGGCACGCTGAGGGTTCAACAAGAAAAATGACTCGCGACGTCACGTCGCAGTGCGAAAGACACGCGGTGCGTGCACGTGGTGGTAGTTGAGATGCGAGCGGGATTTGAACCCGCGTAAACGGCTTTGCAGGCCGGTGCCTAACCTCTCGGCCATCGCATCGAGGACACCTCGAAAGGTGTGTACCTCAACTGTGCGCAGTTGCGGGCGAGGTCAAGCAGGCTGGTAAGCGTCACGATGATCTTGGTCGTAAAGAGCGGCGTACTTGTTCGGAGCCGTACGAGTGCGGCCAGGAGATTTGCGCAAAAGTTCACGACCGCAATGTTTCACCCGATTGGGCACGTGCCATTTGCCTGGTCGAGTCGAACGATTTAGGGCATGACTACTTTTCATAAAACTCCCGCGAGCAGGACAGACGAGTGCGCTGAGCTGCTCACCCAAATCGCGAACGGACTGGCGCTCGACGACAACGAGATGGCCGACCTCTTCGGGGTCGACGGTGAAGAGATCCAGAGGTGGATGACGCAGCGAGTACCGCCAACACGGCTCAGTCAACTGGCTGACGTGTGGATGGTCGTGGTCGATCTCACGAGCCGCCTTGACGCCGGTGAGTTGGCCGGGTTAGCTCGTAAACCCGCTCTCGCGTTTTCGAACCAGACGCTGCTCGAGGCCCTGGCGCACGATCCGTCGTGGACTCGGAACAAAGTCGAGCGCTTCGTTGAGCAGCTCGATCGCGAAAGCCGTCCAGCGGAGTTCTAAAAGTGCGGACGGCTACAGCAGTCCGCGGCTCTTGGCGAGGTCGGTTAGGAAGGCGCGGGCGTCGGCGGCGGTAGTGATCTGTCCTTCGATCTGGGCGTCGTAGGCCGTGGCGAGCAGCTCTTTAAACAGCGGGCCCGGTACGAGTCCGAGGTCGATGAGGTCACTGCCGAGAGCCAAGCGCGCTGGTGGGCCGGTGGTGATGTTGAGTCGAGCGGCGGCGGCTTCGAAGGAGTCGATTTTTCTAAACGACTCCGAGGGGTCGAGTGGGGGCCGGCCTGCGACGTCGGCGCGTGAGACTCGGGCGAGTAGGTCGAGTCGAGACACTTTCGTGGCCAGGCGGCGCATGGCGCGGTCGCTCGGGGGTCCGTCAGCGGTGAGCTGGACGGGCGCTAAGTGGTGGGCGACCAAGGGATAGACGGCGTCGGCGAGGCGCTCTTGTTTGAAGTGGCGGAGCAGGTCTTTTGTCGGACCAACTCCGGCCTGCTCGTGGCCGTGGGCCCGAATGGCACTACCGGCGACTTCGGTGGTAGCGACCTTGCCGAGGTCGTGACAGAGCGCGGCGAGGGCAACGACGAGGTCGTCTTCGTCGTTGCCGGTACGAAGGTGGGTGCCGAAGTAGTCAAGAACGTGGGCGGTGTGGATGAGGACGTCGCCCTCGGGGTGCCACGTGGGGCTCTGGGGAACGTGGCGAAGAGCAGCCACTTCGGGAAAGAGTCCGATCCAGTCGCTTTGGTCAAGGACGTGGAGGGCGACGCCGGGAGTGGCGGCAGTGAGCAAGGTGGCCTGAAGCTCGGAAAAGACGCGCTCGACGGCCAGAGTGCCCGCGTACTGGTAGAGCCGGCGGCACTTGGCCATGGTGTCGGGGTGTACCTGGAGGTCGAAACGCGCAGCGAAGCGCGCCGCTCGCAGGGCCCGAAGGGGGTCTTCGTCGAAGGCGTCCGAGACGTGACGCAGCACGCCGGCCGCTAAGTCCGCGGCGCCACCGTAGGGATCGAGCAGCTCACCGGTCAGCGGGTCAAAGCCCATGGCCCCGATCGTGAAGTCGCGGCGCCGGGCGGCCGCGGCAAAAGACATGTAGGGGTCGGCTGTGACGGCGAAGTCGCGGTGCCCGGTTCCCGTGGCGGACTCGGTGCGGGGCAGCGAGATGTCGAACTCGGCCTTGGCGCCGACTGAGGCCTTGATGACGGCGAAGGCGGCGCCGGCCACGCCGACGTCGTAGCGGCTGGCGACCAGATCGTAAAGAACCGAAGGTGGTAGGCCGTAGACCTCTAAGTCGATGTCCTTGGCCAAGAAGGTCTTTCGCGTCAGCTTGGAGGCGAGTAGGTCACGTACGGAGCCGCCGACCACGAGAGCGCGGCCGCCGGCGTCACGAATGGCGGTCGTGAGCTCACCGAGGGCCTTATTGGTGGGCTCGTCGGTGGGTAGATCCAAGACGGGGCGCACGGTGACCATGGGGCCTGAGCTACCAGCGGGCGCAGCGAGACGATTGGTGAGGTCTGGGTGCGAACTGAACGTAGGGGCGCTGAGAACTGCTCGACGTGACTGGCTGGGAGAGGCGGCAGTCGACTGGTCGCTGAATCCTGACCAGACGCCACTCGGAAGGGCGGCGTCAGGATCAAAGAGGTGCGCGTCGGGCGCGTGGTTGTGGTTGGTGACTAGTACGCGCTCGGGAAAGACACTCAGCTGCGAGCGGCTGCGCACGCGCACGACCTCGGTGCCACGAAGCACCCAAAGAATCTCGCCGGGACGGGTAGGGACCCCGCCGACGTAGAGCTGGTCCAAGCAGCGCTTGTTCTTGCCTTTTGGCGACGAGGATTTCATGAAGAACACCGTGAGGGGGCGAGGAACGAGGGCAATGGCGCAAAGCGAGGTGTAGAGGTCTACGGCTGAGTTGTTAGAAGCTCGGTTGCCAGGAGATGCCGAGAGCGGCCAAACGCGCAGTCCAGATGGCGGCCACGGTGCGACCCAGCTCGTGCATCTCAACAGAATAGAAGGTGTTGGACTTGACCTTGTTGCACGCGAAGCAGCAGAGGCGAATGTTGTCGATCTGGTAGCCGCGAGCGGAGTCAACGCGATCAACACCGAGTCGCGCCAGGTCGTAGCCGCCTTGGGTCACGACACCAAGCAGTGGCAGGTGGTCTTCGGTGATGGTGCAGTACACGCAGTGGCGAGGGGTGGTGGCGAACCAAGCAGCGAACTGCGTGCGAGTCATCTCGAGACCGGGCGCATGGCCGTCGCGGCGCTGGTGGCGGGCATTGGATTGAATGGAGTTGTACCGCGCACAGACCGTGCAGGTACGGGTCTTTTGCGTGTGGACTTCGAAGACAGAGCCACAGCGGCGGCAAAAGCGCGTAGGACCCAGCAGCGCGGTGTTGGTCGTTGGTTTCGCTGAACGGGGTGCCACGTAGGTACCCGTGCGAAGCGTTGGGCTTGGTGCACTCGATACGAGCTACGTGGGGGCCGTGTCGATAGCAGGGACTTTCGCACTGGTTGGCGGACATTGGTGCGCGCGCAGGCGCCGCCATAGTGAACTCTGCGTCCGAAAAGGCATAACAGGGCAACGAAAATCTTTTCGTTGCGCGTGGTTACGCGCTTTGAGTGATGGGGGTACGCCCCCGTCCACGCTCTCAAAAACTCCTCCCACAGCCGTGGCCGGAGACGGGTGCTCCTCGAGGCATCCGGGTACAAACCTCTCACGTAGGTCCCAGTGACGTCGTTGTTTGCTCGAGGCGAACGACGTACTGACCTCAGTGAGTCTTTGTGTAGGTCCAGAAATACTTCTGAGACTGCGCGCATTTGGTTTGTACGTATAGGTCCCCCGCATAGCCACTTAGTGGTTGTGCGGGGGATCGGCATTTCTAAGCGAGGGGCGGCGGAGGGAGCCGTGAAGCAGACTGTGAAGTGAGCCTGTGAAGTGAGGCTACGCAAAGAAAAAGCCCCCAGCACGAGATCGTGCTGGGGGCTTTTTTGGTTAGTGGTTAGCCGCGTGCCGTGCAAACAACCTCGGCGAAGGCCAAGACGTTGGGCACGCGTGGAGCGGACGCTTCGTGGCGATTCCAGGCTTGGTCGAGCAAGTAGGCCTGGGCTCCGCAGTCGCGCAGTGCCCGGTAGTTGTCGACGTTGTCTTCCAAAGCAAAGACTGGGTGACCAGATTGTAGGTACGAAGCCGCCACGGAAGCCTTGTCAGCGGTGAAGGTCAGGTCGTCAAAGACGAAGCCCGTAGTTTCCAGCCACTGGCGGCGGGCCGCGCGATGACCGTCAGGGTCGCCGTCTTCGCCGATGTGCGTGGCGATGTGAACCTGGATGTCGTTGTCTCGAAGCAGCTGGAAACCTTCGAGGGCGAAGTCGTAGGGGTCACCGTTGGCGAGAAAGCCGTGATGGGTCACTGACGCGTTCACGAGGTCCAAGAACTCAGCCGTGGTCATACCCCACTGCTCTTTGTAGAAGTCCCACACGAGGGCCGGTGGGAACTGCGAGAGCGGACGGCCCAGTCGCGCACTCGCACAGAGGGCGAGGTTGGCGACGTAGTCATAAAGCACGCCGTCGACGTCAATGACGGCGATGGGTAGCAGGTCGGTTCGATTCGTTGTTGTGGTCATGGGCGTCACTGTGAGGGCTTGGTCACGTAGAGCAATCGAGGCTGGTGGAGGCTTGATGGGTGGTGAGGCTCGGCCGAGGTGCGGGCCCACGTCGTGGGACGAATGCAAGAGAGAACCCAATGGACACAATGATTTCCATGCCCAACTACTGCGAAAACGACATCTCCATCTCGGGCCCCAAGGCTCAGATGCAGGCCTTCTTGGAGAGCCTGCCGAACGAGGCTTTCGAGGAAAACGAGTTCTCCATTCTCGAAAAGTGGGTACCCCTGCCCGAGCTTTCTGCGCGCGGTGAGGACTTCGACTGGTACGCGTGGTCGGTAGAGCACTGGGGCTGCAAGTGGCCCGACCAGTCGAGCAACCTCGAGGTTCGTCCACGCAGTGTGCGCTTCTTTGCGCTGAGCCCGTGGAGCCCACCACTGGCCGGGTTCTTGAAGTTCTCGGAGTTGACGGGCCTTACGGTGCGTATTCGCTACTACGAGGGCTCGAACGGATTTTGCGGCCACGCCGTCTTTGAAAACGGCCAGGTCAAGGTGAGCACGAGCGCTAACTACCGCGGCCGACGCGGCGGTTGAGAAGAAAGAAGGCGAAGAATGCCCAACTGGTGCACGACCGTGGTGTCGGTATCTGGCAAGAAGGACAAGGTCGAAGCGATGTTCGAGCGCCTGGCGGCCCAAGAACCCACGAGCTACTCGGAGTTCTCCCTGCTCGAGGCGTACCTGCCCGAGCCCGCGGAACTCAGTGGGAACGAGGCGGCGAACTGGCGTGGTGAGAACTGGGGCTGTAACGGCGACATCGGCAGTGACCTGCAAAAGGGCGCGCGGGGATTCAGCTTTGTGCTGCGTACGCCCTGGGCAACGCCGACGACGGGGTTGGTGACCATCTCGAAGATGCTCGACGTGCAGATTGTCTCTAAGTGGTCAGAGCCCTGGGCCTGCATTCGTGGGCACCTGAACGTGCGATCCGGACAGGTCTTGTTTGACCGCGAGTTCAAGACCCGACGGTGGTGGTGACGGTGAAGCGCCGGTTCTTGCAGCGAGTAGTCGTATGCACGCCGGGGCGAGAGGGGCACCGTAGAGAGGGTGACGCACAGCTCAAGGTGAGCGGTGTGGGAACGCGAAGGAGCAGTTTGTGGCAATGACGACCGTGGACCTACGTGACGTAACGACCTTGCCGCAGGTACTCGCGCGCACCCCGAACGGTGAATCCGTGGCGCAGCTGGCAGAGAAGTTGGGATTGCTGACAAAGGGTCGCTGGCGCGGTAACAGCGAACGTCGCGCCTTCGTGACGGACATCTCGAAGTTGAGTCCGGCGAAGTTGTCTGACGAGCAGAGCTACTGGGCGGGCGAGTACGGCCGCATCGTGGAGTTGCTCGGTTTGTTGCAGGGGCAAGAAAAGACGTTGACGCTAAAATCCAAGTCGGCAAGAAGTGCGGCGCGCAGCCGTATTCGCCGAGACGCTGAAGCGGCCGGCAACAAGGTCACGGCCACGAGTGTGAACGACGAGGCCGACGACGATCCGTCCGTCGTGGACATCGAAGAGCAGATGTCGGTGGTCTCGGTGCTGCTCGCTACGGCGGGGGCGGCGAAGGAAGCGACGACGATGTACCTGTCGACGCTGAGTCGCGAGATTTCCTTCCGCTGTGCGCAGATGGAAGCGCGCATCTACTAGCCGTCAAATGAGTCTCTGGGTTAGATGCCCGGAGAAGAAGAGCCCCACGACTTTCGCGTTGTGGGGCTCTTTTCTTGGTGTGGGGCACTTGGGCAGAAGACGGTGCTTTGGCTGGCGGACAAGTTCAGTGATTTTGGAACACTCGAGGTCATGGAAGAAATCAAGAGTCGCATTGACGAAGAGACGGCCCTGGTGTGGCCGCTGCGCTACCTCGTGTGGGGAGGTGCGGCGATGGTGGCGGGCGTGGTGGCAGTGGTGAGTTTCTTTGCAACAAAGAGTCATGGTCACGTCACCAGTGATCAGTACCTCTACGCTTTCTTGGTCTTTGTGGCGTGGAGCTTTGGCGGGGTGGGCGTCACTCAGGTGCTCTCGGCCCTGGCCAAGAAGCGCTAGCGCACGTAGTGGGCGTCGGTAGCAGCCGCCAACTCGGTACCGAGGGCCAGCTCGCCGGTATTGGAGAGGTGAATGTCCAAGCCCGTGCGAGGTAGCGGCTCGGAGTCGACGAGATAGACGTTCGCCAGGTTCGCGGCGACGTGCTGGTCAGCGGAGCGCACCTCGTTGTTGCCGGTTTGGTAGGCGGCGCACACTGAGCAGGTTCCTGTGGCCTCCATTGCGGCAATGACTGCGGCAATGGAGGGTTCGACCAGTCCGATGGGTGCGGCGCTGTTCATGTGGAGAGCCGGGCGCAGCGCTTGGAACATTGCTTGCAGGTTGCTTTGGTAGGCCGCCGCGTACGAAAGATTCATCGCGTCGTTCTCGCCTTGGTACCAATAAAAGCCCGCGACCACGTCGAGCTGTGAGGTGGCAGCGTCTTGGGCGAGGCGGGCGTTGACAAAAGACACCATCTGGAAGTACAGCGACTGAGGGTTGGCGAGTAACCAGTTGGTGGCCAGTGCGGTGTCGGGAAAGGCGACCTTGATGAGGGTGGCTGGTTGGTGGGTGTCGGCGTAGACCTGTCGAGCGAGGGATAACTCGGGACCGAAGAACTGTCGGGTGCCTTTTGGCGAGGGCCAGATCTGGGGAGTGTCCAGGGTGTGGGGAGAGCTCTTTGGCACGGGAGAGGTGAACCACTCGTCAAAGTACAAACTGTCTTTCGTGTCGGCTTGGTTGGTGTAGGGCGAGGCGAAGTAGTTGACGTTGGTAGTGGGGTCAATCGCGTAGGACTCGGCTCCCATGGCGTTGGACTGGCCGGCGACGACGAGCGTGAGTCGCGGAGTGACGACGGTCGAGGGTGATGACGAGGCACTGGCCGTGTTCGACGTTGCGGTGACGATGAAGCGCAGGGGTGTCAGGGTGGAGACCGGGACGAAGCACTTGGTGGTTGTGGTCGTACACGACGACGTGGCCGGAGTGGTCGTGACGGTGTAGGAAACAGCGCCAGTCGTGGACGCCCACGACACATTCACACCGCCGGCGGCGATGGCGAGTTTGACCTTGGTGGGAGAGGCGAGACGTGGCGCATTCGAGGCGCTGGCGAGAGTGGGGATGGCCGCAAGGGCGGCGGCGAAGGCGAAGACAGCAAGACGGTGGCGCACGGGACTCTCCTTGGGGCGAATGTCCGTTACCGTGCAAGCTCTGGTGCTTTAGGCATTTCGGGTTTTCGAGGGTGCGTTGCCCCAAACGAGAGCTAGCGCACGGTCAAGGCCATGCGAATTCTCCGACTGGCGGGCAAACTTGGGGCCATCGTGCTCACCGGTGGGCTGCTCGCGGGATGCAACTCAACGGTGCAGTCGCAGGTCGTCGTTGGGAGTTCAGGCAACGTGACACTGAACGAGACGGTGAACTTAGGTGGCCAAGCGGGTGAAGTGGTTGCGAGTAGTCCGACCCTGCAAGCTGAGCTGCAGCGAGTCATCGAGAGTCGTACAGGCCAGCCGGCGGCACTGTCGATTTCGGCTAACGGCGTGAGCTGGAGCCAGTCAATCAGCTACAAGCAGCTAACGGCGAACTCGGACGTGACGGGCGTTAGTGGACTGGCTTACAGCCCACTTAGTGGCAACCGCGCGAAGGTCAGCGTGCAACTCGCGAACCCGACGGGGTTGACGTCGGCTATTGCCAAGGCAGTAGCTGGACGAAAAGACGCAGCGGCGTTGATATTGACGATGGACGCGTACACCGACGTCTGCGTGTCGGTCAGTTTCCCCGGGTCGGTGCAGTTGCTCTCGGCGAGCGGGGCGCGGCCAACGCTTGCAAAGAACAGCGTGTCGGTGAACCAACCCATTGGGTCGTTCATTCCCGGCAGCTTTGTCGTCGCGGGGTCGCTGCAGGGTGACTCGAATGGGTCGGGCCTGTGGTACTGGCTCGGGGGCGGAGCCTTGGTTATCTGGTTCGCGTGGTGGATGGTCAAGCGCCGCTAGACGCGGCGCGACGAGACTGCGAGTTAGGCGGCTAGTAGTGCGTGGAGCTCTTCTTCGCAGTAGCGGCACAGGCAAGCAGCTGAGCAGTAGCAACTTTCGGCCAGACGGGTGCGCAGCTCTAACTGAGAAGAGTTGAATGATGGCGCGTCGTGAAGAAGAGTCGAAGTAGGCATGACCGGCACACTTTGCGCGCGGGACGGGCGAGCAACGCCCGATCGGGTGAGAGTCCGGGGCTTACTGGGAGGCGTCGAGTACGTACTGCAGTCGTCCGGCTAGTTCCTTGGCTGCGTCGAGAGAGTCGAAGGCGGCGAGAGGTTCCGTGGGGTTGCCGGTGGTGAGCAGGTACTGGTCTTGGTGACGTTGGTAGAAGATCTGCCAGATGCCCGACGAGCGCCAGAGCGTGAAGCGAATCTCGTGAGTTTCGGGCTCACCCCAAGACAGGTGAGAGGCGGGGAGACCTGGGATGTCCATGTCCAGATTTGTCCGGACGCGGGCCCGGGGCGCACTGGGCCAGGAGAGTCTTAGTGCGAGAAGCGGTTTTCGTGGTCGTGGCCGGGTCGAACGGCCCAGATGATCATCCAGAAGTTGATGGACATGAAGGTCACGACGGCCAGGATGACGAGGGCGTCGGCGATGTTGACCGGCAAGCGCTTGGACGGGTCGGTCAAGTGCTGAAACTCGGTGATGTAGATCAAAAAGCCCACAAGCGCGTTGGCAGCCACTTGCAAAACGGCCCACCAACCCGAGAGGTGCAGGTCGTGGTAGCGCGCGGCCGCTTGCTTCATGGTGATGAGACCGCAAACTCCAATCCAGACCACGGCGAGCATCGGGTGGTGGTGTTTGGTGGCGAAGTAAACGGCCACAATGACCGAGGCCATGACCGCGGCAAAGCCGTACCAGAACTCGTGGCGAGAGATGCGCCGATCGAGAGTCCAGTTGAAGAACGTGCGCACGAGGGACTCAAAGAGCGTGGCCGGCGGAGCGGCGTGAGAGATGTAGACCGTCACGGGAGGTGCGGCAGGCAGCTGCGCTTCGACGTCGGGTTCGGGCATGTAAAGACTGGTGTGGAGAAAACCACTGCTTGGCCTGGAGGTCGGGCGGTCTTTTGGATGCGCGCGAGGGCGTTAGTCGCGGGGAGTGACGAGGTACAAGACCTCTTCTAAAGTGGGCGGCACGGTGTCGTCATTGAAGGCGGCCATCTCACGGCGGCGACTGGCGAGCACGGCTAAGCGGTCGTCGAGGGTATTTGGAGCGTGAAGCAACGTGACTCGGTCGGTGCCGGGACCGGCGGCCTGGCCAACGGCCGCGTCAACGACTGACAGGCTCCAGGGGTAGTCAACGATGACGACGTGATCGAAGGCTCGCAGATCGGGCCAGTGGCGCTCGAAGCGCACGAGGGAGATCTCACCAATGGTGGCGGTAGCGGGAGCGCCGGGAGGGACAACCGTGACGGGTAGCGGGCGCAGCATGGCGCGCAGCAGCGTGACGACTTTGTTCGAGCGTGTCAGAATCGCGCACGAGTGCTGCTTGTTGACCTCTTTGCGGGCGATCTCGGCGGCCGCGGCGACCTTGGGCGAGATGATCGAACTGGTACCGGCCGCGATCATTTCGAAGAGCTCGGCGAGAGCGTGGTGGGCGGGCTGTCCGGCCAGGCGGGTGGCCGCCGTAGCGATAGCTACTTGGTGATCGTCGGAGAGATAGGTGAGTCGGGTGGACGACCGGCGGAAGGGTCGAGTGTCGACGTCGGCGTCAGAGCGAGAACGCGTGGAACGGTAAAAGTTGACGTGCTCGGCGGCGTGACTGAAGGCGTCTGGAACGTAGCGATCAGCCAGGGGCTGGTCTGAGCGGAACTCCACGGGGCGCAGGATCTCCATGATGGCGATCTGCTCTTCGATGCTGTCGGGTAGGGCCGACTCGACGTCGATGCGAACGGTGTCTCGCAGATTGGCGAGCTTGAGTAGTGCCGCGCGGGCTTCTTGGGCCGGCGTGGAACTGAGCTGGTCAAAGACAATGGCCGGTGCGCGCGGCGTGGTGCGACGCAGGCTTAAGTCGTGGTAGGTGATGAGGTGGGCGTCTGAGTCGAGGGAGCGAAGAGAGTGCGTGCGCCCAATGAGGTCCAAGTGGCGTTGCCAGGCCCAGAGTTGCGCGGGCGGGGTGACAATAATGGCCGGCCAAGCGTCTAAGCGATCGAGGGCCGCGAGAGCGAAGACGCGCCGACCCAACCCGCCCTCCCACTCAATGACCTGGGCTTGGTAGGCGCACAAGGCGGCCACCAGATCTTCTAAGTCCGCGCGGTGGTGCCCGGAAAGTACGAGAGAGGTCGGTGAGGGTGGTGGGACCTCGAGGGGCGGGATGGGATCTACGACGAGACCGAGCTCTGGGGTGAGAGCACCGCGCGCAGCCAGCGGTAGGCCAAAGTGGGTGGCGTCGATGCGAAAGAGGGCGGGGAGATCGAGGTGCTCGATCTGTTGAGGGCGAGACGAACTGATTTCCAAGAACCCGTCGACGTTGAGGGACACGCGACCGGTGACCTTGGCTGTTGAGGTGGCGGCGTCGATCAGCTCCCACGCATCGGGGGTGGCGACGAAAGGGATCTCGGTAGCAAGCAGTCCGAGGACTTGGCGGACCTCGAGGCGGGCCTCGAGGGGTTCTTTGAAGTACAACCACTCGAGCAAGAAGCGATCGGGGCCGGTCCGTAGCAGTGTGGCGGGGAGGTTCGGCGGGGGCGGAAAGCGCACGATCTGCCAGAGCCCGTAGATGTCGTCGGAGGGCTGCAGAGTTATGTCGTCTGGCAACTTGGTCAACCGGCGCAGGGCAGCAACGGGAAAGCACACGCCGAGATGGGGTCGCAGTTCAGTGGATACGGCCAGGTCAGCGAGCGTGGCGAGGACGTCATCGTCGGTAGCGGGAAGGTCGGGGGTGACAACCACGAAGAGGCCGACTAAGTCCAGGTGCCAACGCATGGGCTGGCTGGGGCGCACAAATCCCAGGCGTAGCTGCGTTGGCTGGTCGGAGGTCATGATCGATACCGTCGGGGCGAGTAGGGGTGTAGCCAGGTGGTGCAGGGGATCGTTGCCACCTGGCGGGTGCCGGGCACGGTAGCGATCGGCCTGCAGAAAGTGGGCGAAGACTCTTTTGGGTGGAGACACAGTGGCATTGCCAAAGTTGACCAAGCGGCGTGACGATAACCATGGTGGTATCGACGTGCCTCTCGACTTGGTGGCGGGCGCTTTTCTTGGTACCTTGCCGGCCGAGGACTCTGTCGCGGTGCACTTGTCGGGAGTGTTCGCCGAGATCTACAACCGTTTCGAGTCACTGCGCAGCTCGTACTTCAATGGCGAGATCTCTAAGACAGCCTTCGGACGAGCGCTGTCTGAACTGAAGTGTCGGGTGGCTGACGGCTCTGAGTGGATGCTCGGGGCGACCTCGGGGCAATGGTACCGACGAAGCAACGCGACTGACTCGTGGGTCGCCACCCCAGTCGAGCAGGGCATGGTCGTCGAAGAAGAGGCCCGGCAGGCTCGCGGTCGGGTCGGCGGAACGCTGCAGCCCAGCCTCGTGTCGCCCGTCGCGGCCCCGGTCTTGGAGACCCCCTCGCCAGTGGAGCCAGAGACCCCGGGTCTCGCAGCGGCACCAGACGACCAGCCCGCAGCGGACGAGTCGCACGGGGGATACGGAAGCTACGAGGCTTCGGGCGGGTACGGCGGGGCGGATCTGTAGTTCGCCTGCTTGGGTGGCGGGTAGGCCGTCAAGCAGGATCCGGTTTAGCCCAATTTTTCAGGCACTCTCGTCTCGGTCGGCGTATGCACCGGGGAGTGACTCGCACACCATCTTGATGGCCGGTAAACGCCGGAACCGATCAGGAGACACACATGTCAGATGCCGACAAGGACAAGGCGCGAGCCGACGAGTTTGAGAAGTTCTTGGCCAAGATGGCCAAGGAGAAGCCGGGTGAAGTAGTTCGCCTCGACGACGAGAACGCGATGGGTGACATTGTCTCTATTCCCACGGGAGCGATCAGCCTCGACGTGGCGCTGGGCTGTGGCGGATTCCCGCGAGGCCGCATCATCGAGCTCTTTGGGCCTGAGATGTCGGGCAAGACGTCACTCGCTTTGTCGGTGGCGGCTAATTGTCAGCGCGGTGGTGGCACGGTGGGCTTCGTTGACGCGGAGCACGCACTGAACCGCCAGCACGCCATCGACATGGGCGTGGACCCGCACACCATGGTCATCTACCAGCCCAGCAGTGGCGAGGACGCGATCACCATGGTCGAGAAGATGATCGAGTCGAAGGGTTTTGACATGATCATCGTGGACTCGGTGGCGGCGCTGACGCCCCAGGCCGAGATCGACGGTGAAGTGGGCGACCAGCAGATGGCCCTGCACGCGCGGCTTATGAGTAAGTTCATGCGCCGCATCGCTGGCCCCTGCAGCGAAACGAACACCATGCTCGTCTTGATCAACCAGATCCGTTCGAACCTCGGCCAGTACGGCGCACCAGATACGACTACGGGTGGCAAGGCCATCAAGTTCTACGCCTCGGTGCGCGTCGAGATTCGTTCGGCCGCGTCAAAGAAGATCGAGCGCAACAAGGTCGTTGTCGGACAGACCTGTGTGGCGACGGTCAAGAAGAATAAGGTTGGCCCGCCCCACCGTGTCGCCGAGTACGACCTGATCTTCGGTGAGGGCATCCAGTCGGGTGGCAGCTTGCTCGAAGTCTGTGAACAGCTCGGCATCATCACGCGCGCCGGAGCGAGCTACACGGACGCTACGACCGGTGAACGCTTGGCGGTCGGCAAGGACGCCACCAAGGACCGCTTGACGGCGGACACTGCGTTGTCCGAGCGTCTGGTCGCCGAGGTGTACGGCCGCTTGGCTGGCAAGAAGGACGTGCCGGTCACTGAAGCGAGCGACGAAGAGATCGAAGCAGAGGCTGACGACGAGTAGTCGACCTTCGTCTCTGTACGAAAGAACCCCCGGCTCGAAAGAGCCGGGGGTTCTTCGTTGTCAGGATGTAGCGAGCGGGTTAGTTCGCGAAGACTTGTGACATGTCGACGCCGAGCTGGGGCATCTCTTGGTCAGCGGCGTAGAAGTACAAGATCGTGCGCAGGTAGCTCGTGATGGTGCTCGACCAGATGATCAAGTAGAAGAACGCGAAGATCGACGCCACGGCCACTCCCCCAGCGGCGTAGCTCACGGCCAGGTTCGGTTGAGCGCCGCTGGCGAAGCCCGCAGAGACAGAAGCGCTTACGAGGAAAGCAACAAGGGTTAGCATCGCCAAGCCGAAGACACGCACGGAGATGCGAATCTGGCTGCGTGCTACCTGGCCGAAGCGGTTGACAAACAGTTTTGAGGAACGCTCGACGGCTTGAATGGGGTCAAGGTTTTCAAAAACGAGAACCGGCACGACGAAGAAGACGGCTACGCCCCAAGCGAGACTGCCGATCATGGCAGCGATCCGGCCAGCGAGACCGAAGCGGCGGAGTTGCTCTAAAGCAATGCCGACTGCGGTGGAGAGTACGGACCATTTCAAGATGAGCATGCGCTTGGCCCAGGCTTTGGACAGGGCCTCTGAGACTTTGAGGTGCTGGCCGGTGCGCAGGCGTTCGCCTGCGGCAATGGCGATGGCTGAGTTGCAAAGGATGACGGCAAAGGTGGACGCGATCGTGGCGGGAGCGAAGAGCAAGGCTTCCAAGATGTTGCCCTGGTGTAGATGGAAGTTGAAGTGCATTGACGCGAGCAGCAGATAGGCGGGAATGCCGAGAGCGGCGCCGAAGACGAGAGCCATCAAGGTGCCAAGCACGGGAAGCAGCATCAAAGAGCGCTCTTCGGCCATGAGCTGGCGAGCGGCTTTTACGAGGGCTTTTGCTTGAGTATTTCTGGCCATGATTTCCTTCGAGTAGGGGTCCTCGTACTTGTGTTGGCGCCAGGGTGTGGTGCGCGAATCTGTTAGAAAGCGAAAACCCCCGATCCAATGGATCGGGGGTTTTGCTGTACTGCGTAGCTAGGCAACTAAGTAGCCAGCGGCACGCAAGAGCCTGCCGAGGGGCGCTTTGGTTACTTTTGCAATGGTCACGAGTGACTGGACTGACGGGGTGTGTCGACCCACTTCATAAAACGTCACCGTTGACGGCCAACGCGTGCCAAGGGCCAGAGCGACGGATGCTTGAGAGACTCCCGCCTTCAAGCGGTAGTCACGCAGCAGCGTCGCGAGCGGCGTCTTGACGTTACGTGGTGCGGCCTTGACGCCAGCGCTGAGCTGACAAGCCGTTTGCGGCGAGTAGCCGAGTCCAACGAGGACTTCAGTGAGTGGCTGGTCGACCAGGGCCGCAAGGCGCTGGGCGTCGGCGACACTCGCTTGAAGGCTCCCCGCAAGCAAGCTGGTGAAGTGCGACTCGGCGATGCCGGCATTCTTGGCAAAGACGCTGCGGGCAGCGATCTCAAAGGGATCAAGGCCTACGCGCTCCATGAGAGAACGCAGATACCCGGGAACCCCTTCTGACATCTTCTTGAACTTTTTGGCGAGCGGACTGTTTCTCAGTCCGGCCGCTTCTAAGGTCTCGTCGATCGTCATGTCCAAGGTACGAGCAACACGACGAACCACTTCCAGGCCAGCAAGGTTCGAGGAACCATTTGCCAAGCGAGAGAAGTACGACCGTGCGATGCCCATTGTGTCGGCAGCGCGCTGCGTGTCTCCCCCACACTCTTGATCACGCCAGGCGTGCAAGATTGCGGGAAGTGAGGCTTCAGGCTTGTTGGCTACGTGCAGGCGCACGCAGTGAATCGGAGGCTTGCCCGCGAGGATCAACATCTTGTCGGTGTCCTCAATGGACATCTCGAAAACGTCGGCCATCTTGAGCAGTGATTCCAACCGAGGCAGGGCTGCACCCTGGCACCAGGAATTCACTGAGTCGGTTCCGAGGCCCAGCTTCTTTGCTACTGTTTGGGAGCCGCCGTGGGCGGCTACGAAGGCGGCAATGTAGGGCTGGAACTGCGGAATGTGCGCAGCCTTGCGGGCTTGCACTTTTGGTCGAGTACTCGTAGCGAGATACTGCATGGTGTTCTCCTTTGTTTAGTGATGCACAAGGAAGACCGTCCACGCGGATTGGTCGCGGGCAACGCGAGTAGATGCTGAAGTACGAGGTTGGCGAAGCGACTGGCAGTGGTGCCCTGTGAGACCCGTGTCTTAGGGCTCGACGAAGAACTGACAGGACCGCACGCCCGGTTCGAGTAGGTCGATGCACTCGACGCAGGCGTGGCCAGCGAGGCGGTGGTCGTCTCTTGAGTGACCGCAGCGTCCACAGAGGCTGCTCTTTTGCGCGGCGCTGGTGGAGCTTGATTGCGGTGGCTGGAAAGTTGCCAGGAACGGCTGGAATTCAGAGCACCCACAGGCCCGGTACGCGGTACTCGAGTCAGTGACTGAAGGGTCGGCTGGGAAGCGGCAGTAGTCGAAGTTGTCATTGTGAGGGTGAGCGCAGTGGCGACAACGTGGCTCTGGTGCCTGGGTGGAAATGGTCACAACGGTCTCTTTCTTTGCTCTTTTCGGTCTTGACTGTTCCGCGGTGAGCTGTACTGGCACTTGGGCCGAGGTAAGTGCACAGGTGGTGCGGGTGGGCACAGTTGTCGTTGCCAGAACGTCTGGGTGGGCTGACCTAAAGGTGGAGACCCGTGCAAGAACCAACGACCCCAGTACTAAGTGACGAGCAGCGCCAGATCGCAGTCGATGAGATCTTGGCGGGGTATCGCGCTCGACGCGTTCAAGCTGAACTCGACAGGTCCGCGGGCGAGGCTGCTATCGAAGAGAGTGAAGCGGACTTAATCGACAACTGGCGCGACAGTGTTGCGGAGATTGTTTTGGACGACCCGACGTACTGCCAAGAAGAGTTCGACTACGTGGCTCGCATGGGACAGCTAACGAGCTTGGTGGCAATGTACTGCGCCGGGGTGCTCGCGGCGACGTTGATCGCTGCGGGGTGGGGCTGGTGGACCGTTCTCGTGCTCGGTGTTGCGGTTGCTTTGCACTTCGGCGGTTGGTGGCGCTACCACGCACCAAAGCGTGCTTTGACCAAGCGACACGTCAGTGTGACGCGGCTGCTCACCTTTGAAGTGGCACTGGCGCTCGTGGGCACGTGCGCTTCCTTTCTCTTTCATCTATAGGAAGTGTCTCGAGTGCACGACAAAATCTCGCGGACACCAATAGATGCATGACTAGTTACCACCACATCCACGTAGCACCGGCGCACGTTGACCTCGACATCTACGAAACCGACGGCACCGCGAAGACCAATGACATTGGCGAGTACGCCGCGATGCTGCTTCGTGCGGGTCTCGAGGCGGAGGAGAGCGGTGCTGGTGTGAACACGAGTGTGAATAGCGTTGAACTCGGAGAGTTGCGCTGTGCAGATGACGTGGTGTTTTTAGTAGATGACAAGGAGATGGCTCACGAGCGGGCTCTCGCTCTTATTGGCGACGGGATCGTGTTGGCTCTTCGGACGTCAATTGCGCGCTACGAAGCAACGGGGCTCTTCGGGGCAGCTGGCACTAAGGACCAGTAGCTACGAACGCGCGAGCAGGTTGAAGTACGCGTCTTCGTACGAGCTGCGGGTGTCCTCTTGGTTCCAGAAGACGATTCGCAACTTCTCGAGGCCCTCGCTTTGAGAAGCAAGCGCCCGGTCTACGTCGACGAGTAACTCGCGCAGCGTGTCGGGCAACTGTGGGTCGGCGAGTTGGGCGGCGATACGCGAGTGCAGGGTTTCGAGCTCACTTCGAGATAGTTCCATGGAACAAAAAGTGCGCGATTCGTGCGCTGCGGCAACACTTCAGGCCGGGCGTCAAAATCCCCGGGCACCGGCCCGGGGATTTTGCCTTAGGAGGAAACTACCGACACGAAGTGTGATCATTTAGTGACCTGTTTGTGACTGTTCGCGCGGTTGTGGCGAAAGCCACAAGAAATGCCCTCGAATTTTCCTGAGAGTTGCTCGAGAGGCGAGTAGTTCCTGACACCTTCGGTAAACTCGGTGGGTAATGGTGTATGGCAATTGTCACACCTGGTGCCGATACTGCCCGTATGCCCGAGTCGACTTCTATAGCCAAGATCTCCCAGGCCTACCGCTACGAACTTGACCCGACTCTCGAACAAGTAGCAGCCCTACGCAGCCACGTCGGCGCCACACGTTTTTGCTACAACGCCTTACTCGGACTAGTCAAAGAGAACTGGGATACCAACCGAGCTCGTAAAGAGGCCGGCGAAGAAGTCCCCCGAGAGGACTACCTGGGTGCCAGTCACTTCGACCTACAGCATCTTTGGTACCAGCACCGCGACGAACTAGCCCCCTGGTGGGCAGAGAACGGGAGTAGCTGCTACAACTACGCCCACCTCCACCTCTCTAAGGCCTTCACCAACTGGAAGAAGGGAAGGTCGAAGTTCCCCACCTTCAAGAGACGCGGTCAGGGCGGCTCGGTGACCTTCATGAACGGGGCCGTCAAGCTCACCGATTCTCACCATCTGCGAATCTCTAGAGTAGGAGACCTCAAGACCTTTGAGTCCACCCGCAAGATGTACCGGCACTTAGAGCGCGGTACTGGCCGGATCCTGTCAGCCACCGTGACCGAACGAGCAGGTAAGTTCTTCGTCTCCTTCACCCTCGAAGTCGACCGGGTGGTCCCAGCTACTCGGGCTCCCGAGCGCGTCATTGGCATTGACGTTGGTCTCGCCACCCTCTACACCGGCGCCACCCCCGAGGGTGAGCAGGTCCTGAGCGTGGCGAACCCCCGTAACTACCAAAGGAACGAGCAGCGCCTGGCCAAGGCCCAGCGCGTGGCCTCTCGTAGGCAGGGTCCCCGTCCGGGAGCTTCCCCCTCGAACCGGTGGAAGAAAGCCAACGCCCGGGTTCAAAAGATCCACGCCGAGAGTGCCAATGCCAGGAAGAACCTGATCCACGAGACGACGTCGATGCTCGTCAAGAACTACGACCTCATCGTCATAGAAGACCTCAACGTCAAGGGTCTCCTCAAGAACAAGCCCCTGGCCAAGCACATCTCGGATGCTTCCTGGGGTGAGTTCTCTCGACAACTCGAGTACAAGGCTCTGTGGTACGGGGCCCGAGTAGTCAAGGCTGATCGTTTCTTCGCATCAAGCAAAACTTGTAGTTCTTGTAGAGCAGTAAAAGCCAAGCTGCTCTTCGAGAACCGGACGTATCACTGTGAGGCCTGTGGCCTCACGCTCGACCGCGACCTGAACGCGGCCATCAATCTGGCTAGGTGGGCCAGTACTGCACCAGCGGTGAACACCACCCCCGCGGGGACAAGCTCCGTGGCTGGACGTCGAGGGGAGGCAAGACCGGCTCGTCAGAACATCGATGAAACGGCACACCCCGATGAAGCGTCAACCGAAGCGCCGCTAGCTGTTGGCGCCTAGGAGATACTTCGGCGAACTAACTCGGAGGTTGGTGAGGCACATTGCCATACACCGTCACCAACCGAGTTTACCGAAGGGGGTTCCTGATTGTGATGGTGGCGGGCTCGTTGGTTGTCACACGATTGCCATTTAGTTTTCACAAGCATGCTGCAAAACCCGAAACAACCCCGGACTGTCTTTAGCATGTCCCAAGTCTTTTCTCAAAATTCCAACTCCGCTAAGTCCCGGAGGGCCTTCACCCTGCTCGAGTTGATCGTGGCCGTCGTCTTGTTGGCTGTGCTGACAGTAGTCGCCGTGCCTACGTACTTCTCACTGAGCAAGCAGGCCAGTGACTCGTCGCTCGGTGGTGCGATCGCGGGATTGGCCGAAGAGGCGCAAAGCCTCGCCAGTGGTGCCGCGATACCGTCAGGCGCCAACATCACGTCAGCAGCCAACGACATCAACAAACTGCCCGGCAATGTGGCCATTTCTCTGCTGTCGTCAACGTCAGCCTCGCCCAACGCCTCGACGACCTACGGCGCGATCAGTTATGACAACACCGACAGCGCCAGCCAGGTGGGCTGGGCCGCGGTCAATCAAAATGGCGACTGCGTGATGGCTCTTAGTACGGGCGGTCCCACGGTGTATTGGAACTACGGCGCACTGGGACTTAACTGCACAGGCACCGTGGCGCTGGCGGGCCGTAGCCAGGCGGCCCCGAGCTACTACGGCGGTGCTGGCACGATTGCGGCGACGTACACGCTGTCGGGCTACAACATTGCTAACGTTACGTCTAACGCCTTGGCGGCCGATGCGAACAGCGTCTGGGCCGTGGACAAGAGCACCGGCAAGCTTCTCCAGATCTCTGCGGCTACGGGATCAGTAGTGCACTCCACGCTGCTTGCGGCCGGTTTCGTGGCTGGCGGCATTGCCGCAGACGGCAACGACGTCTGGGTGCAAAGTGCCGGTGGGTCGGCGCTGCTCTACAAGCTCACCGCCGCCGACTCTTTGGTGGGTAGTTACGGGGAGGCACCGGGCGGCTCTGGTGTCGTCTCGGACGGCACACATGTCTGGGCGGTCTGTGGTCAGTACTCGAACATGTACGTCTTCAATGCGTCCGACGGCAGCGTTTCGAGCTCCACCGCCGTTATCTCCATGAGTGCTACGGCCAGCGCAGTCAGTGTGTTGTCCGGCCAGATCTTCGTGGCGGCCGAGAGTACCGGTCAGGTGCAGCCCTTCACGGGTACGAGCACGGCAGGGACCGCCTGGCTGGCAGGGTCGAGTGCGTCGGCACCTGACGGTATCTACTTCGACGGCACACACGTGTGGGTCTCGCAGTCGGGCACGAACAGCCTCGTTGAGTACTCCACAACTGGTGTGGCCGTTCACAGTTTCTCACTATCGGGTGCTCCGGCCGGTGTCGTCGGTGACGGAACCTACGTGTGGGTCGTTGCTAACCCAGGCCAGTCGACGGGCACCGTGACTCAGATCAAGTTGTCGGACAACTCAACGACCACCTACACTGCCACCACACTCGGCTACAACCCCTCGTACGTGGCCTACTCGAGTGGCTACGCCTGGATCGGTGGCTACGACGGAACGTCGAAGTCCTACCTGACCAAGATCAACGGTTAAGCCCGAAGAACGAAAAACCCCCCGTCACTCTTTCGAGCGACGGGGGGTTTTTGTTTTGCTTGAAGCGAGAGGAAGCTACGCGCCGGCGGCGAAGACGACGGGTATGCCAGCGCGCAGTGCGGCCGAGACCATGTGAGCGGTACCGGCGCCACCGGGAAAGGCGACCAGGAGATCGGGGGCTGAGTCGACCATGGCTTGATTGCGGATGGGACCTGCAGCCGAGCCGTGCTTTTCCCATTCAGCGGGAAATAGTTCAATGCGAATGCCGCGCTGCTTGGCCCACAAGTGAGCGAGTGTGTCGGCGCCTCGTGCGGCACCGTGCACGAGAGTGTCAGTCGCTCCCAGGTGTTCTGACAGGGCCTGGTCTACAAGGTCGGCGTTGTTGAAATCACGGCCTCCGGTCACGGCTACTCGACGCGGCTTAGTGGCGCTTTGGGTATCCACGAAAAGGCCTACTCAGCGGTCGTAGGGGCGAGAACGCGCGTCTGACCAGACAGCAGCCACGCGGCGGCCTCGTCAGGTGAAAGACCAAGCGTGTCAGAGACGAGACGTAGCGAGTCAACGCGCTCGGCGTCACAGCGGTAGCAACGAACGCGGCCGCGCTGGATGCGCATCGAAGCCGTGGCGTCACCGTGCGTGTGGCGCTCGGGGCGAGGGCAGTGCCAGAGTTCGGTCGCTTCGTTGTAGCGCGCACCGAGACGAGCCATGGTCTCTTCGATGGGCAAGTTGGCGGCCTGGGCCAAGTGAGCGCGGCGGGGTGAGGGCTCAACGAAGTCAGCCAGAGCGTCACGTTCACCAGACTTGACCGAGCGGCGAATGGCGAGGGCGCGCGAGCGGACGTCGTCTAAGTCGATACCGACGGGGGTGAGAGGGGCGTCTTCCGGAGCGGCGGGTTCGTGGCCCTCGACCAAGAAGGGGTAGCGCTCGCCGGCCGGGCGTGAGCGGATGGCGGTGATGACGATGAACTGCGACAGCGCCGTGGCGGGGTCAATGTCGGGCACGAAACGCAGACGACGGGCCCAGCGGATGTTGAGGGCGTCTTCTTCAGTGAGGCGTTCGGCGAGGGAGATGGCGGGCATGGCGTCGTGACCAGCTCCTACCTGCAGCCCGTCGAGCGCGTGGGCGGGACGGGGCTGGTGGAGCTTGGTGCCGGCGGCGACGAGGCTCGCGGCCTGAATGAGTTGGTCACCAACGAGGGCGTCTAAGTGGCGGCCGGCGAAGCTGGTGAGGGCGGTGTAGGCCAAGATGGCGGTCGGGGCGTCGCAGTCGAGCGAGATGATGGCCTTGGCGCGCAGGTCAGTGGCGTCGATGCCGGCGGAGGCGAGGGCGTCGAGCATGTGCTCGGCGTCGAGGCCGGCCGGAGTCAGGTCGATGCAGCGAGCTGCGGCGAGTTCGGTCGGCAGGGCGCCAACGTACAAGCAGACCTGGTAGCCGGCTGGTTCGTGTTCAAATGCCATGTTGATGCTCCTTGAGAATCACGGGTTGATCCGTAGTTTTAGTGTCGGCCCGGTGGATCTACTTGAGGGTGATCAAGCAGTAGCTACCGAGGATGATGCAGTACAGGCCAAAGGGCCAGAGGGTGTGGGACTTGAACCATCGAGCCAAGAATCGAACGGCGCCGTAGGCGGCGAAGCCGGCAACAATGCTCGCCACGACGGTCTGACCGCGTACGTGGTTGCCGAGGGGGCCGAGCAGATCGGGCAGCTTGTAGAGACCGACGAGCACGATCACGAGGGTGGCGAGCAAGAAGGCGAGAAAGAAGCTTTCGGGACGCGACTGGGCGGCGGCCAGGTTGTGCCAGCCGAAGAGTGAGGGAATGAGAACGGCGTGACCGGGTGACGAGACCGGAAAGAGTTCAGTGACGCCCTGGAGCAGCCCAATGACGATGGCCTGGAAGTAGGTGATCGGAGCGTGCAAGTAGATGGTTAGTTCGGGCGGCGCAGTTCAGCGGTGATGTTCAGCTTGGCGGCCGCGGTGCGGATCTGCTCGGCGCAGGCGCGAAGGGCTTTCGCGTTCTCACTCGAAGCGGCGATGGCGAGAACGTTGGCAGACACCGTTAGGTCAGAGGCGCGCAGAAGGGCGGCGGCGCGGGGTGCATTGCTCGCTACTTCTTGAATGAAGGACTCGATGGTCTCGTCAGTGGTGCGGGCCGTACCGGGTGCATCGGATGCGACGCTCTTGGCGGGTGACGAGGTCTTGATAGACGCAGGCTTCTTAGTGGTGACCTCGGCACTCGGCGCGGGGGCGGCGGAGGGGCCGACCAAGCGGGCGACGACGAGTTCGGTCCAACCAGCGGTGTTTGGTGCGTCGAGCACGGTGGCCAGGCGCCAGCGGTCGCGGTCGAAGGTGGCCGGGCTGGTAGCCAGTAATCCCCTACGGGCCCACTCCACGAGTGAGCCGCGAATCTGTAGGTCGGAGGCACTGTGACGTGCATCGGTCAGGGCGGCGAACGCGTCGGGGGCGTCTTGGCGCTCGAGGGCGTCAATCAGCCGGGCGATGATTTCGGGAGCGGTCGATCCGAGAGCCGCCGCGACCTCAGCGTCAGAGAGGTCGGCTCCCTCGTCGAGCAAGCCGGCGAGCTTTTCAAGCGACATCAAGGTCGCACGCACGCCCAGGGCCGCGTCCGAAGCGTCGACGATGATGGAGGCGGCCGAAGTGGAGAGATCCCAGCCCTCGCCGAGAGCTACCCGCAGCAAGTTGCTGACGAGTTCATCGTGAGTGGGGGCGAGCAACTCGAACTCGGTGCAGCGCCCACGATTGGTGCGCAGCATCTTGTGGGGATCGGTGGTGGCGAGCATGAAGGTCACGTGCGCTGGCGGCTCTTCGAGCAGTTTCAAGAAGGCCTGGCCACCGGGGCCAGAGAGCCCGTGAACCTCGTCGATGATGTAGACCTTGCGAGTTGCGCGCATGGGTGAGAGTTGGGCGCGGTCGGCGATCTGCTTGATCTCGTCTTTACCGCCGTGACTCGCGGCGTCGAACTCAATGACGTCGGGGTGAGCGCGACCGGGAGTGGTGATGTCTACACAGTTGGCACAGACTCCGCAGGCGTCGGCGCCGGGGCGAACGTCAAGCGGGGTTTCACAGAGCAGTGCGGCAGCGGTGACACGGGCGAGAGTGGTCTTGCCCAGGCCTGAGCCACCCGAGAACAACAGCTGCTGGGGCAGACGGCCCGAGGCGATGGCGCGGGCGAGCACGGTGGTGACGTGGCGCTGTCCGACGACCTCTGAGAAGCGACGCGGACGGTAGCGAACGGCGAGGGATGCGGACGAACGATCGGGAGCGATAGTAGAGGTAGTCACGCCAAAGATGGTGTCGAGGGCGAATCTTGGCGCACTCGGGCAGTTACGGGCGCTGGTGGAGAACCAGGGGCAGTACAGCGCTGGCGCCGGCTTCACGCAGCAAGGCGGCGGCCACGGTCATGGTCCAGCCCGTGGCGTACGAATCATCGATGAGCAGCACCGGGCCGGTGGGCATCTTGGTGCCCGACAGCACCGAGAGTGTCGACAACAAAGCCTCGGCGCGTGGGCCCGACGCGACGTTGGCTGGTGGGCGGGGGCCGGAGACGCTGAGAGTTTCGAGCAGGGGCAGGCGGCCTACCTCGGCGATGCGCTCGGCGAGGTTGCGCACCAGGTGAGGAAAACGTCGCGAGGGGACGTAGGTGACTGCTACGGGGCGAGCGGTCCAGGAGTCTTTCCAATCGGCGAGCACGGCTATGAGGCCAGCGAGGATCTCGTCTGGCACCGGCGCGTCTTTACCTGTAAGCAGTAGCGGGACTTCGGGCCACGCGGGTGCGTCAGCAAAACACAGAGCCCGTCCGATCTCTGGGCCAACGATGGCGCCTTTCTTGCCCGAGGTCAATCCCGACGGCCAGCGCTTGCGGGGTTCGAGTAAGAAACGCTCACCACGCAAGAAGGCTGCAGCGGCGCGAACACGAGCGGCGTCTGGTGTGGTGCCCGGAGACGGCAAAGTGCCGGTGCACACCGAGCAGCGTCCGCAGGAAGTAGGAGTGGGATCGTCGAGGGCGATTTGCAAGAACTGCATCAAGCAGCCGGACCCACTCGCAAAGGCGCGCATGAGGTCGGCTTCTTTGGCGCGCAGCGCGCGCAACTCGTCCCACTTCACGTGGTCGTAGTGGTACTCGGTCGTAGTGGCGGCGTAGCTGCTCGCCTGCTTGGTGACCGCACCGTCGACGGCCAGGATGCGAAGAAGCGCTTCGAGGCGGCTGCGACGAATCCCAGTTGACATCTCGAGTTCTGCAAGCGTTGCGGGTCCAGACGAGCGCAAGAACCCGAGCAGGGTGTCAACGTGCAAAGGGTCGGGGATCGACGCGGTGGCGAAGTACTCCCAGAGGCGCTCGTCGGATTCGGCGGGCAGTAGTACGGCGATGGCGTGATCGAGCGCACGGCCCGCGCGGCCGACTTGCTGGTAGTAGGCAACGGGTGAGTCGGGCGAACCCACGTGAAAGCAAAAACCGAGGTCAGGCTTGTCATAACCCATACCAAGCGCCGAGGTGGCGACGACGGCCTTTAGCGAGTTCTCCTTCAAACGCGTCTCGACGGCTTCACGCGCGGCCGGGTCCAACTGGCCCGAGTAGGCCGCGACGTTGTGTCCACGACTCGTCAAGAATCCGGCCAGGCGCGTGGTCTCGGCAACGGTCGGAACGTAGATGATGCCCGAGCCCGGAGTGCTTTCCAGCGCTTCGTCGACCCAGGCGTAGCGCTCGAGGGGCGAGAGTCCGGGGATGACTGCGAGCGTGAGTGAGGTTCGAGCCAGTGATCCGCGCAGCACCAGAGTGTCAGAACCGAGCTGGCGCGCGACGTCGGCGGTGACGCGTTCGTTGGCCGTGGCGGTGGTGGCGAGTACGGGGGCCGTGGCCGAAGCGGCCAAGACCTGCGCCAAGCGTTGGTAGTCGGGGCGAAAGTCAAAGCCCCAGTCAGAGATGCAGTGAGCTTCGTCGATGACGATGAGCCCGACTGACGAAAGCACCGGAGCCATCGTGGCGGCGAACGACTCGTTGGCGAGACGCTCTGGAGAGACCAGCAACAAGTCGACTTCGCCACGCAGCGTGCTTTGCATGATGCTCGGCCACTCGTCTTGGTTGGTGGAGTTGATGGTGGCGGCTTTTAGACCGGCGCGCGTAGCGGCGGTGAGTTGGTCGCGCATTAAAGCAAGCAGGGGTGAGACGACGAGGGTGGGGCCGCGGCCGAGTTCGCGCAGAGCTCTCGTAGCGGCCCAGTAGACCGCGGACTTGCCCCAACCGGTGGCTTGGACGACGAGAACGCGTTTGTTGTGAGCAACGAGCGCACGGGCGGCGGCGAGCTGATCGGGGCGAGCAATAGCTCCGGGGCCCGCAAGATCCTTGAGCGTGGCTTTGAAGACTTCGTCGCTGAAGGTTTCGGGGTCGGGTTCGAAGTTGGTCACGTTCTTATGGTGTCAGTCGCGAACGCCAGAGCACTCGGAGGTCTCGCGAGTCGCGGCGAAAGCGGCGAGGGCGGTTGTCGTTGTATCAACAAAGGGCGGTGAGAAGGCTGATCGTGCCTCGCTTGAGTTGCCGGGATACCAAGACCATCTCATTCGTGCAGACGCACGAGCGAACCAGCACAAGATCGTGGTCTTGAACTCGAGTGGTGCGGTGTTGATGCCCTGGCTTGCTTCGGTGAGTGCTGTCGTGGAGATGTGGTACCCGGGCCAAGAGTGCGGCGCTGGCGGACGTCGTAACGGGAGCGGGCGAACCGCCGCGCCGGCTGAAGTGCTTCGGTTCGGTCTTTTTAGCCCCGAAGCAGAGCGCGGCGCTTTTGATGCACCTGGCTACGAGCAGCCTCGAGGTCTATCAAAACGGCACATGGTCTGCGTACCCAGGCCAGTACCTCCTTGAGCTGGGCAGCAGTTCGGCTGACCTTTTCCAGAGGGCGAACTTCCAGCTGTAGGGCAGGGGCGTGAAGCGGCCTGTGCACGCCGAGGGGCACGGGGGACGTTTCTTCTTGACTCCACGCTCCAAAGGTTGCACTCATGATCTTCATACTTCTCGGACTCGCTCTTGGTGTACTCATCGCCCTTGGCTACATCCCGCTGCTCGCCAAGCCCATGGCGGCTCTCAGCTCGTCGGTAATGGGCTCAGCGAACAACATCGCACTGCGCGGTGTGCACGTGGTGGGCATTCACAGTGTCCGGGCGGCCGAAGTAATCGGTGTCGTGGTGGGTGTGGCGCTGCCGGGAATCGTGAGCATGCTGTTGTTGCTCGCCGCGAAGTTTGGCGTAGAGATCCGTCGCGGCGTGAGCGGGGTGCTCGCGATCGTGGCTGTCGGTGGCTTCTTCTTGCTGCCCGCGAATCAAGCGACAGTGCTCGCCGTGTTGGCGGGAGCGGCGGGAGTGTTGTTCGCCTTCGCGTCAGGCTTTGGCGTGCTGACGCCGATCGCGGCGCTGGCGAGTGCCATGGCGGTTAGTTCCGGGCGCGTGTTGCTGCACGGACAAAATCCCCAGATCACCAAGGGGGTTGCGACTCTCGTGGGACTGGTGCACGGCAGTACTGCTCAAGAGTGGCACGTCGTTTTGCTCGCACTGGCCTGGGCGGGCTTCGTTGGTGCCGCGCTCGTTGTGTTGAACCCACTACACGGCTCGAGCAAGTAGTTCGTGGCCGCGGCCACGCGGTAGTGCACTGTACGTAGCGAAAGCCCCGGAACGATCCCTGCTTAGGCAAATCGCCGGGGCAACGTCATGTCGTAGATGAGTTTTAGAAAAGACAATGCCCCCGGAAGAGATTCCGGGGGCATTGTTGTTGTCAGGCGAAACTGGGCTCGAAGACACCAGCGACGTCAACGTCGGGGACCAGCGAAGCAACTTCGTCGAGGGTCATCGTGATGGTCTCAACGATTTCGTCGCGAGCGTCGTCGTAGTTGTCGTAGCGTCCCGCGGCCAAGTCACGCAGACTCGACTCGACGGAGGACACCATCTCGTGGGCGACTTCGATGTTTGAGAAGTCGTCGGAACACAGACTCGACAGGACCTGAGCGGCCTCGTCGAGCTTCTTCATGGAAACTCCACGAAAGGGCAGTTCACCGTTGGTGCTGCGAATGGCGCGAAGGGTGACTTCGAGCTGCGAGCACAACGACTCGAGGTGGTTGTTCAGGGATTCTTGCGAGCGCAGGTCGGCGAGGACCTGCGAAGCGGCATTGGTGTACTGGCGGGCCGCGGCGTATTCACCGCGAGACACACAGCTTGATGCGTGGGCAATGGTGTTTTGCAGGTTCACGTGCTCTCTTTTCCTTGTCCTACAGCCATTTGGCTGCGGTTAGGGCGGCATTGTTTGATCCGTCCGCTACGCACCGTGTTCGCGGGGGGTGCTGGGGCAACCAAAAGACTGGGAGCTGGGACAAAGGAGTGACCAGCGGGCGCGAGTGGGCCGACACTGCTGGCAACTGTTGATGAGGTGGTCTCGTCAGCAAAAACCAGGAGGTCTGGAACATGGCTGCACCAATTCGCGGCGGTAAGAGCAACTCGCGTCCCAAGGAGGCATTCTTCGTGCGCGTGGCGAGCCCCGACGGGCAGATCAACTTCTTCAACGTCAGCAGCTACGTCGGCAAGGAGATGCCCTACACCAAGCCTCAGGCCACCTGCGCCATGCACGTTGAAGACAACGTCGTGGCCTTCTCAATGCTGCACCTGACGAAGAAGACCGCAGCCAACATTTCGGGCCAGGCCATCGCCATGCCCAAGGGCCCCCTAAGTCGCTTGCAGCGCCGGGCCAGTTCCTTTGAGATTGCTCCTGGAGAGATCGTCGTCGAGTACGACGAGCAGGTGTACCGCCTCAAGTACAAGACTGACGACGCAGGCCTCGCCACGCTCGACGTTGCTCCCGGTGGCGGTGCGGGCGATGACAAGAACGACGACGTTACCTTTGAGCTGCCGCTGCGTGCGGTGCAGATCAGTCTGTACCTGCGCTCCGAGCGCGTCGGTCGCGTGCTGGCCGTGGGGTTCATTGGCCACCTCGGCAAGCCCGCTACCCCAGAGACGATCACCCGAGCCGCGGCAATGGTTCTCAACTCCATGTCGGGTCTCGCCGAGTTCCGTTTGCTCAGTGGTATCGAGACGGTAAAGGTTCCGACGGCGCCTTCGAAGTGGACGGGTGGGCAGCGCGTGCGCAAGTCCGAAGACCGCGTGTTCTTCGAGCTGGGCGTCAACTTGTACTCGCCCGAGTACAGCCCGGTTGCCGCGGGTGTGGTGACGGTCGAGGTCGACCTCGAGAACGCGAACCCCACGACGGGTCGGTTGCTGTATCACATCAATCCTTCCGAGACGGTCGCTGAGGTATTCGGTGAGTACCGCGCAATCGTCGATGGCGCGATCACGGACACGCTGCGCAAGGAACTCGGTGAAGAGCTCACGCAGATCACCTACGACGTGGTGCTCGGTGAGGTCGACGACAAGACCCTCGAGCGTCTTCGCGGAGCACTCGGAGCTCTTCGCACGATTGACGTGACGCCGCGCGAGTACCGCGTGCACACCGCATAACTCAGGCTAAATGATCCCCGCCATAGCGAAAGCTGTGGCGGGGATTTTTGCTTTAGCGGCAGTGAATCGTTGCCAATAGCGGCGCGCTCGGCTCAGGGCGTCACGGTCGTTGTGTCCTATGGACATTCGATTAGTTGTAAGTGATTTAGACGGCACGGCGCTTCTCGCGCGAGCTGGTTCGCGCGTGTCTAAAGAAGTTGTCGCCGCTGCGCGCATTGCTGGCGAAGCCGGCATCTTGCTCAGTGTGGCAACGGGTAGGCCCGTGTGCAAAACACTGGAGGTACTCGACCAGCTCGAGGTCGAGGTTCCAGTCGTGGTCAATGGCGGTACGAAGTTGTACGACCCGGTAACCCACCGTGTTCTTTGGGGTGTGCCGATTCCTGACCACAGCCTTGACTACCTGGCTGACGTTGCCTCGTCGTTTCATTTTGAAGTCTTGATGGATGAAGAAGAGCACGGGGATGGCGATGTGCTGGCTCAGCGCCTCGCTTCGTGGCGGGGCGAGCCCATTCACGCCATGTACTTGGTGGGAGTACCCGTTGGCGAAGCACCAGCAGTCATGCAGATACTGGCAAAGGTGCCGGGAGTGGCCTGCGCGGTGAGTTCGCATCCGTTTCCCGGTGAGTTCGTCGACATCCAGATCACGAGCGAGCACGGCACGAAGGCCAGCGGGGTGAGTCAGTTGCTTAGTCACTTGGGAGTTAGTTCAAACGAAACGCTTGGCGTCGGTGACAGCGATAATGACTTGCCGATGTTTAGCGCGGTGGGCACGAGCGCGGCAATGGGAAACGCCAACTGGCGGGTCAAAGAAGCGGCCACCCTGGTAGTGCCTTCGGTGGGGGCTCACGGACTTGCGACGATCTTGTACTCGCTTGCGAGAGATCCGAGCGGCAAGCATCTTAACGCCGCATGGTCGAAAGTTAATTCGTACTGGACGTAGTCGCGCGACGAATCTTTCGAGCGGCAGACCGGGCACGATCCGGCGACCTCGACCTTGGCAAGGTCGCGCTCTACCAACTGAGCTACTACCGCGAGTGATTGATACCGTGCGACGACGGTCCACGCCGGCCAGGGTTTTGTGGGTGGTGGGACCGTGCAGCAAGTAGAGGCTTCGTACCGCCGGAGGGAGTCGAACCCCCAATCGTCACCTTCGAAGGGTGCTGCTTTATCCATTGAGCTACGGCGGCCAGACTGGAAGATCGCGCGGCAAAGCGCACGGTAGGGAACATGGAACACTCGACCACTGCCCCGCGGCATAGCACCCGTGACAAAGCTCTGTTGATCTTTGACGGCGACTGTGGTTTTTGTACGGCGTCGGCTACGTGGATCCAGTCGCGCTGGAAAGAGGGGGCAGCTGAGACGGTCGCCTGGCAAGTTTTAGGGAAAGAGGGTCTACGCGAGTGTGGCCTCACACCCAAAGACGCGAAGCGACAAGCGTGGTGGGTCGCCACTGACGGCACGGTGTATGGCGCGGAAGCGGCCATTGGCCAAGCGCTGATGCGTGCGGGTGGGCTGCTTGGTGTGATGGGGCGGATCGCGGGTGCTCGAGCACTGCGTTGGCCGATGCACTGGGGCTACGTACTCGTCGCGCGGTATCGCTACAAGCTCCCGGGGAGTACCCCGGCGTGTCGACTTTAAAGGCTTCGGGACAAGGGGTCGAACCTCGGCTTCCGGGGCCAAAACCCGGCGTGCTACCACTACACCATCCCGAATAGAGAAGTACCGCGTGCGAGAGTCGAACTCGCTTCTTTGAGTTGAAAGCCCAACGTGCTAACCGATGCACCAACGCGGCAAGAACTTCGTTTGTCAAGCCCTGAGAGATAGAGGCGGCTCTGCGAGACTGACTTTTCCACGGCTTTCTAAGAAGAGGTCACCGCCCCTTAGAAAGTTTTAGAGCCAGCCCGGGCTCCGTCGGGGTAGCGCCCCGAACGTTGGTCGCTGAGCTCGTCGGCGGTTCCGAGACAGGCTGGGGACCGTGTGACCGCAAACTATGTGGCTGCATAGCATGCGGCCACATAGTTTGCAGCGATAGATAACGGATCCAACTTTGGTCCCTACGGGTCACGAGTGAGCCAAATACAGAAGTCCCGTAGGTGAAGCCCACTCTTGCTTTGGTTGAGCAGTACAGCGCGGCTCCAGCCTTCCTGGACACACCGCGTGGCATAGAAAAGTTGTACAGCGGGCTCGTCCGAGAGTGGTAGGAGCACCGTTACATGTCCCCAGGCCAATTGTCCAACAACCTGTTGGACAATTGCCTCGGAGAACGTGCCAGCGAACTGGAGAATGTACTTCAAGTTCGTCGGGGATAGGCCGGTCATGTGCGGGAACTCTCGGCGCAAGTCAGAAGAGAGCCGCTCGACCACCTTGGTGCCCCACCCCTCGGCGGTCTGGCGGTCCCTGATGAGTCGCCCGATGTTCCAGTACAGAGTGATGAGTTCGGTGTTTACCTTCGAGTGTCGCTGGTGAGACTCGAACTCACAACCCCATCCTCCGCAAGGATGTGCGCTCTCCATTGCGCTACAGCGACGTGGCGACCAAACAACGATCGCGGTGCGCCCTGGAAGAGTCGAACTTCCAACCCGAGGTTAAGAGCCTCGTCGGTTACCAGTTACCGCAAGGGCGCGAGACTGGCCGTAGCCAGGGTGCACAGGGCGAGAGTCGAACTCGCAAGCGTTAGCACCGGCTGCTGCGGCCGGCGAGGGTGCCATTTTCACCACCTGTGCGTGGGGTACTTCAAAGTTGCTTGGTGCACGCGGCAAGATTCGAACTTGCATACCGATGAGGTGCTGGGGTTTGAGTCCAGAGTGTCTACCAGTTCCACCACGCGTGCAGATCGCGTGCGCACGGCAAGATTCGAACTTGCATACCGATGAGGTGCTGGGGTTTGAATCCAGAGTGTCTACCAGTTCCACCACGTGCGCTGGGGCTGAGTTAACGAGATCAGCGCTCGGGTGCATCGGGACGGAGTCGAACCGCCACAGCTTTCGCCACTGGTTTACAGCCAGCTACCCTCGCCAATGAGTTGCCGATGCATGGTGACTTCAGCCAAGAGACTGGGACCCGGTGTAGAGGATGCCGTCGAGTAGGCCAAAGGCCTCGTCGATCGTGTACACCGCCCCGGTGGCTTCAGCGCTCTTTTGCGCAGCGATGACAGCCTGCAAGAGACGTCCGACCTCGCGACTGGGGGCCAAGTCGTAGCGACGCATGATGTCGTCTCCCGACACCACTGGTCGCCAGGCCGCGGCTTCGTCGGCCTGGCGTACCGCGGCAATGCGCTCTCGCAAGACAGCCACCTCACGGGCTACTGCTTCGTGCTTGTAGAGGTGCTTGCTCGTGACGTCGACCGCCATGAAGTCGAGCAAGTCGTCTACGTACTTGCCAGCGCTCTTGTCGAAGCGGCGAATGGCTGCGTCCGTCCAGAGCTCTGAGCCCTTAGCGTCGCCAGACATTGCAACAAGACTCGCCACCTCGTCAGCGAAGGCCTCGTCGTAGCCCAGGCGCACCAAAGCGCGCTTGGTGAGCGGGCCACCCGCGGCTTCGTGCCCGTGGAAGGTAACCGTCGAGCCAGTGACCACGCGAGTGACGGGCTTGCCGACGTCGTGAAAGAGCGCGAGTAGCCGCACGCGCAGGCGGGCGGGGGTTTTGGCCGTCACCGCGATGGTGTGCGCGACGTTGTCTTTGTGCAGGTGCGTAGCACCCTCCATGGCGAGTGCACCCAGTTCGGGAACGCACTCGGCTAAGTCGGACCAGGCGGCTTGTAGTTCTAAGTCCACACGCTCAGCGAGCAAGAGCTCACTGAGTACGTCGGCGGTGATGCGGGGGCAGTCGGACACGGCAAGCTCCTTTCTTTAGTCACCCAAACGGGGTTGCTTGGGCGTATCTTGATTGTGTCTGGTGAAGATGTAGTGCATTCTCTTCGCGCCACTGATCGGGCTTGAACCGACGACCTCGTGATTGACAATCACGCGCTCTAACCAACTGAGCTACAGCAGCAGGGGTGTTTAAAGAGCCGCAGCGGAGAGTCGAACTCCGAACCTTCGCTTTACAAGAGCGCTGCTCTACCAGTTGAGCTACCACGGCGAGAAAAACAGAACTACCTGGAGTCGGCACGGATGGATTCGAACCACCACGTCACCTCGTTATCAGCGAGGCGGCTTCACCGTTTGCCTACGTGCCGGTGGAAAACGTCCATGAGACGTTGTCGTCGGGATGCAGGGATTTGAACCCTGGGCCTCACGGTCCCAAACCGCGCGCTCTACCAAGCTGAGCTACATCCCGAGTGTGCGCCAAAGCGCGGTGGTCAGAACTGGTCTCGAACCAGTGGCCTTGCGGGTTTCAACCGCACGCTCTACCAACTGAGCTATCTGACCAAAGAGTCGCGGTGAGATATCCGCGACGGTGCCTGCGAGAGGGCTCGAACCTCTAACTGCCGAGTTAAAAGCTCGGAACTCTACCAATTGAGTTACACAGGCGTGCGAGTCGATGACCGGTGCTGCCCCGGCGTCTTCTGGGTGGAAGCCAGATGCTCTGCTGTTGAGCTACATCGACCAAGCAGCGCAGAAGGGATTCGAACCCCTAACCATTCGGGTAGAAACCGACCGCTCTTGTCCGTTGAGCTACTGCGCCGGGGCTGCGATGGAAGGTTTCGAACCCTCACCACTCGGTTAACGGCCGAGTGCTCTACCAGTTGAGCTACATCGCAAAGCTCTTTCGCGGAGCGACCAGGATTCGAACCTGGGGAGGCTTTGACACCTCGACGGTTTAGCAAACCGTTGCTTTCGGCCACTCAGCCACCGCTCCATGATCCAGAGGTATCTGGGCTGACGAGGAAGGCCTCGAACCTTCAACCTCCTGATCCAGAGTCAGGCGCGCTGCCACTTGCGCTACTCGTCAAGGGGGCACATCATCTGTGCGGTCGAGACGGAGGGATTTGAACCCCCGACCGACTGGGTGTAAACCAGCTGCTCTGCCACTGAGCTACGTCTCGATGTGGGTACTGCGAGGTGCGCGCAGCAAGACTCGAACGTGCAAGCCGGGTATCGGCCGCTGACCGGCGAGGGTGCCAATTTCACCATGCGCGCGTGGGGTGATCGAGGAGAATCGAACTCCCCTTTCGAGGGCCACATCCTCGCGTCGTTTCCACTGGACCACGATCACCATGAACCCGCTTTGGGTGCGGGTGGCAGGGGTGCCGGGAGTCGAACCCGAGCTCGCGGTTTTGGAGACCGCTGTGCTGCCGTAACACTTCACCCCAGTGGCGAATCGAGGTGTTGCACCTCGCTGGCGGGCGTATGAAACCCGCGTGGTCCTGGACCAATCGCCGTTTGGGGGCCGAGGCGGGTTTCCCCGTTACCGCTCAACAGAGATGCTCTGGTTAGCACCTCGGCCACGCTCATCTCTGACGAGCCGTCACGCCTACTTCTTAGCCAGGGCGTTCTGGGACTTGCGGGCGATATCGAAGCCTCGCGGCCCGAAGCCACCGCCCGCGGTGGCTCCGCTCGTGGCCGGTGTAGCACCACCGGCCTGTCGTCGACGTGGAGAAGGCGGGTTTCGAACCCGCTGCTTCCTGCTTGCAAAGCAGGCGCTCTACCCATTGAGCTACTTCCCCAGAGACTGGGCAGGGGAACCTGCCCAGGGTTCACTCGAAGAGCGGGCGGACACTGGCCGTGTGCAGGCTCTTCGAGCGTGGTTACGGCTCGAGAAATCCGCTGCGCTCCTTGACGCAGCTCTCGAGGCTGAACCTCGCTGGCAACTAGGCACTAACAGCTGATCTCTTCGAGGGGACATTCGCGGGATCGGTCCAAGGAGTCCTCATGCACTGTTAGCTATGTATTGGTGGACCTTTGGCCACCTCGACAGAACGGCCAGTTCTGCCTACTTGTTCTTCGTCTTGATGTTCAGTCGCTTTCTTTGGGGTTCGTGGGGTGAAAAATCGGGGAGAAAAGAAGAACCGCCTCCCGTTTCCGGGAGGCGGTTCTTCCGAGGTCTTCGATCGACCAGGAACTGGTGATCGTTGATCTAAGAGAGGCCTCCCGAGGCTGCGGTGCCGGGGCGAGCATTCGCACGCTGAAAGTCGTCAATGGTGACGACCGGCGTGGCGAGCCATGGCGCTACGGACAGCAAGGTAGAACGGTTTGTCCGTTCGCTCTTTCTGTGTCCTTGATAGCTTTTCATGGCTGTCTCTCTGAAACTTACGTCGACCGCCGTGGTCGACTGCGAAGATAACCGTGCACGCTCGATTGCTCGGCGCAACCAAGTGGCAAAGAAACTTCGTTGCCAGAGATTGTGTCGGTCGTGTTTGGGCGTGCACTCTCCGTCGTGGGACAAAAATTTAACGGATAGCTGTGTGCGTGCGCGGGCTGCTTGCTAGCCGAAAAGCCGTAAATCGTTGGATTTTGCGGCGCCGTCCTGACTGTAGGTATAGATGTGCCCCCCGGTTTGCCAAGGAGTGCCCCACGGCACACCTATCGCTGGGATGTGATGATGAACACCACTGTCTCCACTACTTCGATCCAGGCGAGCGCCGCAAAGGCGCTGAACCGCCTGCTGCTTGCGGCCTTCTTGGCCGTCGGACCCCTCGCGAGCCTGCTCGCCCTTGGCCACTTCGCCGGGGCCAGCTGGTTGCCCGTCGTTGCGGTGCGCCCGGCCATGTTGGGCGTGCTGTTCATGTGGTCTCCAATGCCCGTGTCGATCCCGGCGCTGTGCTTGCAGTCGGCTCGAGACGCGGCGTTGCCGCAGTATCGCGGTGTCGTGGGCACCTTGATTAGGGCCACGCGTCTGGTGGGCTACTTGATGGTGTCGTCGAAGAGTCCGGTTCGTCTGGAGATGACCGCGAGCGTGGTCGGCTTCTTTGCCGCATTGATCTGGTTCATCCACTAAGCCACGGGTGACCTTGGCGCCAGGGCCTGGCGGGTAGGTGCCGATACTTGAAGTAGCTGCGACTGCTGATCGTCGCTTCAGACCAAGAAGGAACCCGTGCCCAAGTCACTCCACCCCAACCTCGCCAAACTGGCGGCGAGCTACGACGACATCTTGTTGCGCTACTCGAACGGGACACTGAGTGCGGCGCAGGCTCGAGCAGAGATCACCACGCTCGTCGCCCGAGACGACGACGGCATCTTGTGGACGATTGACCCGGACTCGGGCCAGTGGATGCGCCGTACGCGCAGTGGTGACCTGGTCGCCAGCGAACCACCCTCGTACGGCCTGGCTACTCCTACTCCACACGACCTGTCGACGTCGCCCAACGGCTTCATTCCCGACGCCTTTGTTGAGCTTCACGAAGTCGACAACGAACTTCTCTACTCGCCGAGCCAATTCGCGGGCACGACAAGAGCACCTCGCCAGAAAATCGAGGTGCCAACGTCTCCTCAGTGGGTGGCCCGGCTCGACAAGTTCCTGCCGCGCAGAGTCGGTGTGGTGGGGTTCTTGGTGCTCGCTGGCGTAGTGGTGCTCGCAGGCGTGCTTTCGACCGTGCAGCACTGAACCGAGTGCACCCGGGGCGCTCTCGCACACCGTAAGCAGCGTGACTGATTCTTCTTTTCCTGGCGACCCGTACGACCTGAGGTCGCTGTTCAAGGCCATTGGGCGTTTTGGTGCCCAGCGAGCCCTCGACGTGGCGCCCACCGAGCGACAAAAAGCTGACGCCCCCGTTGAGATGATCGACGAAGCGCCCAGTGAGATCACGGCCGAGGCTCTCGAGGTAGAGGGCTTTGTTGACGGAATTCAGGCCACCTTGTGCGTGACTCACCGCGAACAGCGACCGATCTACCTGTGTTATGTGGGAGCGGCCGCAGTGGGCAGTGGGGCCCGGGTTGTAGGTATGCGCGAGCAGCTTCGTTTGATCTGTGCTGACGCTGACGCTGACTTTGTTCGCTCAATCTCGGCTGGTGTTCCCATTGAGCAGCTGATCGACCAGACTCCTCCAGAACTTGAACGTGACGCGCACCGGTTGGTGGGCAGTTCGCGTGACAACTTGGAGCGCAGCTTGGTCGATGACTTGCTTTCGCAGGGATGCGGCAATTTGGTCTTGGACGGTTCATTGATCGGCCGGCCGCGTGATCGCCGACTCGTCGGAGTGGTAAAGACGACCAACCGGCAGTGGCTCGAAAATGAGTCAGTGCTGTGGAGTCTTCCGGTCGGCTGGCGCAGCCCGCGCTTCAAGATCGGTTCGGCGCTCGGCGAAGGAGCCGAGCGCTACTCGTGCTACGTGCAGATGACTGATAAGACGAGCGGAGCTTGGAATCTGGGACTCATCCGCCTGGAGAGCTTTGACCCGGAGATCTTGGATGCGCTCGCGGCGCGGTGCTTGCTCGAGCGTCAGGGATCTCGCTCGGGCGACTTGCGCTGGGACCGCCACATGGCGAGTGTTCGCGCAGTCGAGGAGTTTTTGCGCAGTAGGCGCCCCAGCGTCTTTTCTTTGTAGAGATCGTCGCGGTAGATAATGCTGATACACCCACCACGTCAAGAAGTCGCGCGTCGCGCTCTCTTGGCGCGGATGAACGTGACGTGCGGGGATGTGCTTTTGCGACCACCCACGCAAAAAGAACTGCTTGGGTGTGCCGAGCGCATTGCGCTCGAGGGGATCGTCGGGCCCGAGGACCCACCCTTTAGTAGGTGGTACCTGCCAGAGAGCAAGGTGAAGTCGGCCCAGGCTTTCTACGAGGCATTTCGGCGTCCAACTTTGGCACCTCGACTGGGTACGTGGGAACTTCACTTCGGGGTCTTTGTCCGAGGCGAGATGGTTGGCATGCAGAGCTTGGGCGGGCGCGACTTTGAAAGAACTGCGACGTGCCGCAGCAGCTCGTGGTTGTTTGCGGACGTGAGAGGACGTGGGTACGGGACAGCGTCTCGCTTCGCCGTAGCCCACGTGGCATTCGTCGAACTGGGCGCCAAAACAATCGTCTCTCACAGTGCACCGGGCAACGAAGCCTCACTTCGAGTTTCCAAGAAACTCGGTTACGAAGAAACTGGCTTCGAGAACTTTTCTTATCAGGGGCGTGAGCTGGCGCTGATCCGACTAGAGCTGGACGCTCGGCGCTACGAAGACTCTTCGCGGCCAGTAGTACACGCCGCGGGCTTTGCTTGCTGGCAGTAGTCGTTAGTGCTGGTCGTGCTCGGCCAGGGCTTCTTTCAAAAACTCGCTGACCTCGCTCGCGGAGCGCGTTCGCTTCATGGGAGGCAGGGCGTCGAGGATGTGGTTGCGGTACCCCTTAGTGGCCAGGCGCTCGTCGAAGACTGCGACGACTCCGCGATCAGTGGTCGTGCGAATCAACCGACCAACACCCTGGGCGAGCAGGCTCGTGACGTGGGGAAGGTCGATGTCGTAAAAGGGGTTGGTGCTGCGCTCACGGCGGGCTTCGTTGACGGGATCTCCCGGTGGGCGAAACGGCAATCGGTCGATGCAGACAACGGAGAGTGAGTGACCGGGAACGTCGACGCCTTGCCAGAAGCTCGCGACAGCAAACAAGCTGGCCGCGGGGTCGTCTTTGAACGCCGCGGTGAGGGCGGGGCGAGGCATCTCGCCTTGGACGAGCACGGGAGTGGCAACTCGAGAGGCGACTTCGGCGGCGACACGACGCATCACCGCCGTGTTGGTAAAGAGCGCGAGCGTTCGTCCCCCGGCGGCCGTGATGAGATCTACGAGGTGCTCGACGATGGCCGGCTCACAGGCGGGATCGTTGCGCTCGGGGAGTTTGGCTGGGACGTAGAGCAGTGAGTGTTTGGCGTAGTTAAAAGGGCTGTCGACCTTGATGCGTTCGGTGGAGTCGGGAAGGCCCAAGACGCGTTCTAAGTTGGCGGGGATGGTGGCACTCGTGAGTACGGCTACCTTGCTCGGCCATAGTTCGGCACGCAGGCGGGCCGCGACGTCAATCAGGGCTACTTCAATGTTGGTTGTACTTGGTGTCTTCGAGATGAACACGATCTCGTCGTCGCTGGGGGCAAGGGCTCGCCCGACGCACTCGTGCGCGTGACTGAGTGCGGCCTTGGCGCGCTGGAGTTCACTGGAGGTTGGCTGGGCGCGCAACAACACATCCAGAGCGTTTAGCTCTTCGTAGATCTTGATGAGGCTCGCCGTGAGTGGCTCAGTCAAGCCCCCATCGGCCTCGGCGTCGTCGAGGGCACCGGAGAACTCGGCGAGGAGACGTGAGAGCGCCGCGGTTTCGCGCGCCGATGAGGCGGCGCGGATACTTGCGAGCGTGTTCGAAAGAAGCGTGGGGCCAACTTGCGAGCCGAGCATGGACGAGAAGATGTCAGCCACCTCGTGGGCTTCGTCAAAGACCACGAACTCGTGGGGTGGCAGCAGAGTCTGGCCGGTAGCCAGGTGCGAGGCGTACAGGTGGGTGTTGACGATCAAGATGTCGGCCTCGGCGGCCTCTTCTCGAGCTCGTTCAGAAAAGCACGTTTGGGCAAAGGGACAGCCCTGGCGACCGAGGCACTCTTGGGGCGTGACCGACACACGGCGCCATGTGGCGTCAGACACGGCGTCGGCCATCTCGTCGCGATCGCCCGACGAAGTACTCGCCACCCACGCAGCGAGGGCTCGGCGCTCGGTGGCGGTGCCTCGGGTGGAGTCAGCTTCGAAGGGGGCGTAGCGCTCGCGGCAGAGATAGTTCGCCCGGCCCTTTAAAACGGCGACGCGCGTCCGGGTCGCAGCGGCGACGGCGGGGGCGTCTTTGGTGGCTAGCTGGTCTTGGAGGTTCTTCGTAGCGGTTACGACCACGACGGCGCTAGGAGCGAGAGCGGCGGGCACCAAGTAGCCGAGCGACTTGCCAGTGCCCGTTCCGGCTTCGGCGATGAGATTGGTGCCGGCTTCTAAGTGTGCGGCCACAGCGGCAACCATGTCGCGCTGACCGGGCCGAGTTTCGCCGCCAGGGATCTGGGTAGTCAGTTCGTCCAGCAGTTCTACTGCGCGATCTTCGAGGGGACGGGCCATGCAAAAGACCGTGCGGGCGGTCCGGGGCGGGGCACTCACGTGAGCCGAGTGCACCGGGGAGGCTGACCCACACCATGAAGAGGGACCCTTTAAGGAGCATTCGTGAACGCCACCCCACTTGGAACCATCTATCTGCCAGCGAGCCCCGGCACGAGCGTGGGAAGTTTTGACTTCATCGTTGACCCCGAGCACGGCGCGAACGTGGAGATCGGAACGCCAGTAGCGGCCGACACCGCTGAGGGCACCTTGGTGGGGACAGTGATCGACATGCGTACCGTGGGTACGGGGCGTGACCCGGTTCGCGAAGAGCTGGGCAGCAGTTACGACTCGAACTACATCGCGTCCATTCCCGAGGTTGTCGTGGCGAGCGTGCAGGTCTTTTCGTCACCGCTCATGCGCCCCGCCCGTGCCGGTATGGTTCGCGCCGCGACGGCCGACGAGATGCTCGAAGCCACGGGGTACCACCGCATGGACTGGCGCATTCCGGCCGGCGTGGTGGGTCTCGCTGATGGCGATTTCGCGAAGGTCTGCTTGGACGGCAAGAATCTGCTCGGACCCGAGGCCGCCCACCTCGTCGTAAACGGACTGTCGGGCCAGGCGGCGAAGACCTCGTTTACCGGTGTGCTGCTCGCCAGTGCGCTGCAAGCCGGTGGCGACGAAGGAAATCGTGTGGCCGCCATCATCTTCAACGTCAAGGGTGACGACTTGATCTGGCTCGACGAACCGCCGACGGCTGGCTACGAACTCTCTGATGACGACCGGGCCATGTACAAAGCACTCGGCGTTAGCCCCGAGCCCTTCAAGGACGTTGAGGTGTGGGCACCGAGTTTGCCGGGTGGCCAAGGTTCGCACTCGAACCGGCCGGACGCCAAGCGCCTGCGCTGGGACTTGAACGACATCTGGCCGTCGCTTGACTACATCTTGCCCTACCTTGGGGACGACGAAAAGGCGCAGAGCTTCATGGCGGAGTTCTACGAACTATGCCTGCACAACCCGAGCCCGGCTGGTCGCATCGACACCTTCAACAAGCTCGAAGCGTGGTTTGACGAAAAGATCGCCGAAGCGGGTGACGCGAACGGATCAATGGCCTGGCGCAGCCACCACGTGGCCACGGTGCGGCGCATGCGACGCATGTTGATGGGAATCATCTCGCGCTCGGGAGGCCTGGTGAGTCGCGAGAAGGCATCTCCGGGAGACGACATCAGCGTGTCGAACTGGAGTCACGGTCAGGTCGTTGTCGTCGACATCGCCGGTCTGCACTCTGCCATCCAGGGCCTCGTGATCGGCCGCACCTTGAAGCGCCTGCTCGAGCAGGCCGAGGACACGGGTCTTGGGGTGGATCACTTGATCGTCTTCGCCGATGAGCTCAACGCCTTTGCGCCGTCAACGGGTAGCGAGATGGCCAAGGTTCGAAAGATCCTCCAGCGCGTCTCGACGCAGGGCCGCTACGCCGGTATCTCCTTGTGGGGAGCGTGCCAGAAGATGAGCAAGGTCGACGAGTTGGTTCGCGACAATGCCGCGACGCGCGCGGTGGGCATCACCGCTGAGGGCGAGCTCGCGAGTGGGGTGTACGGAAGACTGTCCACGGGACTCACCGAGCGCCTCGCCACCTTGCCCAAGGGCTCGATGGCCCTGTGGCACTACAGCTACCGCGGCTCACTGGTCGTGAAGTTCCCGCGGCCGGCGTGGCGTACGGGTAAGGCGAAGACGGGCGTCGTCAAGCGCGGCGTGTCGACTCAGCTGGGAATCTCCGACGAGGCGGTCGAACGTCTCTCTGAGGGCATTGATCCTGAGACGCGAGCGATGATTATCGCAAACGCCGACGATCCGCAGCGCGCCATCGAAGCTCTCAGCGAGGCGCGCTTGCCGGACATGCGAAAGAGTGTCTTGCACGAACCCAGCGGTTTTGACCCGGACGACCCTTTCGACCTCGGGTAGGTAGCAGGATCGCTGAACAAGAACCCCCGGCGCGAAGGCTGCCAGGGGTTCTTTGTATGCACCAACCAGCAGGGATGACAGGTTGAGGGTGCGACCGGATGGAGGCTTGGTGGGCAGACTCGAGATGGGTGATCAGATTGTCTGCGCGCGGTGCCGGCGACCCCTTGACCGCCATGAGATGGCCGTTGATGGGGTGACACACGCCACGTGGCTACACCCCCTTTCTGCCCCAAGCGACCACGACCCTGAGCCAGTTTCCAAGCTGGCAACCGGTGGGGAGATGGTGGGGATTTGTGACTTTTGTTCGGGCCCCGGACCACGGTGGAGCTACGACTGCGAGTCGTTTACGCTCGCGAGTTATGGGTCAGTGGGCGCGTGGGCGGCTTGTTTTGCGTGCCACGCGTGCATCGAACGAGAGGCGTACAACGAGCTCGTAGCGCGGGCCGTGGGCGGGCGCGGGAGGATGTTCAGCGAAGAGTGGCTGCAGATGGCGGCGTTGCTCGGGGCGTTCAAGCGGCATCGGCGCGGGCCCGCAGTCAAGCTCTGGTAGTCGAAGTTCTTTGTGGCAGTGCTTGGTTGGTTAGGTGATTGTTGCTTTTTGGTGCTTGTGGGTGAGTGTTTTGTAGGTGGGCGTGTAGTGGGGTTGTAGGTATTTTTAGCCTCTTTGTTGCACGTTTTTGAAGGACGTCAGTTCGGTGGCGGGTCAGGCCAGTTTTTCTTTCTCTAACTGGTAAAACGCACGCTGCTGTTTTCTTCGTGGCGGGCCTCTCAAAACGCGCTCAGCGCACTCAACGTGGCAAGTTCCAGAGGCTTCTTGGCCCGGTGCTCGCGCGTATGCACCGGCAAGGCGCATCGGCACACTCTCGGGGCATGGGAACAGCAAAATTCACAATCGGGCACTTGTCGGACACGCACCTGGGATACGAGGCCTACCCGGCTCTTAGTGCCAGTGGGAACAACCAGCGTGGTGAGGACATCGTTCGTTCCTTCAAGAACGTGGTCGATGACATTCGCGCTTACGACCCGCCGCTCGTCATTCACGCCGGGGACGTCACCGAGAAGCCCAAGGTGGACATTCGCTACATGCTGGTCGCCCAGCACTACTTCTCCAAGCTCGCCGAGATCCGCCCCGACGGCAGCCGCCGCCAGGTCGTGATTGTGGCGGGCAACCACGAGCAGCCCCGCAGTCGTAAGGAGGCGTGCTGGCTCGAGCTGCTGCGAACCATTCCCGGAGTCCACGTCGTCGCGGACGGCTACCAGGTGCTGCGCTTTAACAGCACGGTCGCCGACTGCCCCCGCGAGATTGAGGGTGTGAGCGTGCACGGACTCCCCCACGACTCTTTGAAGGAAGTGGACTTCTCGGTCGTCGTACCCGACCCCGAAGCCTCGGCCAACGTCTTGGTCTCTCACGGCGTGGCCATGGGATCAGAGTTGTTTACGCGAGCCATTGGGCGCGAGTACCCCATCGACTCAGACATGCTGTCTCGGGCCTGGGACTACGTGGCACTCGGCCACTTCCACAAGCGCGGACCAGTAGGCGGCTACAAGCGCCGCGGGGTTGACTACGTCTGGTACTGCGGCTCGCACGAGCGCATCAGCTTTCGTGACCTGCGGGACAACGGGGACGGCAAGGGCTACTTGCGAGTGACCATTGACGGCCCCACGCTCGACGTGAAGCCCGTTGACTTGCCGGTGCGCGCGATGTTTCGCTTGCCCGTAGTCGACGGCACTGATCTCAGCGCCGAAGAGATCACCGACCGATTGAAGGCCAACCTGGACGCGGCCAACATCTCTGGCGCCATCGTCGGCCAGATCGTCGAAGGCGTGACCCGGGATCTGTGGAGCCTGCTCGACATCTCCTCGGTGCGCCAGCACGCCAAGGACGCGTTGCACTACGAAATCAGTGCTCGGTACGCCACGGCCGAGAAGGTCGAGGGCAGCTCGGCGACTTCTTCACTCGGCGACTTAGAGCTGGTCTTGGACCAACAGATCAAGGCGGGCGTCTCAAAGAACCTGGCCGACGACGTGCGCGCCCTCGCCGTCAAGCTGCTCGGCTCGGCGCTCACCAGTGTCGACTCGACGGAAGCAGAGGCGCCCGGGGGCGAAGCCGACGACGA
>Ga0208867_1000030_pt1 | contig 52764 bp, 45 predicted proteins | sample CryBogCBE05Oct08_FD_185505 | JGI IMG/M metagenome (GOLD analysis project Ga0208867, IMG submission 185505) | Freshwater microbial communities from Crystal Bog, Wisconsin, USA - CBE05Oct08 (SPAdes) (version 2) | ecosystem: Environmental > Aquatic > Freshwater > Lake | place: Crystal Bog... | reverse complement strand
CTCCCCAAATAGCCTCTGCAAAGGCTTGTCTTTTAAGAACTCTGGAAAGAGATAGAGTCTATGATCGATAAATCCCAAAGCATTGAGAATCATGGCAGCTAAACGCACACCCATGCTCACTTTTGACCCCTTTTCTTTAGAAACAGAGATTCTTGCATTTACTTTTTCTACGATCCCAAGTCTTTCGATAACCGCTGTAAGAATACCTAAATGGCCTAAAAATTCAGGTTTCACTTGCGCTGCATTAAACTCCATGGTAGCTCTCCCTTATCACTCTGATGCGAGATGCTTCATCGTATCTGTATCATAGGCTTTTGTCTACCCTCTCAAGCTCCAAATTTTAACTTGGTAGGGGGGAGTGTTCTTTCCTGTACTGCTTTTTTGCTAATTCGAAATATTTTTATATTTTGGTGCGGAATGCGGGTTTTACTATTATTGAAACTAGAAAACGATTCAAAAGAGAAAACATCTTTTTTAATGTATAATCGCTCTTTTCAATAAGAGCAAGAAACACACTACCACACTTTTTTTTAACAATTAATTTCTAATTATCCTCATAAAAAAAACTGACAAAGAGCTCCCAAAAGGAAAAAGCGTTCAAATTCATTGAGTATACAATTTTACAGGTTAACTCTAAGTAAGCACCTCTTAAGCTGCTATTAAAACAACTGAAACCGACAAATCAACGATGATGATTTTTTGTTCTCAGACAAGGACCCATCATATCTATGCCTTTCATAGCTCATTGACACAAGCTTAACTTTTCAATGAAAATACTACAAGCACACCTCTTCTTTGAATAAGAAAATTCAAATAAGAATAATTTAATATGATTCAAGAAAATAAACTATTCAGATAAAGATTTTTTTTAAAAAAATATCTCTTGCAAATAAATTCCCAATAGAATACTTCATGAATCCATGAAAAATAAAAAAATACCCTTAAAGAAAAATACTCGTCTTATTCTGACTTTCAGAAAACAATTGATATTGTTGTTTTTTGTTGGTTTTCTTTTTTCGAATACCTCTTGGTCAATGATGCAAGAAACGAAAAAGCAAAAATTAGAAATACAAAACATGACTCATTATGAAGACGTTTGGAGAAAAATTATTAAATTTTTATCATCAAAAGATCTTCCAAAAGTATGGATGAGCATGATTAAATCACCTTCGATTTCGAATTTAGTGCGCAATAGCTACTCAAATCGATCACTATCTATCACCAACATGAATATTGGTAATGCGTTTTTCTCTGGTGCAAAACATGGTTGCCTCCAAAGAATTAAAAAATTAGATCTTTCCAATTCAAAATTTAGCACTACTGATTTGGCACTACTACCCGAATCTCTTGTCGAATTATCACTCGATCACATAAGGAAAGAGAACGATACTGATTTTATGTCTAAAATTATATATTCTTTTTATAGACTTAAAAATTTAGAAAAAGTAAGCCTTGCCAACAATGCGATTACTGATAGCGAGATCAGTGATCTTATTTTTTTTATAATAAAAAATAAAATCAAAATTAAAGATTTAAATCTAAGCGGTAATCATATTCGAGGCGATGGAGTATTGCAGATTACTCAAATGAATGGAATTAAAAAATTAAATCTCAGTCGCAATAACATAGAAATAGCCGGATTTATGCAACTTCAACAAATGAAAGAGATTACAGATTTAGATCTCAGCTACAATCATATAGGAGATAGTGAAGTAGATTTTATTTCTAAAATAAGTAGCGTAAAAAGATTAAATCTTAGCCATAACAGAATAACAGAAATAGGCGCAGAAAAAATTTCTGAAATGCCAGAAATTACGGAATTAAATCTCAGCAACAATCAAATCACGGACAATGGGTTAAGATTCCTTGCTCAGATGCAAGAGCTGACCCACTTGAATCTCAGCAACAATCAAATCACAAACGATAGCACGAATCTCATCTCTGAAATGAGAAATCGTGCGATCGAGATTCATTAGATAAAGGAGTCCGTCACAAACTCATCTCGGGTAAGAGGCCCCCAGGATAAGGGGGCCTACTTCCCACAGCACCGAACTTACGGATCTCGTATTCGGCTCTTCCCGTGAATTTAATCATTTCCCTATTGCAACGGTAATTTGTCCAACGACCGCATCTAACCTATTGAATGAACTAGTCTTTTGGATAGCTCTTCTTTCAACAGCTTGAGTGCGAGACAAAAACTAGCTTCTCATCTGACTGCTTGGGTATGGCTCGTCGTAAACTCTCTCGTGAAAAAGTCATACTTTCAGCTTATCTAACGAGAGTCTTCCTTCTAGTCTCAGATTGGTGTTTGAGTTTCGGTCTCCTCTCACATTCTATATCCTGAAATTTTGCCCTCAAATACGTCACCCTTTACTCATCGGCTCCTGGTTTTACGACTACTACGGGTTCATCGGAAAGCTCTTGCTCTTAGTTCCTCATCTCTGGGTCACTGAAAAATCATGCGTCGTAGTTACGATATCTCGGACACAACAGCTCTTCTCCGGGTAAGCACAGCAACTCAATCTCTGCCTACCCACCTCTACTCTGTGACGCAAAGGATTTTAGACCTTCATCATCACCACTCAACCCCAGAGTTGTTCACTTTCGTTTGGGCTTATGGGTCTTCCATCCTTTCAGGCTCGGAACTTGCGTTTCACGAGCTAGTTGAGCATATCAAGCGCATGAGAGAATACAACCTCGAGCATACGAAGTTGTCTGACTTGCAAGATCCTCAAAAAATAGCCAAAGCTTTAAATACTCACTTGACTTCAAGTTAGGACTCTTCTGCGTTAAAAGCGGATCTCCAAGAATCTTGTCCGATAGAATGAGCCATCTTTATTGAGGAAACACCAAGCCCCCCTATGAAAAAAATTTCAATGGATACCAAAACCAGGTAACCGTAATTTTTTATGTAAATTCCCTATTTTGTCATAAAAATACTTTATAGAGCGGAAGAACCGATAACCTTCCCAGGCGTTCCTTTTGCCCTCTTGATCATCCATTGCAGTATTACTTTTCTACCCTTCAGATGCAAAAAGAAAGTACCTCGAGCAAATATATTCAACTAAATGTAGTTAAAATCTAATTTAAGAAAATTGCATCATAACGATTAGATTTTTTTGAAAAATATATCTTGCAAATAAATCTTAAATAGAGTAGCAACTAGGTTCGTTAAAAAAAGTAAAAATACTTGCTTTATTCTAACATTCAAAAAAAATTAACATTATTACTATTCATTGATTGTCTTTTTTCCAATACTTCTTGCTCAGTGACGGACGCTGATCTAATGCAACTTTCTCAAATACAAGAAGTGAAGGACTTAGATCTCAGCAACACTCAAATCACAGACACTGGCGTGATCCACCTTTCTCAAGTGCAAAAATTGACATACCTGATTTAAGTGTTGCTGAGTCGTATCATCAAATCACGCGTACCCCTTAGGAAATTGTCCTTGCAAACGAAAAACACGCCAAGTAGAATTATGCGATATAAGATGTGTTTTTTAGAATGTCCGCGTTGCCTTAAAATTCAAAAACTTTGTGTGTGTGAGGGAGTCCAACCTCAGACAAGCCTGCTTCGGATCCTCATCTTGCAGCATCCGCAAGAAATGGACAAAGCCTTAGGCACCGCACGTCTTGCTCACTTGGCCCTTGCCTCTTCTAAAATTCAAGTAGGACTCTCCTGGCCAAACTTAAAGGCAGCTCTCCAAGAATCTGCCAATACCTCGGAATGGGCCGTTCTTTATTTGGGAAATACAAAATCCCCCCCTAGTGAAAAAATCTTTCAGTGGATACCTAAACCAGGAAAACAAGAACCTACCAAAATCGAGGGACTCGTTGTGCTTGACGGAACCTGGAGCCAAGCAAAAACCCTTTGGTGGAGAAACCCATGGCTACTGAAACTCCACCGAGCCATCCTCAACCCCAAATACCCTTCGCTTTATCAAAACCTGCGTAGACAACCCAGAAAACCCTGTCTCTCTACTATCGAATCCGTCGCTTACAGCCTAACAGCGCTAGGCGAACCCCCAGAAATATCAACTTATCTGCTTGAGGTATTCCAAAAACTTCTGAAAGCTTCTAAGACTTCTGCGTCTTACGAAGCAAATCCATAGCAGCTTTCAACCGTTGATCTGTCCCGGTATGTCCTCCACCCGGTCGAGGGCCACGATTCATGCGTACCATCATCTGCTGCATGCGAGCTAAAGCCTCCCCCATGTCCTTAGATCCTGGAAAAGCCATCTGAAGCATCTGCATACTTGCTTGCTTGAGTTTCAAAAAAACCACAACATTCACTGCAGTCAAAATCAAAACAAACACCCAACTTAAAATCGTCCAAAAAAACATAAACACCTTCTCATCGAATGAATTAAACTTGCGCGCATTCTAGCATCATTTATCAGAAGAGCACCACTTTAAAAGCACCTCTCCCAACTCAACACATTGTCCTTCTTGCACGAAAACAGCCTCAATCCTTCCCGCACAAGGCGCTTGCATCCAAAACTCCATTTTCATGGCTTCCATAAGCACCAACGGATCTCCTTCAACTACCTCTTGTCCGGGCTTTACCCAAACTTTACGAATGCTGCCAGGCAAAGAGGCCACTATTTGATCCGAGAGCACCTGTCTCTCTGATTCAACCTCGGAAACCCATGCTGCCGACCAAGTATAACCTCGGCAACTGACCAGCACTCGTGAATTGCCTTCCTGGACCTTCCAACGACGGCGTCTACCATCTGCACTCTCTCCCACCAACCACCCTCCGGGGCGCAATTCAATCTTCCAAGTGCTTTCAGAAGGAAGGGTAAACGAAACTCCTTGGACCTGGACGCTTCTCAAACAAACCTTCTTGATTCAGAATGAAACCAAGGAGAGGGGTTTTTTGAAAAAACTTCAGGCTTCTGAGTGGGAAAAGAGCAGAGTAATTCAAGATCTTCTTTTTGAGGCAAAACCTCAGTGTAGGAAAACTCATCCAAAAAAGAAGTATGCACCCTACCCAATTGAACTTGAGGATCCTCCAATAAAACACGTAAATAATTTTGATTGGTTTTAATCCCCAAGAGTACGGTTTCCTCAAGGGCAAAGCGCAATCGCGCTAAAGCATGAGAACGGCTAGGCGCATGCACAATGATCTTCGCTAAGAGTGAATCAAAACGAGCATCTATGAGCTGCCCGCATTCCACACCGCTTTCCACACGAATACCCGCTCCCGTAGGAAAACTCAGGACCTCAATAGATCCAGAAGTCGGAATAAAACCAGAACTAGCATCTTCAGCACAAAGCCTCACTTCGATAGCATGCCCCCTGGGTTGCACGGACTCCACCAGGATCAAACTAGACAATGCCTGCGCCATTTGAAGGCCTACTAAATCCACACCACTCACTTGCTCCGTCACTGCATGCTCCACCTGAAGCCGGGTGTTCATCTCTAGAAAATAGTACTGTTCCGATGCATCTACTAAAAATTCTAAAGTACCAACCCCCCGGTAGGCCATGGCTTGACCTATCTTTAACGAAGCGTCTAACAATAGTGCTCTGGTTTCTTCCCTGAGCGAGGATGCAGGAGCTTCTTCCCAAATTTTTTGATGCCTGCGCTGTAAAGAACACTCACGCTCACCAAAATGCCATACCCCCCCCCTTCCATCCCCAAAAATCTGTACTTCTAAATGCCTCGCAGGCCTTAGCAGACGTTCCAAAAAAAAACTACTTTCTCCAAATGCCCAAGAAGCCTCAGTACTGGCACTTGCAGCAAGCCCTAAAAGATCTTCGTTGGAAGTTTCCACCCGACGAATCCCCCTACCTCCACCCCCTACGCATGCCTTCACTAATAAAGGATAGCCCAAACCCTGAGCAGCCTGAGAGAGATCTTCTCCTGGTCTCACCACCACAAAGGGTAAAACGGGAATACCAAGCTTTTGAACAAAAAGTTTCGCTTCCACTTTATCCGCCATCTTCCGAATCGTCTCAGAACGAGGCCCTATAAAACACAAGCACGCCTTCTCCACAGCTTCAGCAAATAAAAAAGACTCTGATAAAAAACCATAACCAGGATGGATATAAAATGCCCCACTTCGTTTGGCTGCCTTTAAAAGAGCATCGATCTCAAGGTAACTTGAAACCCGCTGAATCTCATCTGCATAAGTAACATGACGACTTTGCTCATCTCCTGGAGCCACCACTGCTACTGTTTGAAATCCCATTTCACGACAGGTTTGAAAAATACGGCAAGCAACCTCAGAACGATTGGCAACTAAAACCTTTCTCATGGAAGCAACCAAGAAGGTTTTTCTTTTTTTAAAAAACAATTAATTCCTTCAGTTGCTTCTGGAGAAACACGCAACTGAGCAAAAATATGAGCATAAGATGCTAAATCCTGCTGATCGAAAGATCTGAGTAAGGATTTTATCGCTTCTAAAGCACGAGGTCCTCCTTGTAAAAGATGCTGAATATACCCTTGAATCACTTCAGAAAGCTGATCCTGAGCAACCTCAGCATGAATTAAACCCATCTGAAAAGCACGTTTCGTATCAAAAGAAGCCCCGGTTAAAAACAACTCTCTCGCATGAGAAAGACCTATTTTAGCTAAGATAAAAGGTGCAATGCAGGCAGGGGCAAGCCCTAATCTCACTTCACTGAAGGCAAATCGAGTCCCTTTCACCGCAATTGCGATGTCACAAACACTGAAAAGCCCAATGCCACCCCCGAGCACGGCCCCATGAACGACGCCTAGCAGAGGTTTCGAGCACTGACTCATCTTCAAAAATAAGTCAGCAAAAAATCTTGTTTCTTGATGATTCGCTTGTTCTTCCAGATACCTTGCTTTTTGTGTCCACTTCAAATCTACTCCCGCACAAAAAACCCTGCCTTCCCCTTGAAGAATGACCATACGGACCTGAGAGTCTGGTACCTGCACTTCAAAAACTTCACGCAATGCCTGAACCAACGGCTGATTCAGAGCATTGCACTGATCAGGACGATTCAAAGTAATCCATAAAACCCCCCGGGCATCGAGGTTCTGCTTTAAAACAACCATTCTGGGATTCTATGACTTTTTTTGTATTCAGACAAGCAAGCTTGACAGAGCACAAAAATGAGATTTAGATAGCAGCAGACTCATGGTAATACACTCACAAGTCAAAACCCATTCTCCAGAATTTCAAAAAAGAAAAAAATTTCATCGTCAATTAGCACAAGAACTTCAAGAAAAACTTGTGCTAGTAGCGCAAGGTGGGCCTGGACGAAAAAAACATGAAAAAAATCAAAAACTTTTCGTTCGAAAACGCATTGAACTACTCATAGATCCTGGAAGCTCCTTTTTAGAGCTTTCTGCTTTAGCCTCTTGGAATTTATACAATCAAGCATCTCCTAGTGCTGGAATCATCACAGGAATCGGCACGGTGCATGGAAAAGAAACCATGATCATCGCAAACGATGCAACCTGCAAGGGGGGTGCTTATTTCCCCCTGACCCTAAAAAAACACCTCCGAGCACAAGAAATTGCTCAAGAGAACCATCTTCCTTGTTTATACCTAGTAGATTCAGCAGGGGCATTTTTACCCCTTCAATCGGAAGTATTTCCAGATCGAGAGCACTTCGGCAGAATTTTTTACCATCAAGCCCAAATGTCTGCTCAGGGCATTCCTCAAATTGCCATTGTCATGGGCTCTTGTACCGCAGGAGGCGCTTATATCCCAGCCCTGGCTGATGAAACTATAATAGTTGAAAATCAAGGGACGATTTTTTTAGGAGGTCCTCTTTTAGTACAAGCGGCTACAGGTGCGATCGTCAGTGAGGAAGAATTGGGAGGTGCTCGATTGCACACCCAGACTTCAGGGGTTGCGGACCATCTAGCAAAAAACGAAGCTCATGCCCTTGAAATGGCAAGAGAGATACTGGCCCATATCCCAAGAAAACCTCCCCTCTTAACGCCCGAGCGTTCATTAGAAGCCCCCCTGTACGATGCAGAAGAGATCTACGGCATTCTGCCTGAGGACTCAAAAATTCCTTTCGATGTCCACGAAATCATCGCTCGTTTGGTGGATGGAAGCCGGTTTCAACCTTTCAAGGCCAACTATGGTCAAACCATAGTGTGTGGTTTCACTCATGTCTGGGGTTATTCTTTGGGCATTGTAGCGAATAATGGAGTTCTCTTCAGCGAATCCGCATTAAAAGCAACTCACTTCATTGAACTTTGTTGTCAACGCAAGATCCCTCTATTGTTTTTACAAAATATCACAGGATTTATGGTAGGAAGAAAATACGAGGCTGGGGGGATTGCCAAAGATGGGGCTAAATTAGTCTCGGCAGTTGCCAATGCGGCCGTGCCCAAGATAACCATTATTATAGGGGGAAGTTTTGGAGCAGGAAACTATGGTATGTGTGGTAGAGCCTACCAACCTCGATTTTTATGGATGTGGCCTCACTCACGAATATCTGTCATGGGAGGGGATCAAGCAGCCTTTGTTTTGTCTCGAATCAAATCGCAACAACTGCAAGCACAGGGAAAAATTCTCACCCAAGAGGCCATCGAACAATTAGAAACACCTATTCGTCTGCAATACGAAAGAGAATCAAGCGCTTATTACAGTACCGCTCATCTTTGGGACGACGGTATTTTAATGCCTTCAGAAACACGCCAGGTTCTAGCAAGAGCTCTGAGCACAGTCTCTTACGCTCCCATTCCAAAAACAGCCTGGGGAGTTTTACGCATGTAGTCAAATCATGAAATATCATAAGTCATATTTTTTAATTGACATATGGCTCAGCTTGCAGCAGAACTCTCCTAGTCATCTTTTTAGTAAACTTGGGGTTTGCTAGAAAATCATGATCTATGCGGACAAAAAACCGGATAGAAAAAACGATAAACGCTTAGCACTCTAATCGGAGGTACAACAAATGAAGACAGTCAACGCACGTGAAATTTCTAATAGAACATGTCAAATCATTCGTCATGAGAGACGTTCTAGAGATCTTACGCAAATTCAAATGGCAGTAGAATTGGGTATTTCTCAGTCTGCATTGTCCAAAATTGAGAATTCAACCATGACACCCACTCTCATACCTTGGCTTAAGTTTTGCACGGTATTCAGTCTTCCGCCGAATCTTCCACTTGATGAGAAGCTTTACAAAAGCTGGAGTAAGGATATTGAAAAAAAGCAATCAAAAGCCAGCAAAAAAACTTCCAGAAATCATTTAAACAATTGAAATTATATTAATTTTAATAGTACAAAATCTGGATAAGCAAAGGGCAAAAGCATCTTTTGCCCTTTACTGTTTGTACAGGAATTTTACTCATTATTTCGCAGTATCAGCTTGAGCATCCTTCTTTTGGTCCGGTGAACTAACACCTAACGATGCAGGTTTCAAGTCAGCCTGACTCTCTTTTGTAGCTTCACATGAAGGACAATCTCCGCCTGGGCTACTTCCACCACCGCCCCCCTTTTCGCCTACCGTATTAGCAAAACTACTTGAAGACAAAACAACCGTGAGCCCTAACATAAAACAACTCAAATAATACTTCATAAGTTACTCCCTTATTAATTATTATCTATCTAAAGTTAAAAAAATTCAACTATCTTATCTTAATTAGTTTTTTTAAATTTTAGCTTTTAAGTGTGTCATACTTTACCTCAAAGAGAAGTTCTTAAAAACTTAAATCAACCCCTGCGGGCCTTATAATAGACATAAGGTCTTCAAAGACTTCACTTATTTCCTGATTCACTTTTTCGCCACCTGTACTTTCTACATTTTTAATTTCTCCATTATTCAAGTAAGATACGCGAATAGAACCTAATTTTGCTTCTGTAATCTCAATAGGTTTTGAATGTTCATTGTACTTAAAAGAAACTTGATGATTTTTTTCATCTAACATACTGATAATTCGACCATTACTATCTACAGCAAGACGAATCAATCTTCCATCTGAATTTTTTGCAAAAATTAAATTTCCACGATCATCATATTGAAAATCAGACCAAGTCCGTTTGCTAGGATTACTTTTTTGATGCTCCACGACTCGATCAATTTTATCTACTTTGTCGTTATAATGCAACTGAGTCACTAAATCAGAAGTACTTTTCGAAATTAACCTGTTTTTATTATCATACCCAAAAACAGTTTCTTCGTTTCCTATACGAATGATCGTAGGTAAACCGTTTTGTTCACTATAAGTCGTTTCTGTTTTTTTATTGTCGACTATTTCAATTAGCTTCTGAGTCCATTCAGAACCATCGCTTTTTTTCTTTAAAAAATACTCGTATTTCTTTTTTGAAATTATTTTTCCTAATCTATTTTTTGAAACAACATCAGTAATATAATGACCCTGAGAAATATTTTTTAAATCATAAGAGTACTCTACAGAAGATTTATCTCTATTTTTTATAAAACGAACATTTTCGAGCTTATCCATTCCGTAATATTCTATATTTAAAGTGTCATTTTTTTCATATTCTATTTGAGTCATATTATGTCTATTTTTTTTGTCATATTTAAACTGAAATACATTATTTTTAACATCTTTACTGTATACTAATTCTTGCTGATCATTATATTTATATTGAACTTTTTGATTATCTTCTCCTTCAACTCTCTCTACTAATCCCTGTTTATTGAAAAATAAAAACATTTTTCTGTTAAAATTATCAATTATTTTGCTTAGGCTACCTTCTTTTGAATAAGTAAGACTAATATAGTTCTTATTTTTATCTGAAATACGTATCAATCGACCCTTAAGATCGTATTCTTCCGATTTACCAGAATCATAACTTCGAATGTAGCGATTATCGTCTTTAGTGATCGTTTGATATCCATATAACTTCGAGTAAAATTTCGCACCTTTAGGGACTGCATTTTCCTTGAGTTTTCCTTGAATTTTAAATCTTTCAAACTCATCATTTCGAAATAAAAAATCGTTATTTAACTTATTTTTATAATCCGATAAATTTGCTTGATTTCTTATAAACCCTGATTTTTTAGCGGCTTCTAAGATCTTATTAATTCCGTCTTCCATATCTGATTTTTTCATAGTAGTCGGAAGAAAAAGAATATTAGATCCTCCTCCAAATTCATGAGACAATATAGTGCCATCTGGAGGAAAAGTGAGATATACTTCATACTCATTGCCCCAGCCCCAACCAAATATTCCCTTAAACATGCTTTTTGAGTTATAAACTCTGTTTATTTTAGGTTCGAATCCACCAGAATAGGCAATATCTAAATAACCTACAAAAAAATTACCATTTCGCAAACTAACACTTGCTTCTGAATTCAAATAAAATAAGAAAAAAAATAAAATAACGATTTTTTTAAAATTCATAAAATAATATTTCTTAACGAAAGACTTCATTAAACATCAATATCTACCACTTTCATAATAACAAAAAACCCAACTATTTCTAATAAAATGATCACGAATATAATGATCCATCCTATGATGGTATTAAATAAAGGCGCCATAAATGTTGGATCTGTTATCTGAAATACAACACCTAAAATAGGAGGAATTGCCATAACAAACATTCCTTGATAGATTCCTTGTGCTGTCAAAGCTTTGATTTTATTTTCTACCTTGGTTCTTTCACGAATAGTTCCAACAATAGTATCAAAGGTTTCTGCCAAATTTCCACCAGTTTCTTTTAATATGTTAACAGAAGTCACAAACATTTCTACATCTTCTGCAGGTATTCTTTTAGCTAAATTAGAAAATGCATCCTCTAAAGAAACACCCAGCTTATTTTCGTTAAGAATTAAAGAAAACTCCTGCTGAATCGGATCTGGCAATTCTTGAACAACCAATCCTAAGGATTGAACAATAGAAAGACCTGATTTTAATCCATTAGACATCAAACCCAATGCGTCCACCATTTGATTCACGAATAACCCAACACGCCTTTGATACATCCAGTTGACAAAAGGTCGAGGAATTCTCCAGCCCACCACAGAAATAATCAAACCAAAAACAATGCCAGGCAAAAGTTTAGGTAAAAACATTAAAAAAACAAGAGATCCCAATCCAAAGCTAATAGAAAAAAGCAGTATAAGAACTTGCTGCGGATTAACCTCGATAAACATCATGTTTAATTTTTCAACGACATAGTCGCGAGTTCCCAAAGATTGAAATCGAATCCAATCTAAAAATCTTTCAGTATAAGAATAAACAAAAATAAAAACGGCTATTCCAAATCCTAAAATACCTAATATTTTGTAGAACATCCTAGAACCTTTAAGCTTTTACAGAAAAAAGATTTCGTGATATTTTCATTCCCTTGGATTCCATTTCTTCAACAAATTTAGGAATAAATCCTGTTGGAACAAAACGTCCTATGATTTTTCTTTTTTTATCTAATCCTTCTTGCTTGTAAAGAAAAATATCCTGCAAGCTAATGACTTCTCCCTGCATGCCTACTACTTCTGTAATATAAGTAACTTTCCTGCTTCCATCGGACAAACGCGATTGCTGAATAATGACTCCTACTGCAGAAGCAATATTTTCTTTAATTGCTCGAGCAGGTAATCCTAAACCTGCCATCATTACTAAGGTTTCAAGTCTTGAGATGCATTCCCTAGGATTATTAGAATGCAAAGTAGTCAAAGATCCTGAATGTCCTGTGTTCATAGCTTGAAGCATATCTAAAGCTTCTCCTCCTCGACATTCTCCTACTACGATCCTATCAGGACGCATTCTCAAGCAACATTTAATCAAATCACGAATGCTAACTTCACCCTCTCCTTCTATGTTTTTTGGACGAGTTTCTAATCGAACAACATGCTCTTGGCCTAATTGCAATTCAGCAGAATCTTCTACTGTAATAATACGCTCAGATACAGGAATAAAGTTAGATAAAACATTCAATAAAGTAGTCTTACCGGATCCAGTTCCTCCCGATACCACAATATTTAATTTGGCCTCTACACAGCATCTTAAAAAATCAGCAATTTCCTCTGTCATAGATCCATAGCTGATTAAATCTTTGTATTCAATTCTTTTTTTAGGAAATTTCCTAATGGTAATAGTAGGCCCCCTTAAAGCAAGAGGAGGAATAATGACATGCACTCGAGAACCATCTTGTAATCTTGCATCTACATAAGGAACTTTTTCGTCTACCCGACGACCTAAAGGAGTGACAATTCTTTCAATAACATTCATCATTTGTTGTTCACTTGAAAAGTGAACTTTAGAAATTTCAGGTTTTCCTGATTTTTCCACATAAATTTGATTACGAGCATTTACCATAATTTCTGTTACAGAGTCATCTGTCAGTAAATCCTCTAAAGGCCCCAAACCTAAAGCTTCATCCAAAATCTCTTTAATGATTTGAGATTTCAGCTCTCGAGTACTCAAAAGAGCGCTCGTATCTTCTGTGTTTAAAATATCGATAATTCCTTTTTGAGTTCGCTCCCTTAAGATCAGAATCTGTTTTTGATCTTTGCTATCAGTATTCATCTTCTTAAGATCCATTTGTTCCACTAATGTTTTATGAATGCGCAATTTCATCGATGTCCAAGGATCTAGTGATGCCTCGTAACTGCGTTCGCCTGGACTTTTCGCATCTTTAGAGACATCTTTAATTCCAGCACTAACTGGTTTAGCTACAACGCTTGTTTGTTTTTTTATTTTTGAAAGATTCTCTAAAAGATTCGTTTGCTGAATTTTTCTTACGGTATCATGATAAGAACGATAAATAGGTGTATTAGAAGCAAGTAAACACAAAGGAACGCTTTTCGCTAATGATCCATCACAAGTAGAAACATCCTCAGGAATAGCAGCAAAAATAGATTTATTTAAATTTTTTTGAATAATTTGAGGAGTCACAATATTCGATTGAGTAAATCGATTCACAATAATCTGTACCATTTCCTGAGGAAACAGTAGCTCTTGAATCTTGCTCAATAATCGCTTAGTTTGATTAATGACGATCACATCGCCAGTCACTACTACAAAAATAGCTGTTGCATATTCTAATGTTTTTAATATCCAAGGATCCATGCTGGTGCCACAATCAACTACCGTCAATGAAAATACCTGTGTGACACCTTTTAAAAACTTTCCAAGACCATCCAAATCAATATCTCGAGCAAGTATCGCATCTTTAGGGGAACCAATGTAACTATAACCTGCTGAAGTATTTACCATAAAAGGTGCCAAAGATTTGGCGTCAATAGGACCTAGAGAAGTTTTAGAAATATCGACAATGTTTTTGGCAGGATTTTGGCCTAAAATAATATTTTGGTCTCCCAGACTGTGAAGATCTATATCCAAAATAAGAGGCCTTTGTTTAAATTCTTGCAGATAAGCAATAGCAAGATTTGCGGCGAAAATACTTTTTCCTACGCCACCTTTACCGCCTAAAACAGCAATCATATGCCCCATGAAAATCCCTCTTTAGTTAACTTTAATTCTAAAATTCTTTTTTAAATCATCTGTTCCTTCTGACGCATTCTCAATGATTTGAGGAGTCACAAAAATTACAAATTGAGATTTTTGCTTTCGAAAAGCTTTAGAATGCAACAGATTAAATAAAGGATCGGTTCCTTGCGAAAAACTTCCTGTACTAGGCGGGTCCTTATTAAAGTCAGTTCCAATAGAATTATCAATGACACCTCCGATAGCCGCACTTTCATTGGATTTTACAATAATGGTTGTATCTACTTTATGAGAAGCCGTCACAGGAGCAGAACCTGCCGGAGCTTTTCCTACTAATTCAGTTTGATCAAGCTTCAAATCCAAATCAATATCTTCCGTCTTTCCAATAATTGAGGGCGTAACTCCCACAGTTAATCCAACAGCCTTACTAGAACTTCCCATTTGTCCATTAGGTCCCGTTGTAGCAAAAGGAAATTCTGTTTGCTCAACAAGCTTAGCAGGTTGTCTATTTTTTACAATAATTGTTCCAGTTTTTAATACTCTAGCAAAACCAGTAGTTTGAGAATGGTAAAGCTTAGGTAGCAAACTTGAAATAGTTGCTGTAAAAGAAGCACCTGATGAACCACTAGATCCTACTGAAATTTGAGGATCCGCAGTGAATCCAGGTTGCCACTGAAATCCAAATAACTTATTATAATCCTTAGAAAGTTCCACGAAATTAATTGTTATTCTGAGTAATTTATCTTCTTTTTTGGGAGGAGCAGGTTTGACAACAATTAAACTTTGAATTAAACTTCTTTGCGCTAAACGCTGCGCTGTAGTATCACGTTCTAAGGGATTTCCTGGACGCAAATCAGGTAGATACAATAAAGCTATATTATTGGCACGTTTTGCAATAGCCTCATCTTCAACAGTACCTTCTAAAAAAATCATACCATTGACAACACGTGTTTTTATATCAGGAGTAAATGATGCAATATCTTCTTGAATCTTTTTAGATAAAACCTGCATCGCAAGTGGTGAAAGCGTTGCCATGTTTAATACAAGATCCGCATAATTTTTGTCTTGGATCACCGTCAATAAAGTCGCATAGTCCGAGGGAACAATAACTTCTCCACCAATAATTACTTTTGATCCCACAATACGAATATCTAATCCTTCAACATCTCTCAATAAATTATTTAATTCATTTTTAATGGTGATCAAATTAGTATTTGTGACACGAACCTTAAAAATCAAACGAATCGTTCCATCATTATCTCGAATAGTGACTGTCGTTTCTCCCGATTTGACCGGTTTAAAGATCAATTGACGCTTCTCCCCGATTTTAACTAAATTAACTGTTACAATCTGAGGATTTCCGTAACTAATTCCATTTGCTTCAGTATTCGCATCAAAATTTAAATCTACAGCTTTATCTTCACCACTACTAAGAAGTAAAAACCGATGATCAGCTAAATCTTCAGATTGATCATTGGTAAGTTTTGATTTTTGAATTACTGGTATTTTTTTGGAATCCAAAGTTTCTTCCGAGTATGCCTCTTGAAGAGATAAACTAAAAAAAAGAAAAAACATCACTTTCTTCATTTTTTTACTTTCAGACGACTGATATCACTGCCTAAAACTTCGGAAAAAATAGTTCCATTTAAGTTAATACGTTCAACGTCATCATTATTTCTAAGAGAAATAGTAAGAGCACTGTCAGAACTTGCCAAAAGCAAAGCAATGGTCTGTGCCTGCATAGGCTCAACTTCTAATGTAACAGAACTAAAAGAAAAATCTTCTGCGAGCGAATGAATACGCTCTTTTCCACCTAAATTATCGACTTCTATAGTTCTTGGAAGATTATTCGTTACATATCTACCAATAGAAAGCACCATCACATCTTGTAAGATTGTTTTAGCAACTTTTGATTCTTTCCCACTTCCTATATCAATAACAGCAATTAAATCTACACGATCGCCAGGTTTTACAAGTTTACTAACTCCTGACGTTTCGTTCACAGGAATAGCGACTGCTCTTTTTTTAGGAGTGACTTGAGGCGCTAATCCCGTACGAATACTTGCTTCAGTGATCTTATTATAAGTGAGCTGTTCTCCTCGTTTCAAAGGTACTACAGCAAGCATTCCGGCTATGTTTTTTAAAATTTTCGCACTATCTTTATCTTCCTCTTTTTTATCTACAGAAATTGATGCAGGCTCTAAAAAAGTTTTTGGAAAAACTTTAAATTCTAACATCGTTTCATCAATAGTCTGCATTTCTTTGATATCACGACTCGCAACTACAGCAAGAACCGAGGTTCCGAATTTTTTTTTCCAATCATCTTCAATGCTAGTTACATAGCTTTGTACAAAAAAAACGGCAAAACATGCTGCAATAATCGAAAGCGTTAACGCTTTATTGTTCATAAGACATACCTCCCGGTGCACAGTAAGCAACTTGATGAGATTCAGTTAGCTGAACGTTATTGGCGGCATGAAAGCTCGAATCTAACATTAAAGAAGTAATGTTAGTAGGCAATACAAAACTATTAGTACAAATAGTGATAGAATTTCTAATTCTAACACTACCACGTATCGATGGCTCCTCTTGAGGAGAATCGTTAGATTTTGATGCTGATCCACGACCTACCCACTGAGTAGTTGCCTCAGGACTATAAGTCCCATTGTCATCAGCAACAGCTTGATTCTCAGATACTCCAAGAACCATTTGATTGCTTCCTGTTTGAATAAGAATCTGCTGTTTACTTAAGGCAGGATAAAAAGCGCTATTATTGATTAAAATACCTAATTGATCTCGAGTGAACTGCTGATTGACAATAGAAATCTGAATAGCAGTATTTATTCTTATTAAGATAGTCGAAAAACCTAAAAGAACAGGCAATAGAAGTATAAATTCAAATAAACTTTGACCTTTGTTATTTTCTATAATTTTAACATCCATTGTCAAATATTCCATGAACTGCTCCTAGTGCACTTAAACAATCACTGTAGCTTGGTTCTTTTCCTAAAAAACTCTCTGAAGTAAACTCGACTTGATTGTTATCATTTTTACTTCCTATGGCTCCAAAAGGGACAAAAATTTTACCTCTAAATACGTATCGGACACCTGTCATCCATTTTAAATTATTTGTTTGATTGACTAAAGTAGTATATCCTGGAATAGTTCCTGAAGAAGCTCCCACCGCTATACTAGGAAACTTATCAACTCCTATTTGACCTTGAGATTTTTTCAACATTTGAACAATGACATCCTGCGCACGACTTTCTTGATCTTCCAAAGAAGCACCGGCTGAAAGAAATGCACGAGCTGCCATAAAAGTTGCGTAGTGAACATAATTTCCAAACGCAAAAACCATGCTCAATTGGAAAAAAAAACAAAAATACGACATAATAAATAAAATAACTAGAACAAATTCAATGGTGGACTGCCCTTGATCTTTCCTTATTTTATCTTCATTAATTTTTTTCATTTATTTAGCGAGGATTCAAAAAAATGCGAAAATTGTTTTCACCATTTTGAGGATCAATAGGATGATACTCTGATCCTCCATCATCAGGACCTTTTGCTTTTACATTGCCATAACGATAAGCTGCCAAAAAAGATAAGGTAATTTGATTTTTTATTTTTTTTCCTATTCCGTAACGATTTAATGAAAGAAAAATTATATTATAAATAAAAAGCAAAATAGAGAGCATCAAGATGTACTCTGTGACCGCCTGGCCTCTTCTATCTTCAGAATAATTTTTTAATAAAAAAAATGTTAATTTCATTTAAAATAATCGCGATAAATAATTCTAATTACTCCAAAACCTTAAAGAAAGTCTTCCTGTTTTTAAATCTTGTTCAAGCTGAGCCCCTAATCTTAAAATACCACTTCCTAAAATATTCGTCATATTTCTAGAAATTCCTAACGTAGCAAACAAACAAGCAGAAAGAATAACGATATATTCAAGCATTGCTTGACCCTTTTTGTCAGAAAAAGATTCCATAAAAACTTTACTTCTTTTTTTAGTTGCTAGATTGAGTTGCAGTTTCAATTTGTCCACCTAAGTTTTGAACTGCGCTTACTAATCTGCTTTGAAATTCTGTTTTAAATTTCATTGCAACCATAACAACAACAGCTAGAATCAGTATGTATTCTGTTGTTGACTGACCTAAACGATTTTTTAATACTTTTCTAAAAAAAATCATACCATCTCCTCCTTCTCAAACCCTTTGATCATTTATCGGACAGATAAAAAAATACGTTAATTTCACTTGATGCCAAGAATTTCAGAAGGCTTTATTTATTATATTAAAATAAAATAAAAAAGTAAAGAATCTAACATATTGAAATAATTAAATAATTTATTTACTCATTCAAAAAAATAACAGACAAAGAGGCATTATCTTTGAAATTAATTTTTTTGAACTTTTCCTTGATTATTTCAATAGCTTCTAATTCTAAAATCTTTTTCTCTTGGATCCATTGAATTTCATTAAAAAAATCCCGATTGACACCATCTGTTGCAAATACCAGCCAATCTTTTGGCATGATTCTAAATTCAAAAATTTCTGGCTCTAAATCCTCAAGCATACCAAGAGCCATTAAAGGTACATTGGTCATTTCTTGATCTTCATACAAAAAAGGATTGCAGAGTGTCGCATACGATCTTGGAATCACAAGCTCACACTTATGTCCGTCACGATACAACCAAGAAGTACAAGTCCCTATATTTGCAATAGCTAATAAATTTTGATCTAAATACCCAGCAATTAAAGAAGCTCCCCCTGATTGATGAATCGTTTTTTCTTTATTAAAACGCAACATCTCTTTATTCGCATAGATCATAGCGTTAAACAAAATATTACCATGCAATGAAAAGTAACTTCTCATGATAAAGGGAAATGTTGATTCTGAATCTCGAGCATTTTTAAAAAGAAATTTTTTTATAGATTCACAACCTAATTTAGCTACTTCCTGACCAATGTGATGTCCTCCGAAACCATCTGCTACAACAAATATATTTTTCTCATCATCACAAAGACAATAATCCTCTTGAAGCGGTCTAGTTCCTTGGTTTTCTAAAGTAAGAATATATTTAATCAATAACTGATTTTGACTCACAGTTAATTTTTATTCTATTTTGAAATAATGTGCCAGCTTTCTTTGTGCACGACCATGATAGACATCATCTGTCGGAGCAATGCGCAAACAATCTTCAAACATTTTTTTTGAAACAGAAAAATCACTATAACTTTCAGCAATTAAAGCCTCAGTATAAATGATCTTTGCTTGATCATGTAAAACATGATTCATTTTTTTGATGCTGCTATAGGCAACAGCATAAGAAGGATCTATCGATGTTAATTTTTTATAAAGAGCAAGAGCTTCTAAAAATTGACCGTTTTTTTCTAATTTTTTTGCTTTTCTAAAAACAGGCTCTCTCATTTTTTCTATTTGGTAGCGACAGATTTTAATATTCTTTTTAATTAATTCAATTAACTTTTTGTCTGAAATACCAATATCCAATATTTTGACAAAATTTGTAATGGCGAGGTGATAACTGCCCTTTTTTTGTAGTGCCAAATTTTCATGATAAAGCTTAAATCCTTGATTATCAATTTGACGCTGAATAGCTATTTGATTTTCTTTGTTTTTTTTCTCTTCCTCTTCATTTTCAATGATTTTTTTCCATTCTTGAACACTGCTATTATCTGGATCAAGAGATAAAATTTCAGGAAAATTCTCTTTTGCCTGAACATATTGCTTTTTTTCCATTTTCATTTTTGTATTTTCTACTAAATCATTAATTTTTGCCTTAAGTTTTTCTTCTGCTTCTTTTTTTCTTTTTTCTTCTTCCATTGTTTCAAGCTTATGTTTTCCTTCTTTGGCATAACGTTCTAATTCTCTTGAATCTTTATAGTCTGAAATTAATGAAAATATTTTTTGTATTTCAAATATTGATTTATCGTATTCTCTGTTTTTATAAAAATCAAAAGCAAGTTGATGCTGTGTTTCAATAAACTTTTTCTTCTCATCAGAAAGAGAGTCAAACGCAGATAACTCATTATTTTTTTCCACTTTAACCGCTGTAACCACATTTTTTTTGATGTTTGATTTTTTTTTAGCAACTGGCACAGGGTCGTCTTCGTTTAACCACATCAAAAACAAAATAGCGGCAACTCCTCCAATATATTGAGTTCTTTTGGGTAAAGACCTGAATTTTTCTAAAAGAGTTTTCTTGGCATTACTTTTAATGCCTGCAATTTCCTGATTAGAGATAATATCTTCTTGTTTTTGATGATCTTTATTTTCGTAATCTAATTCAAGACTTTCAAATGGTTCTTCGTTCTTTTCTATATCATTGATATTAAGCAAATCTTTTTTTATTTCAGAATAAACAGTGCTGTTTATATAAAATTGAAAGATAGTGTTCGCAATTTGAATAGAATCTCCACTTGACAAATCTTTTTCTTTGATTTTCTCTTCATTTACCATCGTTCCATTATGCGAATTCAAATCTTTAATCGTAAATTTCAAACCCGACTTTAAAATAAGAGCATGTTTTCTTGATGCTTTCTTGTCATTTAAAACAATATCACAATTTTCAGATCTTCCTATGCTGATAGATTCTTTGCTAATTTCATAAACCAGATAATTTGCATCCCCTTTTTGGAAGGTTAATCTTGATTGTAAAACATCTTTTTTAAAAATTTGCGTTGAGGCATCCACTCCTATAGATGTCATATCTTGATTGTTTTCAAGAGAAATTTTTTCTAAAGGCTTTTCTTCATCACTTATACTGTTTATACTATTGAGAAAATCCTCGTTGACAGGTTTCGACTCATCAGCAACAGGCTCTTCCTCATGAACATGGATTACTTCTTCTTTTTCTTCTTTTATTTTTTCTTTCACTTCTGATGGATTTTTTAGAGACACCTGAACAAGATAAGATCCTAAAACTATCTTTTCTTGATCTTTTAAAATACCCTGTTGAACTTCTAACCCATTAAATAGTATAGCAGAAAATTGATTTTTATTAAAAAATTGAACTCCATCTTCTGTTGCTTTAAAAAAAAGATGCTCTCGAGAAATAGATCGATCTTCTATATAAATTTGAGAGTTCTTGCTTCTTCCTAAAGAAAGAGATTCGATGATTTCTTTATCAAGAAGAAATTGACCGTTTTTTAAAACAGTAATCAACCATTTCGAATTCATTATTGTTCCTCACGACTTATTTCTTTCATGACTTTATCGTATTGATCTTTTGCTTCAATATAACGAGGATTTAATTGGTCATGATAAAAAAGTCGCATCACTCGACTATAAGTAGATCGAGCATTTTTTAGTTTTCCAGCATCAAATGATTTTTTTGCTATACTGAGATATGATTTCGATAAATTTTCTATATCTTTTTTGCAGTTCTCTAAATAAATATTTGCCAAAAAATGATTAGGGTTAATTTGTACGACAGCTTCAAACTGAGCTTTAGCTCGAGAATAGTTTCCTGTAACATATTCTCTAAAACCAGATTTAAATAAAACATTTGAAGATTTTGTAATATCAGAATTGACTAAAAATTCAGCTAAATTTAAATTAGTATTGGTTTCTTTTTCATGAGATATTTTTTTTATATTTTTTTGATCAGGTTCGCTGATAAAAAAATAAAAAACAAACACTAACGCAAAAAGTACAATAAATAGACTTTTAGGTTGATTCTTTTTATTTTTTGAGAAAGCATTTAATTCTTTTCTTTTGACAGAAGCAGATAAAACACTATGATCAGCATCAGAGAGACAAAATTCAAAAAAAGTATCCCCTAAACCTATTTGATCTTTTGAATGAAGAATTGATTCTTCAACTTTAATATTATTGAGAATAATTTCATTTGAAGTTTTTAATTTTTTAATTTTCCATTCATTTGTTTCTTTAAAAATCTTAGCATGGTGCCTTGAAATTTTTATATCAGAAAATACAACATCATTTTTTTCATCTCGTCCTAAAAAAATTTCATTTGAAAAAATGACATGCACAATACCATTATCTATCCCTGAAAAAATCTTTAAACGAGCAAGCTCTCCTTTTTGTTTGTCAATATAAAAATTTTTAAAAAATTTTACATTTTCTGTTTTTTTCATAATTATTTTAATCTTCTAGCTTTGATATGATTAGCAAGTATCCTTTGATAGACATATCAGCAGAGCTAAAAAAACTCATCGTTGCTTTATAGGCAGCTCCAGAAAATTCGCAATTATCAAAAACTTCCTCTAACGACTGATAAGATTTCTCAAAAAGATCTTTGATAAGCTCTGTCATGGATTGATCTCTAGAAACAGTTTCAAATTCTTCTCCTAAAGCTCCATCTAAGCGAATACCTGTTATTTCCTCAAACAAAGAATTTAAATAGAGAATTTTCTTATTAGAATCAAAAAAAATAATACCAAATAAGTTCATATTTCCTATCATAGTCACAGGCTTAAGAAAAGACCGCATTAATTCTTCTTGAGATTCAGCACTTAAAGCACCACTGAATTCAGAAACTCCAGAAATACTTCTTTTAGGGATACGTTGAATTGCTGAATTAATGATATCCCAAAGAGAATTCATTTCAGAAAATCTAAAATCATTAGAAACCTGATCGATATCTCCTTTTAAAGCTTTATCCATATCATTGTTTAATTTTTTAAAAGGATACAAAGTGAGTCTGTATAAAACAAAAATTACCAACAAGGCAAATATTGCAGAAATAACAATGGATCGAGAATAAACTAATCCAATCTCACCTAAGCCTAAAGAAAAAATGCTATAATCAACAGAAACAATCGCCATTGCTACAGAAGTATTTTTTCCTAAGCTTGCATTTAAAACTCGAATAGGTTCCACGGCAATGACATTGCCATTATCAAGCTCTTTCCATATGCCCGTTTCTCTTCCATTTTTAAAATCTTCTTTTACTTTCATCAAAAAAACAGCTTCTTCTCCATTGGTAAAATACTGATTTAATTGATTTGCTGGAGCAATGATTCTATTATTAAAATCAAGAATCATAGCAATTCTCACGCCTGATTCGTTTTCTAAAAAACTAACATCGGTTTTAGTTTCATTTTTAGAGGATATGAAATATGTATTTTGATTGGCAATTTGTTTTGCCATGAACAAAGCTCTTCTTCCTGTTTCTTGAATAACAAAATTATTATTTAACTCTAACAAAGGACCAACAGACAAAACAGCATTTATTAAAATTAAAAAAAATATGAGCGAAATGAATATAGATTTCCACTCATATTTTTTATTTAAATCATAAAAAAAGTTCATAAATTGATTTTCAAGAAAATGAATAACTTTATCTTTGATATTTTTTGGCTGCTTATTTTCTAAAGATAGAGAACTCTGCATGATGTCTATTTCTGACTTTTCGTTTTTAACAATGACTTGTTGATGATTTATTTTTTTATTGCTTTCAGTATTTACGACTTGAAAAACAAAATTTCCGACAAGAATCTGATCACCTGAAATAAGTTTTTTTTCTTGAACCAAAAAACCATTAACAAATGTTCCATTGGAGCTATTCAGATCCTTAACTATTAATTCATTATTTTTAATTTCAAGAACGCAATGATTTTTAGAAATTTTTGAAGAGCTAAGTACTATATTATTGTCTTCTTTGCGACCTAAAGTTGTTTTTTCAGATAAAACGTAACTTTGTCCTCGATTAGCGCCTGAAATAGAAATTAATTTAAACATAGAATCTAAATCCTCATTTTTATATCGGAAAATAAAAACAGGAACTCAAATTTATATTTCAAGAATAAAAGCTAATTACTGCTTTTTAGGTAATATTAACTTTTCTTTATAGATAGCATTGCGTTGAGAAGCGCGTAAAATGCATACTGGATCTAAATGATCCGTTTCAATTGCTTTTAAACAAGCTTCATAACTTTTTTTTGCTTCCAAAAAAGTTCGAAATACCACAAGATCACATCCTGCAGCAAGCGCTAAAATAGCTCCTTGTTGAGTACCAAAATGATCTGAAATTGCTTGCATCTCTAAATCGTCACTCACAATTAATCCTTGAAATCCAAGCTCATTTCTTAAAATATCCATCAGAACATGCCGAGAAAGGGTAGCTGGATAAACTTCATCTAAATGCCTATTCAAGATATGAGACGTCATGATCATAGGACACCCTGCCTCAATACCCTTCCGAAAAGGTTCGAATTCACGCATTCTTAAAACCTCCCAAGTAGTCTCTACGCGCGGTAAGTCAAAATGTGAATCGAGATGAGTGTCGCCGTGCCCTGGAAAATGTTTCATGCAAGCAACAACCTTGGATCTCAAATGCCCTTGGATCCAAGCAACGACCATCCTTGAGACTTTTTCTGGTGTTTTACCATAAGCACGATCGCCGATCACAGGATTACTCGGATTCGTCATGATATCTGCAACAGGCGCAAAATTGACATTCACACCTGCTTGAAAAAGCTCAGAAGCAACAATGGCTGATAGTTGCGTCATCCATGAAGGAGCATCTCGTTCACCTATCGACTCTGCCGAAGGAATACGTGTAAATTCCGATTTGAAGCGTTGAACCCTGCCTCCCTCCTGATCAACACAGATCCAAAGCGGCAAAGACTTACCTCGACTCTCTTGCAATGAAGAAGTTAACTCAATAAGTTGTTTACGATCAGAGTAGTTTTTTGAAAACAATAAAACTCCACCTATGCCCACCTCGGAAAACCAATACGACTGCTCAGAAGAAAGCTGCAACCCATCAATACCCGTAATCATGACCGAACCCAAACATTGAGCAGCTTGCTTTTTTAAATCCATGAATTTCTTCCCCTCACTTTTAACTCGTCTCTTGGTACTGCCGATAACATACTGATGCCTATCCTTTCAAATCAAGCTCAATTTGTCATTAATGCTGCTTATCTACTCATTGCAGGAAGCGTTTTTCTCTTGGTGAGAATGCTACTGGAAGAACAAGAAAGTCGCGCTGCACAAGAAAACCTCTCCGACTTAAGAAATCGAAAATCAAGTAACTTCCTTGTCAAAATACTCCGTATTTTCTTCACACAATACATTGTGCCTGTGGTTCGTGAAAAACCTTTTTGGGATAAAAAAAGAAAAGAATTTTCCAGAAAACTCATCGCAGCAGGTCTGAAAGAAGAACTAACACCAGATGAGTTTATTTCTTTTAAAATCCTCTTGATTCTTTTCTTTCCTATTTTCGGAGCTACTTTACAGACCTTAGGCGTTGCTGATCTCAGCTGGTACCTCATCCTGAGCTCAGGCGCTGTAGGCTGGTTTTATCCTAATTTTTGGGTGAGCGGAGAAATTCAAAAAAGGCAAAAAAAAATCCTTCGATCTATGCCTTTTATCGTGGATCTACTTGCTCTTTCTACTGAAGCAGGACTAGATTTTATAGGTGCCATTAGTAAGGTGGTTGAAAAATCAAAAACAAGCCCCATGATTGACGAATTGTCTCAAATGCTCAAAGAAATCAAAGTGGGCTCTTCGCGTCAAGAAGCGCTGCGAGAACTTGCTTTGAGAATTTCTATGACAGAAATTAACTCTTTCACGGCGATCTTAATTTCAGCCGATCAAATGGGTGCTTCTATTGGAAAAATTTTAAAACAACAATCAGAACAAATGAGAACTGAACGTATGCTCAGAGCAGAAAAAGCAGGGGCAGCCGCTGCTCAGAAAGTCATCCTACCTCTTGTTTTGTTTATTTTACCAGCTGTTATGCTCATGGTTTTTGGACCTTTTGGAATAGGTCTTCTTTATCCCCAATAAAAACCTTCCTTAAATTTCTTTGAAAATCACAGATTGCAATACTATAGACCTTCGTGCTACTTCTATCTTGTGTTTTTGATAAAAAAAATTCTCGATAAAAAAACCATTAGTGTGATAAAGTACTCCGATCAAACAATCATTGCAACCAGATGCAAGGTTGCAAATTCTTTTTTTTCTCGTCTTCAAGGACTTATAGGAAAAAAAATCTTACAAACCGGGGAAGGACTATGGATAACACGATGTAAAGAGATTCATATGTGGTGGATGAAAATTCCTATTGATGTAATTTTTTTAAAAAAGTATCGAAAATTACAACACGATAGAAAATACTATGAAATTACTTCGTTTCATAAAAACTTAAAACCTTGGCATTTGCTTCCGGTAAGAGATAGCCATGCCTCTGATACTCTGGAACTACCTGTAGGCAGCGTGGAACGCTTTGAGCTTCAAAAGGGAACGCTACTGGAACTACAGGAACGAGTCGCTCCTTAAACAGGCTTTCAGAGCAGTGCGGTTGCACAAAGTCTTTTTCCTCTGCACTTCATAAGAAAAAAGGAATCCATGAAAAAAGTTATCAAAAAAACGAGAAGCTCAAAAAGATCTAATTAATATCTATCAGAGAATTTCTGTTGCTGAATAAAGAAGTAATCTCAAAAATTGACAAGATAAGTTTGAAAACTTCGGACCATCGAAACAACCTCAATCACTTTCAGAAAAAAACCTAAAAACGCCCCTAAGAAAAATCAGAGCAAATCTGTCAGGCTTTAAAGATCGATTTTTCCGATCAAATCGTCTTAGAAATGACTTATCGAGAATGGATATCAGTAGGATCATAAAATACATCCGACTGGATCAAGCATCCTGATTTCTCGAAAATCGGTACAAACTTGTAGTAAAGAACATGATCCATCAGGGTCTCTGGTTATACTGAGAAGACCATTGCTAATCTTGTAAATCTGAATTAGCCGAATCAGATATTTTTCAGGAGATGATATCCTTCCTAAAATACTGAATTTGAGAGCATACAAATCAAAAAAAAGAGCTCTAGGAAAAAGAAAAATCTAGCAAGAAAGCAGAACTTACAAATAGTTCAAGGTTGAAGAAAAAAGCTAACATTGATCAGTAATCAGATGAAATCTGATCCTTCGATCTACGATCTTTTTTTATAGAACTGTGAGTAGTTTTAGCAATTTATTTTTAAGTTCTTTCGAATCTGGACGTCCTAGCAATAAAAAGTTTATTGTTCAAGTCAATCTTTCAAAGAAAAATTTACCTCAACTTGAAGATCCACGATTATCTAGGACCTCCAACCAAGAACAAAGAAACCTAAGACATGGAAAGATACGTTTGAACTCCTTTGAATTTAGCAACAGTATTGCTACTTGGGATATCACTAAAACGATAATCGCCACGTGCTTTATGATGGCATTGAGTCCGAGTATTAAGAAACCTTTCTAAAATGGAAACTCGGATAAGTAGCCCCCAGATAAGAGAGCCGACTTCCCACGGAACCGGACTTAAGGCTCACGTATCCAGCTTTATGTGATCCATTTGTTCACTGCAAACCAATGTGACAATCCATTCGAGAACCAGGTCTTTTGATCTACCCAATTGATAAACCAGATGGGATAAGCTCTTTCAACCGCTCGAGTATGAGACAAATCTCCGCTTGTTGGAATATACTGTCCCTGCAGCCATTCTACCGGGAACTCCCCTTCTTGCTAAATTCTCATAGAGGATTCGCCTTGTTTTTTGGTTGATCAACGATCCTCTCGAAGCCGTCTCCGAGTATAAGCTTCAATAAATGCTAACTGCGATGGATACTGGGTCATCTGATAATAATTCGACTACCCCATATACTATCGGTTGATTGCACCCATTGTGCTCTTTATATCTTGGGACGTACCTCGAGAAGTAATCCCTCACTCGATCACGTGCTTTCTGCATAGGAGAAATTGCTAGAGTCGCTGATTGTCATCCCCACAAATTTTACTCCCCGGGACAGACTCAATTTTCTCTTCGGTTGATCTTCAGCTTCAGTCGATTCTCTATGAATTTACTAACTGTTCCCATCACGCGCTCTGCAACTTTTGACGTACGCACGAAAATATTCGAGTCATCCGCCCAGGCATAACTTTAGTCCATGATTGTTCCAGTTCCTTGTTCAGTTCATCCAATACCACATTACTCAATAACAGGCTAAGTGGACTTCCTTGCGCAGAACCCTCATTGCCCTCACCAGAGACCATCTTCCATGATCCCAGATCTTCAGCACCATACCCGTCAGACGCAAAATGCGTTTGTCCGATATCTGTAGCTTCATCCGATTGATCCATGAATCGTGGTGAATTCGGTCAAAGAATCGCTCTAGGTCTACCACGTATTCTTTGTCCTCTTTCACCCTCTTTTGAGCCGCTTCCAAGGCTTCGTCCTGGTCTAAATCCATAGCTATGTTTAGAAAACCCGAACCTCAAAGATTCGGTTCTAATACTGCTTTCAGCCTGTAGAACTCGGTCTCTAACTGTAGGAATATCCATCAGTCAAACCCCACCTCCAGCTTTCGCTATTTCTAGCTTACGCACTGGACTTAGCTGGTAACTCCATCTCCACTTCTTGGTTGAGTCGGGTTATTTCCTCCAAGAGATTCTTCTCAAGACTCTCAATTGTCACTCCATCTATTCCTGGAGCTCCCACGCTTTCTTTTCACTACCCTGAAGGCTAGTTCAAGTTGGTGAATTGAGAAGATTCTCTCAAAAGGACCCAAGTTCACTCTCATAGGCTAACTTTTCTTCACTGCTTGCATGGCTCTTTCCTAAACTCTTTGGTTAAACAGGCATTCATACGTTAATCTTCTCTAACGAAAGTCTTCCTTCTAGTCTCAGATTACTGTTTGAGTTTCGGTCTCCTCATTCACACATTCCACTTCGCCTCGAACTTCTATTCACTTTTCAAGCGTTTTACCCTCAGATACGTCACCGTATCCTCATCGGCTTCTGATTTTACGACTACTACGGTTTCATCGGAGAGCTCTTGCTCCCTAGTTCCCCATCTCTGGTTCACTGCAGAGATCATACGTCGTAGTTACGTTGTCTCAGACACAACAGCTCTTCCCCGGGGCACTAACCACTCAATCTCTGTTTTACCCACTTACTTGCACTGTGTTACGGAAAGAATTTTGGGCTTTCATAATCATCGCTACTCGACCCCAAAGACCTGCCTTACAGAGGTTCACTTGCGTTTGGGCCACAGACTTCATCTTTCTTCAGATCCCTCATCCCTCAAACTGTTATTCCTTCCTCAGGTAACTTGATTTCTTTAGGCACCCTGGATTTTGGTCTATCCATTCCCTCCTTTCAGGGCCGGAACTGGCATTCCACCAGCTAGTTGTTGTGCATACCGAGCGCACAATACGAACGCCCTATTTGGCGTTCCTATAAAATATTTTTATTGTCCAAATAGAAAATCGAATTATTCTCTGAGTCAACGAGGCTATTGTGATTTTTTCTATTGGAATTTTCGATTTTGTTCTATATTTTATGGAACTTTTCTTTTTTTTTGCTAAAAACGCTCATCATTAAAAATACAAATGAGATCAAAAAACGGCTTTATAGGAAAAAAGAGCTTTTATAGAAACACTTAAGCAACAAAATATAGATTTATTTAAGAGCATATTCGACGTTCTCTCAAAAAGGAGAACGTCGAACAACCTATTCAAAAAAATAGTCAAGCAGCTTCATCCGTATTAGTATTAAGCACTTTTCTTTTATCTAATTGATATTTTTCAACTTTTATAATAAGACCAGCTCTCGAAATACCCAGCTCCTTAGCAAGCTTACTTTTATTCCAATTATTGCGAATCAATCCTTCTCTAATCATTGTTTTTTCTAGTTCTTCAATAGAGTCTTTTAATTTACCAACAGCTCGAATACCTTGAAATTTACTTTTATCTGAAAATTCACGTATTCTTTGAGAAAGAATCTCTTCCCCAATTTTCACTTCATTTCCTGATAAAACAATAATTCTTTCAATTTCATTCTCAAGTTCACGAATATTTCCTGGAAAAGGATAATCAAAAAGCTTTTCCAAAGCATTTTTTGAAAACGATTTCAGGGGTATTTTTTTTTCTTTACAACCTCGAGCAATAAAATGATCAATTAATAAAAGAATATCCTCTTTTCTATTTCTCAATGAAGGAAGAATAAGATTGATGACATTGATGCGATAATACAAATCCTCTCGAAACAATCCTTTTTGAATCATTTCTTTAAGATCTTTATTTGTCGCTGCTATAATGCGTACATCAACATCTTTTTGCTGCGTACCTCCTACCGGTATCAAGGTGCCTTCTTGTAAAACTCGTAAAAGCTTCACTTGCATACTCAGAGGCATATCCCCGATCTCATCTAAAAACAAAGTTCCATTGTTTGCAATTTCAAAAAGACCTTTTTTATCTTTAATGGCACCTGTAAAGGAACCTTTGACGTGACCAAAAAGCTCCGTATCTAAAAGATTTTCGTTAAAAGCAGAGCAATTAACTGTGACAAATTCTCTGTTTTTTCTCGGGGAATTAAAATGAATCGATTTTGCAATAAGTTCTTTACCTGTTCCATTTTCTCCTTGAATTAAAACAGTCGACTCTGAATGCTTGATCTTATCTAAAAGACTATAAAGCTCTTGCATAGACTTTGATTTTCCAATCATAGCATCATAGCTGTAGCGATTTTCAAGTTGACTATTCAAACTGATAATGCGATCTTCTCTTTTTCTAATTTCTGAATAAAATGCAATAACCTCTTGTGAAACAAGATCAGTTAATTCATAAAAGTATTTTTTTTGATTTTCTGTCAAAACTTGAGGTTGTTCTAATTTTTTTAAAAATTTGATACCATCATTTTCTAACTTTAATTGGACTTCATGAATAAAATCCTGAGAAACAGATTGATCTAAATAAGCGTAAGCAATAACACTACCAAAAAATTCTCCTTCATAAATAATTTTAGAAATAAAAATTTTCTCAAATCCCAAAGGACCAAGTAGCGAAAGATGTAATTCAGAATCATGAGACATTTTTTTATTTGCCTGAAAAAAAGCATCAGAAATCAGACTTCTTCCTTTTTCATGAATCAGCAAAGATTTTACTAAAGTATTTTTAAAATCATTTTTTTTCAATTTTTCATCAAAGTTTTGAATAAATCCTTGCTTGTCAATAAAAAAAATATCAGTACTAAACCATTGAGCTAATATTTTTTCAAGCTTATTAACGACATGTATACTTTCAATTTCTTTCCAGTTAATCATAAAAATAATATCGGCTCAAAACGAAGAAGTATTAATTTTTTTTCACTGTCTAAAGAATTTTCTATTGGTGAAATGGCGCATCATAAAAAAGTTATTTTTTTGACTTTTTTATTTTTCAAAAACTCAATTCAGAAATCTTGTAGTTTCTTCTTTTATATTATTATAATACCTTCATGCATCGTACGCTTTTACTCAATGCATCTTTCGAACCTCTTGATATCGTAACTTGGAAAAAAGGCATTCAGCTTTTATTTCAAGGAAAAACTGAGGTTTTAGAAGAATCAGAAGAAAGTATTCAAACTGTTCAATTATCTATTAAAATTCCTACAGTTTTAAGACTCACCAAATATGTCAAAATTTATCAAAAAAAAGAAACCATAAGATTTTCTAGGTGCAATATTTTGGTTCGCGACAAAAACACTTGCCAATACTGTGATACTTGCACTAACACCATGCAACTTACCTTAGATCACGTCATTCCTGTTGTTCAAGGAGGAAAAAAATCTTGGGAAAACATTGTAACTGCTTGCAAAAACTGTAATCAAAAAAAAGGAGGAAGAACACCCGAACAAGCAAAAATGAAATTAATACAAAAACCTAAAAAACCCCACTGGTTACCTACAAGAAAATTCAAAATAGATACTAATGAAACACCGGAAAGGTGGAAATTTTATATTAAAATTTAAAAAACTATCTAAAGAATACGATTACTTGATTCAATCTTACGGAGAGATTATTTATAGCTTATGCATCATAAATTCCAAATCAGACGAAATTAAATCTATTTTTAGATCAATTTTAAAAAAATTATTGTCAAAACAATCCATTTTTAAAAACTCTAAAATGGAAAGAAGCATTGTTTTGAAAATTTCTTGTCTAATTTTGATAGAAAATAAAAAAAATAATAAAAAAGTTATTGATTATAAAAAACTATGGTTTGATGAAAAAAAACAAACGGAACAAGAAATTTTTTATTTTTATTTTGACCAACTAGATACTGAAGAAAAAATAATTCTTTTTTTAAGAGAAAAGTACAAAATACAATTCTCTGAAATAGCAACTGCTCTATTTTTTCCTGAAGGAACCATTAAAATAAAAAGACAGCAAGCTTTTGAAAAATTAGAAGAATACTTATGGAGAAAAAAATCAAAATGCTTTCAATTTCAAAATAAAATCCTAGATCACTTAGAAAATACGTTGCCTGAAAAAGATAAAATTTCACTCAAGAAACATATTCAAGAATGCAAAAATTGTCATTATGACCATCTAAAATTTAAAGAAATTATTGATTGTATTCAGAAAATAGATGTAGAAACACCTTCTTATTGTAAGTCATTATTTTTTTTAAGTCCTTGGAATAAAGAAAATATATTAAATTTTCAATTTTCAAAACCATGGATTCATTGGAATCAACTTCCTCTGCTGTCACGTTTATTTTTTGAGTTTATAACAACAGTAGGATGTATTTTTTTAGGAATTTCTTCTTTTCATAAAATAAATTCTTTTTATATTGAAAGCTTTAATGCTTACTCCCATCACCTACAAGAAGAAACCCTCAAAGAATCACTACAATCAGAAATGCCACTCACACTTACAACACAAATGGCAACAAAAAAACCTACAAACGAAATGAGTCTCATTTCGAAAGAAATCCTTTCTTCTGAAAAAAGAAGAGAAGCAACAAACTCAGAACTTTGGAGATTTACTTTAAAAACAGTAAGTCCAGAAGAACTTCGGCCATTTATCGTAGATGCTCTAAAAAATGTCGGAGTAGCATCTAATACACCTGGAATCCAAGGAACCGAAGTTCCAGGAGGTATCGAATTTGATCTTATCTTATCTCCTACTCTCATTGCTCCTATCAAGAAAGCATTACCTCAAGTTTTAAAAAAATTTACTGATAAAAATTTGTCTCTCTCATCTAGCACACGTTTTTATTATTCCAACAATAACTTTTCTTGGTACCGTGTTAAATCTAAAGAAAAACTCCCCGAAGGCCGTTCACAAGTGATCATTTGGGTATCTCAACCAAATGAATAAAGATACGTTTTATGACGACTCCCATGGCTTGAACTGATCCAAGTCGCTTACAAGGCTCTCGATGCCCTTAGCCCTACAATGAGGATCTCAGCATTGCCTTTTAAGACTCGCTACCGATACCGTTGCAAACCTTAACCATGAGCAGCGAGTTCGTAAAACGCTACCATCATGGCCTTGCCCTTCTTTTACCAGAGCAAACAAACCACGAAGGCAAGTAGAAAATTTCGAAAAAAAGACTCATCTCGTTAATCTAGAGAAACTAGTACTGAGGATAGAAGCGAAAACTTCGCAGTTCATGAGTTGAAAATGATACATCCTATTGCTGAATCACAACAAGAAAACGATTCATTCCATTGATGTTTACAACCCTTAGTCTCTTACAAGGACCCTTCGTCATGACACTCGAGTTTCAAGTTTTTTGTAACTATTTGATTTTAAAAGGATTAAATAAAATGCTGAGTTTTAAAAAAAATCAATAATTTCAATATGTTGCATAAATTTCAGGAAAAAACTTGAAACTCAAGTGACATAGCCCCTCCGAGCTACTTCATTACAACGCTGTGTGTTAAGGCTTCCCTGAATTCCTCAGGGCTTTCTCAGAAAAATCAATCTTACAGAAATTCTTGAAAGAAAGGATGTGAGTCGATCCGACGGTATCGATAAACTCAGCTCATTCAGAGATCTGTTCGGTTTTTCTTCAAAAAAATCCCACTCTCAAGGAAAAAATACCCCTGATCAATCCTCAAAAATTGCCCAACTTGACTTGAGATCACAGTCAAGATAGGGTCTTATGGCTGTGACTTCTCATTTTCAACTAAACGAACTTCTCAAAAAAAACATAAAAACATTCCTTTCGAACGTTTTTATGTTTTTTGCTAAGGCAACCAGATGCTAAATCGCTGGTTATTTGTTTGCCTAAAATTTCTTTTGGGAGCTTCAAAAAAATCTCTCAGAAATCTTTTAAGCGTAGTCTGTTCGTATCGTCAATCTTGGATAAATGACGGATATTGGTACAAAATTGTTGTACCCTATGCAAAAATCAGTGCAAACTATTGCCTTCAAGATCTCAAAAAACCAACATCTTACCATTTTAAAAAAAAATTATTCTTAAAAGAATATGTTGTATATGACTTCGACATTGCCATTCATCAGATGAAAGCTGATGGAATTGCGCTTGTTTTCTTTATGGGATTGGGCGACTATGTCATGGCTACACCCGCGATTCACGAAATTCGTAAAAAAACTAAAGGTGTGCCTTTACATGCTTATGTCTCAGATAGCCTTGATATTCACAACTCTCCTTTAGTCGCAGACTTACTGCGAAAGAATCCTAACATCGATCAGGTCTTCACTTACCGAGGCAAGGATCATTTTCTCTGGAAGCACTACGATTATACCGATGTTTTCAACTTAGTTCCTAAGAATTTTATTGTCGCTCCTGTTTTATACCCATTTAATGCTCAGGTTCGTCATCGCAACCATGCACTTTTTGAAACTTTTTCTTTACCAAGACCCACGAAATGGTTGCTACCGCTTCTTGACTTACCCGAAAAAAATAATGAAAATGTTCTTTCTTTTTTAAACCGCATAAAAAACGCTTTTATTCAATCCAAAAGCATTGGGGTTATTTTCTTACAACTTGACACCCGATCCAACCAATACTCTTACCCTGACACAGACCAACTAATCGAAAGTCTTTGTGAAAAAGGTTACCTCATTGTTTCAGTTTCTAAAAACAATAGCAAACATCCTGCTTGCATGACTTTAGATATTTCAAACTTTCCTATTTGGGATTCCATTTGTTTGCTAAAATCCATGAAAACACAATTTCAAGACAAATTATTCTTGGTAGCCGTTTCTTCCGTCTTTTGGTCAGTCTCAGCAGCATTTCAAATACCTGCTTTAGGTATTCATCATTTTTGTTCGAAAGATATGCATAACTACTGGTATCCTAATATCTTTGTGATAGCTCCTACCGAAAATCCAGTCATTCCTTATGATAAAATTTTTCTAGCAAATGTATCTGATTATATTCTGAACCCAAGAGGACAATGTGATTTTCTTCCCTCCTACATTAGTCAATGTTTTCTTGAATTTATAGAGAAAATAAAAGAAAATCCTGTCCTGCTCAAATGCTCATAAAATCCTAAAAAAAACGACCAAGTTCAGTAACAATCTGATCAAAGCCCCCATGAAAACCGAAAGTTTGAGTGAAACCACCCTTGCCTACAAAAGAGGGAGAATAGAAAGCCAGATATGTAAATACTTTTGATTACCATCTTCACTAATCGTAGACAAGAAAGAGGAAATCGTACTACAATGGCCCGCGCAGCGGGCGTAGCAATGAAGCGTGCTGTATATTCTACTGCAAGACCTCGTAGCTCAGATGGATAGAGCAGGTGCCTTCTAAGCATCAGGTCGGGGGTTCGAATCCCTCCGAGGTCACCATAGAATCTTTTCTTCTTGACGCAACCTTCGTTCTTAGCTATTTAAGACCATTCATGCTGGGGCTGTAGCTCAATTGGTAGAGCACCTGCTTTGCAAGCAGGGGGTCGTCGGTTCGACTCCGATCAGCTCCACCATTTTAAACTTCACTGCATTTCCGAGATAAACTGAAAGGATTTTGTCACGTTGTTCTTCGTACTTTTGGTTAGAAAGTAGCTTTTCCAAGAACTCTCTTCGTTCCCCAGGGGGTTACTTCTACAACTTGGACGACGAACCCCAGACCTATGGGAGATCAATTCGCATAGCGGGCAAGTTTGTGTGATCGTTTCCCGGAACAAGGAGCCTGTCATCATCAAAGTCTTAGCAAAAACAACGGTATAATTCATTTATCTAATTTAGAAGATCCCCGAACTCAGAACATTTAGGCATCAATTTATTGAACTCGTTGTTATCCCAGTATCCGAGGTGATCAGTGGGTGTGCCTGCTGGATAGAAGATTACAGCCTGCTTAAGAAGTTTTTTAAGTCTCGAAAGGGTTATTCCTTCGCATGCACGCCGTGGATGAAAAAACCCTTGCGTGGAAGCTTCAATCAAAATCAATTCAAGCGCTTCATATAGTAAACGCTTGGTCAACAAGTTTGTCGATGACCTTAGTCAAATGCCTGCACAGGAGAAATGAGATTATTCCTGAACTACTCGATTTACGGGTCTAGTTGCTGAGTATTGATGTCAGATGGCCATTGCTCAAGAGGACACGGTCCTGCAATCGGGTCCACGCTTTTGTCAGCCCCATTTTTGATCTTGTGCATGACAGCCCGAATTGCTTTTTCTTCGAAGTCATCGGAGTTCAGGCGAAGGCTCATACACGTGCGTCACGTTTAGAGTTTTTGGCCGCATCGGTGAAACTGCTCACGGTAGCCATTGATCTCTTGATCGGCAATAGAAGTCCAGTCACCACATTCGATCTCGGCTTCCATCCGTTTTTTTTCGAAAATCAATTTCGAGTTCGGCTTTCTTTTTTTCATTTGTCTTTACCTCCGTAACACTTTTGATAGGCAAGCGATGGAAAAATCGTGCAGAGAAATACCTTCCGCCTCTTTAAACGGCGATCGCGTGCGCGTAACCGTCAATCATCACAACCAGAATTCTTTGGTCACGATAAGGGGGTACTCAGCACGTCACAAAAGCCACCGTCGTTCAGTGCTTTACCCCCCTTTTTTCTGAATCCGTCATCCGCTTGGCCATGAGGCCTTCCCGCAAGATCTAGTGAGTACTTCACCAGGGTAGAACCCTGTCTTCAGGCTGAACATTAGCAAGCAGTTAGAAACTCTTCCAGATAAGCCCACCTAAAGTTTTCTGGAGAAGTTCAGCTTTACAAAATACACCCTACGTAATAGAAAGATAAATGGCGCTTAAGTCTTAGACCAGGGAAGATAAAACGCTGAACCGAGTTATTCAGATGCTCCGATGATGAAATTGGCAGACATGCAGCGCTTAGAACGCTGTGCCCAAAAGGCGTGGGGGTTCAAGTCCCTCTCGGAGCACCATCTGCTTTTTGAAAAGATATGGCCCTGGAGTACTTCCCATGAAACCATTGACTCAATCTAATTACGCAAAAGGCTTTCTCATAGACGACGAGCTCATGGCCGGTGTGACTGAGCATCCGAAACAGCTAGGTCTTTTTGTAGCTTTTATCTTAGAACACCAAACAGGCAATTACCTCCACTACCAAGCTTTTGAAACTTTGACCCAAGCACTCGATTCCCTCAATAAAATCCCAAGACCTTGGAGCTATGAAAGTATGGGAGGCTGCTCTGAAAAAGGATGCAAGAAGGGCTGCAGCTCCCCTTGCTCAGGTCGCAATCAACTCACGAAGTCTTAAGATCGAACGTGACTTTCCTGTCGACTCATCAATATCTACCACTACAGCACCATAACCTCCTGGCCCTTCAGCAGGCTCATACTTCACAGGACGCTTCGTCAGAAACTTTTGAATACTGATTTCTTTTTTGACGCCAATGACAGAATCAAAACAACCTGTCATTCCCACATCTGTAATCGTTGCAGTTCCCCCCTGCAAAATCCTCTCATCTGCAGTTTGAACATGGCAATGACTTCCAAAAACGGCACTGACCTTCCCATCCATAAAATAAGCAAAAGCTTGTTTTTCAGAAGAAGCTTCTGCATGAAAATCAATGATCATACATTGGATATTCAGGGCTTCAAGACGATGGACTTCTTTTTCTGCCACTCGAAAAGGACAATCGATAGCATCCATAAAAACACGCCCCATCACCTGAATGACCCCTAAGTACATGCCCTTCTTACTCCTGGACTCAACAACAGTAGAACCACGACCGGGCACCTGATAAAAAGGATGCTCAGGATAATTTAAAGGTCTCAAAAGGCGTGTGTGATTCGCCATATAAGGGATGATTTGTTTTTGATCCCAAGCATGATTTCCAGTCGTCATAACATCCACCCCTCGATCAAAAAACTCCTGTGCCATCTCAGGCAAAATACCGTTGCCATGAGCAAAATTCTCCCCGTTAACAATCACAAAATCTATCTGATGCTGTGGAACAAGCTTTTCTAAAGCAATACGCAAAGCCTTCCGCCCCGGACTTCCAAAAGTATCTCCAAAATACAAAACTTTCATGGTTCATACACTCTCATAAAAAAAACACCTACACCTAAAAAATCTTTGTTTCAATTACAATCCGAGCCGGATACTCCCGAGTAGGTGTAAGAATCCAATCGATACGCTGATCTTTGGGTGACTGTGGTAAAGCAGGGAAAATTTGAAAATCAAATCCCAAACTCAAACAAAAACAAGAAACTTTCGGTAAAAAACGATCATAATACCCCTTCCCCCTCCCCAAACGCTCTCCGTGAACCCCCAAAGCCACACAGGGAACAATCAAAAGATCCAAAAACTCAGGAAGAATAGGCTGTGTTGCCATAGGCTCATCAATGCCATACTCATTTTTCTCCCAAATACCCTGCTCTGGAAAAAACTCCAAACCCTCAGAAACAATACGCGGATAATACAAATAACTTCCGTGACTTTTCAAAATTTGCGCTAAAAAATCGGTCTGCACTTCATCGGATAATGAGCGGTACAGACCAAGACGGATTCCTTGAAGATGGGTGAAGGACTCAAAAAAACGCCCGGTGATAGCCCAACTCCAAGCCTGCTTTTGCTCCCAGGAAAAACTACCAGAGACCCGCTTCACCTGCCTACGAATATCTTGGCACAGAAGCATGAGACACCACTAAAAATTGGATTCTATCAGATTCAGCAGACGAGACGATTTCTCATTCCACTTCTCTTTGAGTTCCAAAACACGCCTTTTGGACTTCACATACTCCTCAGCCAGATCCAAAAGAGCCACGACCGCCACCTGATAAGGCACAGCTACTTGGCCTCTCTTTTCTGCCTCTCCAATCTTTGCACTCGCAAGACGCAAAGCCTCCTCAAAGATCTCAGGATCTATATCAGAAGAGCGTACCGTCACGCGCTGACCTAAAATAACCAATTCAGCTGTTTGCTGCGCCATGCGGCAAGTATAACACCCAATCCTACGACGCGCCAGTTCTAGGTGATTCTTGCCTCTTTTCAAAAACTTCCCGATTCAGCATAATCATCAGATGGGTATCGCTGTTTCCCACTCTTCAGAAGAGCCAAGTCATTCAGATGGATTAAGCCAGTTTTTAAAACAACCCCCACCCCTCAGCAACAACTTCAACCAGTCGAGAACAATAACCTTATCCTCTGGACTGAAAAAAACTCCAAGTACGAACAGAAAATGACAAGCACCTGGAAGATCCAAAAAAACCGCTTACGCATAAGCACTCAAACAAGTTTCAGAAAAAAAAGGAGAAATCATGACAGAACCATCCCACCCTCAAGAAATACCAATCCCCATGGATGGATTTCAGCAAGTACTTGAAATGCTTCGAGTGGCAGAAGCTCCCTTTCGAGACTCCCTTTTAAAAAGAATCGAACGACAAAATGCAAAACTTGCACAACTGCTTCGAAAAGATCTTAAACGAAACTAATCTACAATCGAACCACAAACCAAACGCAAGCAGAAAGCAACGCAGAAGCAGGAATGGTAAAAATCCATGCCCAGACAATCCTACTGGCAAGTGACCAACGCACGGAGCGCGGAGAAACAACCCAACCCACACCCACAATAGAACCTGTGATCGTATGCGTAGTAGAAACGGGAATACCTAAGTAATTCGCTAAAAAAAGGGTCAAAGCTCCAGAAGACTCTGCACTAAAACCACTCATGGGCTTGAGCTTGGTAATACCACTACCCATAGCTTTCACAATCCGACTGCCCCCCATCAAGGTCCCCAAACCCATTGCAAACTGACAAACCAAAACGACCCAAAAAGGAATTTGAAAACCTTCCTGCAAATAACCATGTGAAAAAAGCAAAAGAGCAATCATGCCCATCGTTTTCTGGGCATCATTCGCACCATGACCCAAACTCACAAAAGTTGCCGAAAGAAACTGTAACTTTCTAAACAAAGACCCGGCTCTCTGAGCAGTGGAACCCCTGCTCATCCAACGCACAAAAACCATAAAAACCATCCCTAAGCTCATGCCAATGAGCGGAGAAAGAACGATGGAGCACAGAACCTTTGTCAATCCATTCCACAAAAGTGCAGAAAAGCCAGCTTTTACTAATACCGATCCTACTAATCCACCCACTAATGCATGCGAAGAACTCGATGGAATGCCAAAATACCAAGTGATCACACCCCAAACGATAGCACCGAAAAGTGCTGCAAAAAGAACACGGTCATCAATCACACTAGAATCCACAAGCCCACTTCCCACCGTATGGGCAACATGGGGCTCAAAAAACAAAAAAGCAATAAAATTAAAAAAAGCAGCCCAAATCAATGCATGCTGAGGCCTGAGTACCCGGGTAGATACTACTGTTGCAATAGAATTACCAGCATCGTGAAATCCATTAATGAAATCAAAAATCAGAGCAAAAACAACGACCAAAACCACATTCCATGAAAGAAAAATCATGAACTAACCTCAAGCATACTCAAGCACCAAATCTTCAATTAAATGAGCAAGATGCTCACAACGCTTCGTACTCCTTTGAATCATTTCATTAATATCTTTTAACCCCAGTAAGATTTTAGGATCATTCTCATCACGAAAAAGCTCGGTAATTGCTTCACGAAAAAGAACAGCACTTTCATTTTCAATGCGATGAATTTCAAGACAAGTATCTCTCAAAGGCTGAGAGTGACGAATACTGCGAAAGCATCCAACCGCTCTTTGAACCTGTAAAACGGCTTCTTGAGATTTTTGAGCTAGGGCAATCGTCGAACTAGGCACCTGATAGACTGCATATACCACCAGTCTCTCAGAAACAGCATTCATCAAATCAACCACATCATCCAAAGCTTGCACAACACGACGAATATCATTGCGATCAAAAGGCGTAATGAAACTACGATGCAAGCGCTCTAAGGTAGTATGAGCCACCGCATCCGCCTGCTGCTCAATTTCACGAATACGTTCTGCGTGCTTCACAAAACCCGAAGGATCATTCAAACACTCAAGCAATGCCTCAGAAGCACGCACCACATGAATAGCAAGTTCATCAAAAAGCACAAAAAAGGGATCCTCTTTCGACCAAACCCATTTTAACATGACCCACCCTTTTTTTTAAATAAACCTTCCGCAGCTAATTTCAGTTTTTCAGAAGAATCACGAGCAGGAACTCGTGTCCGCGAAGGCTTAAAATAATCACAAAAATTAGATTTTTCCTTATTGACAACCACTTCGGCTTGATTTTCCTGGCAAGAGTTGTGTAAAGCAGCGTCGTAATAAAAACACCCCATGCAAACACGCGTATCCCTTCCACAAGAAAGACAGCTATCCCCCCTTCCGTACTCAGAAAGAAGAAGCTCACGAGCACAATACCAACAAGACCCAATAGTATTCATACTAAAAATGAATCTTCGTACCCAGTTGTAACTCAATACGATCTTCAGGTCGTGCCTGATTATACTTTTGAACTGCAGAAATCATATGACTCTCATTAGTAGTCATAAAAAAAAAACCATAAACACCAACAGCCGCTATCATCCCTAACCCTCCTGTAAACAAAACATTACCCGTCGTTGAAGCTCGACCCACAAAAAATCCCACTAATAAAGCCGCTAAGCCCAACGTTCCCAAATAAGAAAGATTTTCGATTTTATTCAAGTGATCTCGATAAAGATCCAACTCCTCACAAGCACCGGGAACCTCCTGCAAAATAACCCGCAAGTGCTGAGCATCGCGCCCCAAATGAGAATCACAATTCCACTTTTTTCCTCGATACAAGAAATAACGAGGACAGCCCTCCATAGGAGACACCAGCTCCTGCATCAAATGCGGAGGCGCACTTGGCACGAACTGGTTTTGATCCAATGGCCCCCCCGCCAGAAGCTCAAAAGGTATCAAAAACACCCATACCCAAAGGACTCTGCACACCATATCCGAACACTACCAAGTTTTCTGTGCGCTGCAATGAAATTTAAGCAAAGATCACAAGCCTAGGTCACAAGACCCGACTTTATCAAAATTCTCTATATGACGCTAGGCAGCAATCCATAAAATCTTCGTTCTAACCTCTCTTTCAACCTAAAATTAATTTTATGAGTTTAAATTTCGTGAAAGAGACTTCTAAGTTCCTTGCAACTGAACCAGCTGTCCACACGGGAAGCACGTCCTTTTGTATTTTTGAACCCATAAATCAACTATTTTGATAAATTTTTCTAAAACATGCAAAGAACTACCCCATGCACCAATAAGGAGATCAAAAAACGAGCCAATTTCAAAATGCGCTCAAAGTTAATTAAAATAATAGAATTCTTCATCAAACACCACCAAAATCCGCCAAACACCTCTACCGGAACCATAAGAGACAGTTACAGAACGAAGTTGCGAGCTATTTTCATGAAAAAAATCTTTTTTAATTCTAAGAGACTTATCCCTTTTAGACGATCGAAAAACTCAGAATTTTAAAAAAAATCAGCTCACCTCAACTTCAAAAATCTTTAAACCTTGAATTGAAGCTGACTTCAAAAAATCATGATGTGACAAAGAATTTGCTTTTTTCTATACAAAAGGATAGGCATGACTCAGAAAGAGTTAGGAAGTTTTTTGGAAGGGAGAGTAGTTTACTGCTTTTAATGCATAAAGGACTCCCCCCAACGCCGTTGGGGCATCTTGGTCATTCGCAAGAAACGAAAGACTTCTAAAGTGATCAAAAAAAATAGCTTCCCGTGCTTTACCATCCTTTCTCAAGAATTGGTCAGCCAACTACCCTTTAGCCAAGCATTCTCGTGAAATCTGAATCCATCAAAATCACTAGACCCTGGATTTACTTTTTATACTCCTCATCCCGTGTCAAGCTAAAACGCACGAGCATCACCAAAAAAACAGAACTGAGCAAGAGAAAAGAATAGAAGAACTTCGCAAACAAGTAGATATAGCAAGAAGAGAAACAGATGAGAAAATCCTTGAAAGACATGCTCTCATTTTAGAAGCAAGAGACTTGCTCAACATTTCAGCCGAAACCAAACTAGCAGAATTAACGAATCAACTAAATTCGACTCCACAAAAAAGATACATTCCAAAAAACACTAAAAAAATAAAAAAAATCTGTAGAAAGAAAAAACTCTCTCGGAGTTTGATTCTCAATTAGCTTATGCTTTTGAAAAAGAAGCGGAAAATTTCAAGGGAAAGATCGAGCAAGAAAAGTCCAAACGAGAAACTTTAATAATGCGAACTATATGTGAAAAAATCATGATGCTAGACGAAAAAAATATCAACCCTATCGTAAAAAAATACCAAAAAGAATATGAAAATGCCTTCAAGATAAATAAAGTTAAATAATAAAATCAGACTGCTTCGAATTACAAGGTAAAAATAGAAGAAATTGGTAATGATCTACCGTTGAACAGTAATTGCGATTTTAGTATGAGTAATTTTATTATTAAACAGAAAAAAACTCGCAAGTCCTCTCATTTGAGCAATCAAGCAAGCTCCACTATCAGTGATTTGATTATCAGAAAGATCCAAACTTCTAAGCTGCCTCATTTGAGAAATACTCCTAGCTCCACTATCACCGATTTGATTACAATGAAGATCTAAGCTTTTAAGTTGCTCCATTTGAGCAATATGCCCAGCTCCCACATCAGTAATCCGATTTTCAGAAAGATCCAATTTTGTCAATTGCTCCAATTCAACAAGAGTTAGAACTCCCGCATCACTAATTTGATTCCTTGAAAAGAATAAATCTGTAAGCTGATTTAATTTGACGATATTTAACATCACAAGATCATGAACATAATTAGACGATAAATTCAAGACTCTAAGGTCTTTCATTTCATCAAAAAACACTGCTTCTCTGTAGGACCAACTTTCACTAAGACCTATCTTATTATTGAAAAGATTAAGAACTCGAAGGCCGACCGAATTATTGATACGATTGAGATCACTGTCACGAAATCCAGTACCTGAAAGATTAAGATCTATAATCGAAGAGGTTGCGATAAAAGAAACGAAATCAATTAATGGATTGTTTGCAAAATTCATGACAGTAAGTTTGTTCATTCGCTTCAATTCAAAATAACTTCTATGCATATAGCTGATTTCGTTGTCTGCAAGATTGAGAGACATAAGTTCGGACATTTTCGCAATTTTAAGAGACCCAACATTTCCAATTCGATTGCAACTTAGATCCAAGATGAGAAGTCCTCGCATTTTAGCAATGTATGCAGCTCCATCCCCGTCTATCTGATTATTCGAGAGATTCAGACTAGTAATTCCCTTCATTTTAGAAATACTTAAAACTCCACAAAACCCGATCTGATTCCCAGAAAGATCTAAGCTTACTATTCCTTGAATCTTAGCAATGTCACTGAAAACAACAGAACCAAAACCGCTACAATGAGCACTTAATTTTTTTAAATTTTTAAAACGTAGAAAAAATTCGGATGCATCCAAAGATATACAACTGCCATCTTCGTCTCTCATGCCGTCAAGCAATAGTTCCTCTAATGACTCAGGAAGATTTGATAAAAACTTAGGATCAAATCTCATACTCGAAAGATCTAAAAAACGACCACAATCAATAGAAATCGAGCAAAACCTTTGCTGTTCAACGTAAATCTCATCATGATTCTTGATCATTGCACCAGCTGTAGAAAAGTAACCGAAAAAACCTGCTAACAAACAAGCTCTAAGCCCATGATTCATAAAAGCAATAAAATTATGAAAAAATTTTTTAATCAATCTTAAACTCCACATTTTTTACTAAAATATAAAAATATTTTGAAGCACTCAAAGGCAGAAAATAATCTCAAGTCCTAGAAGTTAGGATTCGAATTATCATAGATAATTAATAAAAAACAAGTAAAAACTCAATTTTCGTGATAACAGCATCTTGCAATGATTCCAGAAAAACTTAGCATCACAAAAAAAGCAAGCACTTAGGATCATGCCAGCAAAAACCTCCTATATTTAGTTGATTGTGAAAAGGAGGACAATTACTCGGGTAATTAGCCCCTAAGAAGTTCGACTTCCCAAGAAACCGAACTTACGTGTCACATATCCGGATCTCATTTGATCCATTTCCCTACAAAGCAGTGCTATCATTTGTCCAACGACCGAATCTTTTGATCTAAACTGATGAATAAATCAAGCCTTGAGATGGGACAAAGACTAACTTCTCCCGCTTCACTCCTTGATCGCTCTTTCCTAAACTTGCTCGTGAAACAACCATATGCGTTATCTAACGAGAGTCTTCCTTCTACCACAGATTACTGTTTGAGTTCCGCCCTCCTCATTCATACATTCCACCCTTCAACTCGAACCTTCTGTTCACTTTCCGGAAGTTTTGCCATCAGATACTCAGCATATCCCCATCCACTCCTGCTTTTACGACTACTACGGTTTCATCGGTCAGAATTGACATCCCAACAGCTATTGTTACGCATACCGGGTACACGATAAACTCACATGGTAGCGGAGTCCAAAAAATCAGCTTCTGTCTAAATTTTTAACATAAATTAAAGATATTCATAGCCCCGCAGTAACCAAGACCGACCATTCTCCAAAAGTTCCTGCATTTTCTTTTTAGTGATATTCTGATTTTTTTTAACCCTTGACTCACCTTGAGAATCCGTTAAGCATCTCATTTCTGATTCTGCTTGAATTCTTTGAACACCATCCGTACTAATTTGATTATAGCTGAAATCTATTTTCTCAATTCCTGCCATAGTAAGGATACTACTAACAGCACCGTCATCAATTCTATTTTCTGAAAGATCTAAATGGTTAAGTCCTTCCATCCTAGCAATACTTTCAACGCCTTCATTACCAATTTGATTATTCGAGAGATTTAAATGAGTAATGTCTTCCATAGCTGAAAGACTTTCAGCGCCGGCATTTCTGATTTTGTTATCTGAGAGATTTAAAATTTTTATTCCTCGCATTTGTGCAATTATTGAAGCTCCTTCATCATAAAGCTGATTACACGAAAGATTTAAATCTGTAATTCCTTGCATGAAAGCAATACTCAAAGCACCTTCAACACCCATTTCGATGTCTTCTAAATTTAATCTTAGAATTCCTTGCATTTTAGCAATACTTATAGCTCCTTCATCATAAATCTCATTATGCGAGAGATTCAAGTTTGTAATTCCTCGCATATTAGCAATGCTTTCAGCTCCATCAGGACCAAGAAGACTTAAACTTAAATTTAAGTCTATAATTCCTGACATCTCAGCAATATATTCAACTCCACTATCTTCGATAGGATTAGCAGAAATATCTAAAATTTTTACTCCTTGCATTTGAGAAATGTACCTAGCATCATCTGGATTTAATTTAGCACAAGACTGGTAAAAACTATGGATCCCCTCAATTTGAGCAATCATTCGAACATGAGACGACAAAGTGCTGTTAAGATCCAAAATTTCGAGCCCCTGGATACTTCCAATCACTTCAGCACTAACTTCACAGATTGTAAAATAATTAATTGCTAGTTTTTTTAAATTCTTAAGATTTTTAATAAAATCAATCACATCGACAACAGCTAAATCTTCAACATAAGAACTCCCGAGAGAAATAAGTGATAAATCTGTAAGAGTTTCCGGAAGGTAAGTAAACATAATGGGATTAATGACTGAATTTTTTATCACTAATTTTTTAAGGTTTTTATAAAAACTACGTGAAAAAAATCCTGAAAGTTTTTTATTGTCCAAATATTTACGATTCAAAGTTAAAACTTCGTTATTATTTGAAAAAAATAAAAGGGCGCCTTTAATAAATTTATCTGAATTTCTTCCTAGTAAAACTAAACGACCAACTTCAATCTGAGTCAAAAATTGAAATATTTCATAATAAAGACTCGCTTGAACTAAGGAATACAAGGGAACAGAAGCTTTAGAAACACTTGAATCAAAAATTGGATTATCTGCGAGATTTAATTTTTCAAGTCCCTTCATTTTAGAAAGACATTCAGCACCTTCATTACAGATTTGATTCTTTGATAGATCCAACGCTGTAAGTCCCTGCATTCGAGCAATATATCTCGCACCATAGTTACCTATTTGATTGTTCGAGAGATCTAGCTCCTTAAGTCGATGCATTTCAGCAAGTTTAAAAGCTCCAATATCATCAATGAAATTGAAACTCAGATCTAAGCTTGTCACTGAATTCATTTTAGAAATAAAACTAACTCCCTCATTAGAAAGTTTAGCTCTCGAAAGCTTAAGGGTCCTAACTCCCTGAATTTCAGAAAGATACTTAGCTCCTTCATAACCAATGGAGTTTCCAGAAATATCCAAACTCAGAAGTCCCTGCATCCCAGCAAGCTCACGAACATAAAAAGAATTTATAGCATTGTCTTGAATGCTTAATTTTTTCAAACCTTTAAGATTCAAAATAACACGTATGAAACGATCCAGAGGCATACTGCTACCGTCATAATTTTTAACGTAATTAGACAATAATCCTTCAATGTGCTCAGGAATAAAAGACAAAATCAGAGGATGAAACATAGCCCCAGAAAGATCCAACACCTTAACATTTCGATAACGACTGTCTCTTAAAACAAGCAAGTCTGAGTGATGGAGCAACTTTTTATTAGGACAAAGCACCTCAAGACCTACCTTATCCCTATAACACACAACCGCCAGGACTTCAGAGACATGATATAAAGCGCTAGCCATCAAAAAAAAACTAAACTTTTTAAGCACAAAAAATCCGAATACTCCAAAAAAATTTTTAATCAACATCAAAACATGGATTAAATTTATTCAAAAAAATAATTCAATATGTCAACTCAAAGAAAATTCTCTATTTCATAGCATTCATCAGGACTAACATCATATTATCAAAACTATCTAATACATTGTTTGCAAAACTCAGGACGGTAAGTTCGCTCATTCGCTTTACTTCAAAATAGCTTCTATAAGTGATTTCGTTGTCTGAAAAATTAAGAGACATAAGCTCGGACATTTCCGCAATCTTACGACCTCCATCATTGCCAATTCGGTTACAACTTAGATCCAATCCGACAAGTCCTCGCATTTGCGACAATACATTAAGCTCCATCCACCTCTATCTGATTCTTCGAGAGATTCAAACTGCTAATTCCATATATTTTAGAAATACTGAAAAATTCACAAATTTCGATCTGATTTCGAGAAAGATCCAAGCTTACTATTTCTCGAATCTTAGCAATGTTACTGAAAACAACACCCCTACAATGTTCTTAAATTTTTAAAATACATAAAAAATTCCGATGCATCCAAAGATACACAGCCACCATCTAAAGATCGAGGAAAACTTGATAAAAAAATAGAATCAAATCTCATGCTCGAAAAATCTAAAAAACGACCACGATCACTAGAAACCAAACAAAACCTGTGCTGTTCAAGGTAGATCTCATCATGATTCTTGAACATTGCGGCAGCCCTAAAGAAGTAAGCCCAAAAACTTGTTGCCAAACAAACTCATCAGCCCTAATCCATCCAGGTAATGAAATTACGAAAAAAATTTTTAATCAATCGTAAACTCCGCATTTCACATCAAAAGATAAAAATATTTTGAATTTACTCAAAGACAAAAAAACAATCTCACACCCGAGAAATCAGGATTCGAATTATCATGGAACTCAATACAAAACAAGTAAAAAAACTCATTTTTTGGGATAACAGCATCTTACAACGATCCCAAAAAGACTGAGCATCCCAAAAAAGTAAGCACTTAGCGGCTACACTCTTCCTACTTGGACAATTACCTTGTAGCTTGGGTTCTAATTGCCGGAATAATGAAATTCTATTGATTGAACATAGTTTTCTTCGATAGTATCCCTAATCGTAGCATTTTCACCAAAAACTTCCATGACCTCAAAACCTTCTCATTCAAAAAATCAAGTGAAAAGTCATCGCTTTTTTGATCCTTGGGCCCTCGTATCGTACAAAAAACCCAGTGACAAAGGAGATGATTCGGTGCTAGAAGTAAGAAGTGAAGCACATTCTAGTAACAGGCGGTGCTGGGTTTATTGGTTCTCATCTTTGTGATGCTCTCTTAGATCGAGGTTATGCTGTAAGCGCCTTGGATAATTTGTCGACGGGCAGACTCAGCAATTTAAAAAACGCCTTTAAAAGTAGTTTTTTTGCTTTTTCCAACCAGGATGTTTGTTCTTTAAAAACAAACACCCTTCCTTTTTTAAACCAGTATGGCCTGCACAGTATCTGCCACTTTGCCTGTCCTGCAAGTCCTGTGGATTTTCAAAAACTTGCCATTGAAATTCTCCAAGTAGATTCACTGGGAACAATACAGCTTGTCAATTTAGCTCTTGCTTACCAAGCTCGATTTCTCTTAGCTTCAACCTCAGAAATCTATGGAGACCCCTTAATCCATCCCCAGCATGAGGGCTACTGGGGTAATGTCAATACCTGGGGTCCTCGCTCCTGCTACGACGAGACGAAACGCTTTGCGGAAGCTTACGTTTACACCTGTATTCAAGAAAAAAATCTCAATGCCGGAGTGGCTCGCATCTTCAATTCGTATGGACCCAGAATGCGAAGCAATGACGGAAGAATCATTCCTCAGTGGATGTACCAGGCACAGCAAGGAGAAGCTCTCACTGTACATGGCACGGGAAAACAAACGCGAAGTTTTTGCTACATCGACGATTTGATTTTAGGAATCCTAGCACTTTTAGAAAGCTCTCTCCATCAACCCATCAATTTAGGCAATCCTCAAGAATCAAGCCTACTTGAGCTACATGCAATCTTCTCAAAACTGTTTCAGAGAAATCTACCCCTACATCATTTGCCCGAACGCCCTGACGATCCGAAACGTAGGTGCCCCGACATCACCCAAGCACGTGAAAAACTTTCATGGTCTCCTTCCATTTCTTTGGAACAAGGACTCACCCTCACCTTTAAATCCAACGATGCCATGTAAGATCACCCTCGTTCACGATTAGCTCACAGGCATTCGAGGAGATGAGCATCTACTTGATTCGAATCTCCTCGTTTTTTTTCTCATGGCATCAGCCGCTTAAAAAGACATCAAAGGAGATACCTGGTATCGAAAAAAATACCGTTCTTGCTTTCTATTCACCGAACGGTTTACTTAGGGGGGCCTTGATCTCATTCTTTCTTCTTCTCACTGCGTTGCCAAAGAAATTCGTAAACCCCATCCTCGCATATCAGTATATCCACGCTACGGTACATGCGGGAGCGATTTGATGATTACTTCCAAAAAAGAGCCTCTTGGATCACTCGTTGGGGAGCTCGTATCATGCGCAAGCTGGGATCAATCAACTTCAAAAGTTGAAAAAATTGACCACCTCCTAGCAAACAGCCATTACACCGCCTCCCTCATCAAAAAACACTACCAACGTGAAGCACCCGTCATCCACCCCTTCGTAGACCTTGAAAAATTTCTTACCTTTTTAAGTCTAAGAAGCTTATCCCTTTTGAGACGATGGAAAAACTCAGAATTTTAAAAAAAAGCATTCAAGAAACATCATGCACTCGGCTCAGAAGACTAGAATGGGTTGAAAAAATCCTCACTCTTCAAAAATCTTTGCACCTTGGATTTAGGCTGACTTCAAAAAATCATGATGTGACAAATAATTTGCTTTTTTCTACACAAAAGGATAAGTATGGCCCGGAAAGAGTTAGGGAGTTTTTGAGGGGGAGTCGTTTATTGCTTTTACTCGAGTTTCAAGTTTTTTTGTAACTATTTGATTTTAAAAGGATTAAATAAAATGCTGAGTTTTAAAAAAAATCAATAATTTCAACTTGAAACTCGAGTTTTACAGGTGACTTTTTTAATGCCTAAACAAGAGCCTCCCCTGGTAAGAGAACGCCGTTGGGGCATCTTAGTCATTCCCAATAAGCAAAAAATCTCTAAAATGATCAAATAGCTTCCTATGCTTTTATCCACCTTTCTCAAGAATTCGTCAATCAACTACCCTTTAGCCATGATTTTCAGGAAAGGCATTCTCATGAAATCTCAATACATCAAAATCACTAGATCCTGGATTTTACTTTTTATACTTATCATCCCGTGCCAAGCTAAAACGCACGAGGACCACCAAGAACACAAGACTGAGCAAGAAAAAAGAATAGAGGAACTTCACAAACAAGTAGATATAGCAAGAAGAGAAACAGATGAGAAAATCCTTGAAAGGTATGCTCTAATTTTAGAAGCAAGAGACTTGCTCAAAGTTTCAGCCGAAACCAAACTAGCAGAATTAACAAATCAACCAAATTCGACTCCACAAAACAGATACATTCCAAAAAATATTAAAAAAATGAACAAAAATCTGCAGAAAGAAAAAACTCTCTCAGATTTTGATTCTCAATTAGCTGCTGCTTTTGAAAAAGAAGCCGAAACTTTCAGAGCAAAAACCGAAGAAGAAAAGTCCAAACGAGAAACTTTAATAATGCGAACTATATGTGAAAAAATCATGATGCTAGACAAAAGAAATATCAACCCTATCGTAGAAAAATACCAAAAAGAATGTGAAAATGCCTTTAAGATAAATAAAGATAAATAATAAAATCAGACTGCTTCGAATTACAAGCTAAAAATAGCAGAAATTGGTAATGCTCTACCGTTGAACAGTAATTGCGATTTTAGTATGAGTAATTTTATTATTAAACAGAAAAAAACTCGAAAGTCCTCTCATTTGAGCAATCAAGCAAGCTCCACTATCAGTGATTTGATTATCAGAAAGATCCAAAGTTCTAATCTGCCTCATTTGAGAAATACTCCTAGCTCCACTATCACCGATTTGATTACAATGAAGATCTAAGCTTTTAAGTTGCTCCATTTGAGCAATATGCCCAGCTCCCACATCAGTAATCCGATTTTCAAAAAGATCCAATTTTGTCAATTGCTCCAATTCAACAAGAGTTAGAACTCCCGCATCACTAATTTGATTCCTTGAAAACAATAAATCTGTAAGCTGATTTAATTTGACGATATTTAACATCACAAGATCATGAACATAATTAAACGATAAATTCAAGACTCTAAGGTCTTTCATTTCATCAAAAAACACTACTTTTCTGTTGGACCAACTTTCACTAAGACCTATCTTATTACTCGAGTTTCAAGTTTTTCAAAAATATTATTATCATTGGAATAATTAAGCATAAGCGGGTTCTAGATTTTCAGTCCTCTTTTTATAAGACCGAGTTCGTTTAACTTTTGGCATTTCTCTTCCAGAGAAATGTTTCTTCGAATCCCTTTCTTTAAAGTGATT
>Ga0208867_1000026_pt1 | contig 55163 bp, 50 predicted proteins | sample CryBogCBE05Oct08_FD_185505 | JGI IMG/M metagenome (GOLD analysis project Ga0208867, IMG submission 185505) | Freshwater microbial communities from Crystal Bog, Wisconsin, USA - CBE05Oct08 (SPAdes) (version 2) | ecosystem: Environmental > Aquatic > Freshwater > Lake | place: Crystal Bog... | reverse complement strand
GTGGAACCCCGAACTCAGTGTCTCGGCTCCGAACTCGCGTCAGTTCAAAGAGGCCTGCCTCTACGGACCGCGTCCCGCCGCTGGCGAGTCGCGCTACGACGAACGAGGGCGCTACGTGTGGGTGGACTGGGCACTTGACTACCAAGGTCCCGACCGCGTCTATCACGGGCACCACTCCGACACGCAAGTGCGCGTGAACAACAACGTGGTCGCCTTAGACACGGGTTGTTCTGACGGGGGAGTGTTGACCGGCATTCTTTTGGGTGCCGATCCATACAACCAAGCCAGCTACCTACGAGTAGCAGCACACGAAAGTGACCTACACGAACCGGCCCCCGCCGCTTTGTGACAAAAACGCCGCCGACTTTGCAGTCGGCGGCGTTTTTCTTTGCCACCGCCCGCCCGTGACAACGCCGAAACCCCTGATCGGTTGGCATCTCTCGGGTCCCCTCGTCGTGTGCACCGCTGCCGCCAAAAGCGACCGTTTGGTACATGACTACTGAGAACAAAAAAGCCGGTGGGTACGCCGCATCCCTCGCCGCCGTTGCCGCCGTTCGCGCCCTGGGCGCCTATCTCATTGCAGTAGGCGGCACCGCGGCCGCCCTCGTTGCCGCACAGGCCCACCACACCACTGCCATGGTCGCTGGTGGCGTCTTCGCCCTCTTTGGCTGGGTCCTGGCCTCCCGGGCCAAGTCCCAGTACCAAAAAGCCGCCATCGGCGCGCGTTCCGAGCGCCGCGTCGCGAGGGCACTTCGCCAACTCCGTCCCGTCGCACTCGCCAACTCGCTGCTGCTCGGAGCTGGTGGCGACGCTGATCACGTAGTAGTCGGTCCCTGGCTCTGCGTGGTAGAAACCAAGACCGGGCGCGGGCGGGTGCGCTGGCAAGGTGGCCACCTCGTAGCCGGAACTCGCACTATTCCCGGAAACCCCCTCGCCCAAGCCCGCGCCCAGTCCACCCAAGTCACTCGTCTCACTCACGAGTACTGCGACGCCATCGTCTGCGTGCCCGACATGACGAATCCGCCATTTGTCCAAGATGGCGTCACCGTCTGCTCTCTCGCTGACCTGCGCCGGGTCGTGACTGCTCTGCGTCCTCGGTTGGACTCAAACGACGCTGCGCGAGTCTTTTCCCACCTACAAGCTACCGATCTGCACCAGCGCCAACTAACCAAGTAGCGCACGGGTACACCCACCCGTCAGTGGTCGCGTTTCTTAGGATTTTCCAAGAGTTCGTTGCCATCCGTTCTTTGCTCGCCACAGTTAGACGCGTGTCCAGCAAAACGTCCGTGCCGCCAAAGTCCCAGCGCTCCAGCTCTCGTACTAAGTCCCCATCTACCACCCCCACTCTCTCAAAAGTCGTGACCACCAAGGCTCCACGGGTGGCCAAGAACTCCCCGCGACTGCAGGTACTCGTCGTCATGGCCAATAACTTTTGTCGAAATGGCATACTGGCCACTTTGTCGCAACTGCACGGCTACATCGACGTTATCGTCCTCGACTCGCCACTCTCCGCTCCAACTGCCGACGTCGTCATCACGACCCCGGACCACGCTCCAGCCCTCGATGGCCACCCTCACGTTCTCGTTATTGCTGATTCAAAGCATCTGGGCCACAACCCTCTACTGATCATTGAGCAGCCCGAGCAACTCATCGCCGCGCTGCGTGCCTTTATCTGCACCGAAACCGCCCCGGCCTCTTTGAACGCCCGCGAAGTTGAGATCCTCACCCTGGTCGCTCACGGCGCCAGCACGAATGAGATTGCCGCCACGATCTTCATGTCCCCTGACACCGTCAAGACCTACCTCGCTCGGATCTACCGCAAGCTCGGCGTCAACGACCGTGCCGCCGCCATATACCTGGCCGTTAGCACTGGGCTACTCGTCACCGCACGCACCGCCGCCACCGCCTAAGCCCCGAGAACGCTTCACCAATACCACGCTGCCCATGGTTGGGCACCACTTCGTGGCCATTGCCCGCGCCCGACTGGCTCGAACAGTACTCCTTAGCGCAAAAAATGCGCCCCGCACAAACAAGGAGTACTCATGAGCTTGTCAACGCAAGTCCTCGCCTTCACCCTGCGTCACACCAGCGAGCCCGCTATAGCGGCTCGCATGGCCACGTTGCTCGGCGAAGCCATGACCTCGGTTGCACCTAAGGTCGCCTTCCCCGGCGACTGGGTTCTCGCCCAGCAAAAGCAACCCGCCGCAGTGGCCGCCTACGCGGTTGCGCACTGTGACGACCAAGAAGTCTTGGCCACCGTGGCCTTCAAGGCTAAGCGCCTCAGCGTGCTGCGTGCCCTCGCTGCCAATCCGCATCTGGACATGGCCTCGCTTGCTTGGGTGGCCAAGGTAGGTTCCGAAAAGCGGGACTACTACATCGAGCGCGCCATCGACACCCGCCCCGAAAAGACCAAGGCTTCGGCCACTCTCACCGTCGACCAGATCCTCGCTAACCCCGAGCACTGGTTGCAAGAAGAGATGCGCCTGCAGGTGGTCAACGTCCTCAGTGGTGACGCAACCACTACCGAGCAGTCCTTGGCGGTGCTACAAGCCTCACTGGCCATTGGTCAGTCGTGGATGGCCGGTGACTACCTGTTGGCCCACTTCGGCTGGGCGACCTCTCGCTACGGTGGCCTGTCTCTACTCGACGTGAGTGTGCGTTCGGTCATCGAAGCCTTGAGTCCCAGTGACCGCCCGGTTATCTTGCAAAAGGTGCTCGAACGCTCGCTTGACGCCTACTCCTCTGCCGGAGTAGCGATCTTCGATGCGTGGGTAACGGCTCAGTTCATCGAGTACATCGACCCCCAAACCGTGCAGTCAGCCACCGCCAAGCTACGTCGCCAGGCCAATTCCTTCACCGCTGAAGGGATCGACCTGTTGCTTAACCACCCGGAGTGGTTTCACGTGGTTCGCGCTCATGTGCTCACCGATCAGCAATTTGCTCGCGTGCTGGCGATGACGCCCTCTGGTGAACGTCGCGACCTGGTTTCACACGTGAACAACCCGGCTCGCGCCCGCGCACTGATTGATGTCGTAGATAGCACCACTCGGCTGGGTGGCGCAATGATCAGCACCCTGCTCACTGCGGCTACCGATCGACACGATCCCGTGATCGACGTGTTGGTGACCCACGCCGGGTACTCAGCACTAACCGAGTACATCTCGGGTCGGTGGGAACTGCGACTAAACGTAGCTCTTCGCTTGCTGCCAAAGACCGAGCAGTTGCCCGGTCTCATTGATCGGCTCTGCGAGTTGGCTGCCGAGAAGGCCACGCCTATCGACGGACGTTTCATCATGACGAACCTCGCAGCCATGCGCCCCGCGCCTCCCGCTGACTACGTTCACCAGATCATTGAACTGGTGCCCGGCGTCGCGGCTCACGCGCTCGGCTCACGCTACGAGGCCTACGTCTTCGAACGCCTCAGCCAGGCGAAGAACTTTGAGCTCGCCCTCGACCAGTTCTCCAACAACACCGCCGTTTCGTTGCAACAACTGCTCGCAACCGTGGACTTGTTGGCCTAAGCACACAAAAACCCCGATCACCTTCAAATGGTGATCGGGGTTTTTTGCTGCTGCGCTGAGGTTTTTACACCGATGCTCCCGCGCGCGACGCTTCTTCGAAGTCGGGCCGCAGAGTCTTCCACGCCAGTTGCGCGACGTCTTTGCCGTCGAGCCAACCAAACACCAAGCCCGCGGGTACATCTCGCTGGCTGGTAGCTACCTGGGCCGCCTCTTTGCGACCCAAACCCGCCACGCTCGTAGCGATGCCCCGGGACTTTTCGACCAGCTCTTGGTGCTTTTCTTGTAGCTCGCCGCCGAACTCCCGAACAAACGCGTGGAACTCGTCGGGCAACAACTCAAGCATCTGCTCAATCGTCCCACCCGCACTCAAGTGTTCGAACACCGATACGGTCGAAACACCCGACGCCACCTTGTGCAGCCGCAGGTACTCCGCGAACTTCATCTTCACCCGCAAGCTCGCTTCGCTCGCAGTGTCGGGCAAGAAGCGCACTACGAATCCCTCAGCCATCGCCGTGTCGTTCTCGGCCATGTGTCGAGCAATCTCTTCGAAGTCCGAAAATCCGTCGTAGCGTGCGGCTCGTCGCCCCGGAAAAGCCCAATCGCGAAGGTCCACGTCAGCCCCCGTGGCGATGTCGATGCCCCCGAGCAAAATCAGCTCTTCTTCCTCGTATCCGACCACAATGCGGTTCCACGGGGCTACGTACTCGAACAACACCGTCACGCCCCCGGGTACCGCAACGTCCGCGTACCGCTCTCTCCACAGTCGAGTCGCCGCCACCGCCTGTTCGGAGACGAAAGAACCCCGAGTCGCAAACGCCAGACCGTCGCCGAGGTTGTAGCCAATCGCGAGCGATCCGTCCAGCTTCTCGTACACCTCGAACTTTCGCCCCACTGGCAGCTCACCAAAGGGCGACTCGGTCGTGTGCTCGTAGGCGTTGGCGAACTTGGCGAAAGGCCGGGCGAGCACGCAAGTTTCGGGTTCTTCGATCGCCCCCGACACAATCAATCCGCGGCACGTCAAGGTCTCTTTAGTCCAGTGACCCGCGTACTGCGCTTTCGCGGTGTAGTTAAGCAAGCGAGCGTTGCCGTTCTCGTGCACGCGCACGGCAATAAAACCCGCGGCGACGTCGTCGAGCAGTCGCTCGACACTCACAATTTCGCTGAGACGAACCATTGCCGGGGCCATGACTACTCCTTTAAAGGGTTGAGAGACTCTCTGTCTTCCAATAAAGGTGTCTGGTGCTCTTTCTCGTGCACTTAGACACGCCAGAGCTCGTTGCACCACAGAGCGCAGCCCCGACAGTACGAAGAGTCCGCTTCAAGAATCTTTGAACGGCCCGTACACAAAGGATGTCTATGCAAGTTCCTGACCACCTGCTCGCCATGGTCGTTGTTAACTCGACGAGCCCCGAGCAAGTTGCGCGCTACGCCGAGTTGCTCGGCGACCAGGTTCCGAGTGTCCCTACCAAGGTCTCAGTACCCGCTCCCTGGGCGCTCGCCGCTCAAAAGCGCAGTGTCGCCCAAGCCGCCTTCGCCGCGGCCAACTGTCACGACGAAGCAACCTTGGACAAGATCGCGCGAACGACCCGCCGCGTCGCGGTGCGTTCAGCGATTGCCAATAACAAGAACGCGTCGTCTGACACGCTGCGGTTCTTGCTCACCGAGGCCAAGGCTTCGAAGAACTACGACCTGATCCACGACCTAAAGGCCGCGCTCAACCACGTGCCTTTTGAACAGCGTGCTGCGCACTACGTGCTAAACGCCGGCCGCGCCCTGGGCTCAGACAATGCGCCAGAGGTGCAAGAGTTCCTGGCCGACGCCCGTACCACTGACGACGAAGTCCGAGCCATTGTTTCAGCCGCCTTGCAAAGTGGTCACTCGTGGCTGCTCAAAGAGTACGTCTGCGACAACCTTGGTTGGTCCGAACGCTACTTATGGGAAGAAGACCTACCTCGCTGGACTGACCGCCAGATCTTTGGCGACCCCATGGACGCGTTTGCGCTCTTGCCCAAAAGCACCCAGCGCTCGATTCTCAACGACGCCATTGACGATCTCGTTCGCGCGTCACACCGCGACGAGACTGTTCAACTACTGCCCGCTCGGGTAACCGAACAGGTCATGGCGCACCTTCGCCCGAAGAACCTGCTGACGAAGTTCTACTACGACGTCGCACGTATCTTTGACGAAGAGTCGCTGGATCTACTCATCGCCGATCCCGCTTGGCACGCCATTGCGGTGGCGCACGTTCTATCCGACGAGCAGTTCAAAACGCTCGCCGCCATGGACACCAGGCCAACGACGCTAAATGCGTCGAACACGCCGACACGGCTCTTGCTGTTTCGCCACGTGGGTGAGTCGCGTGGTCGCCTCGAGTACCTCCTCGGTCTACTCGGTCCCGAAGACATCATCGACCCGCACGTCACCACGTCGGTCGCTGACCTCATCGAGAACGCGGTCACCGATCCAAAAGATCCGCTGATCACGCGCTTGTGCGCTCACGCCACGACCGACGAACTGCAGGGCTACCTGCTCGGCAAGTGGGTTGTTTCTCTAAGCGAGGGTGAGACCATTCACATCTTGCCTGATGTAGCGGACGTCCCAGCTCTGACCAAGAAGGCCTTTGGCGAAGAGCTCTCCCCGTGGGAACTCGTACAGGCAGCCTCAACGCTCGAAACGTTGTACGCCATCGCCGAAACGCGCCAGCACGCCACGGCGGTAATCAAGCACGCCCCGGGCCTGCTCAACGCCGCCTGTTCGCGCCCGGGTCTCTCCCAGGTGGTCTTCACTCAGTTGACCGCTTCGGGGGCCGAGCTCGAACTGGCCTTACTGCAACTGGCCAATAACCCCGACGTCGCACTCGTCGACTTGTGTGAGTCGCTGAGCCGTCTGGCCAAGTAACCAAAGAACCCCCGAGTACGTACTCGGGGGTTCTTTCTTTTTTACAACCGGCCCGGCCGGCCGCGCCAATTGCCAAGACCCCATCGGCCACCACAGTGAGTATCACGACCATCCGGTCGAAAAACAAACAAAGGAGACAGCCGTGCCCCGTAACTGGTTAAACGATGCTCTGAAAAACCTGTCCCTGCCCGACACCGTCCTTGACGTGCTCGTCGAGCACTTAGGCCGAGACTGCGTAGACTCCATCTGCTTGAATCGAGAACTCGGTTCGTACGCCGTGAAGCTGCTTAGCAACAAGCCCAGCGCCACCGCGGTGCGCGACCTGGCTTATCGAAACGATCCAGCCTTCGTCGACGCCATTCTCAACACGCGAGAACGTCGTGACTCGGTGCTCGCAATGCTGCGCTCCCACTGGGCGTTGCCCATCGAGTACCAGATGCGCTTCGTCAAGCGGTCGCTTTCGTCGTCGCTAGCCAAAGAGGTTCTAGAAGACCAGAACTTCTGCGACGCCGCCAAGCAGATCGCCGCCAAGCGCGCCGATTCGAGCGCGGCCACGACGTGGTTGCTCGAAAGCTCTCTTGGCGACCAAGAGATTTTCGATGACTTCTTGGCCCGCTTGGCAAAGAACCCGCACGGGTTGGAACAAGAGATGCTCTGCTTGCTCGCTTTGCGCCCAGCTCTGCGTCACCAGGCCGCGAACTCAACGTACGAGTCCGTCAAGACCGCCGCCTGCTGGGTGGAGATCACTGACCCGGCCGACCAAGAGACGCTGGCTGCTTTTGCTCTCGAGCAGCACGCCAAGCGGACCTACCGTCCCTTAGTGGGACTGATCGGCCAGGCCTCGCTTCGCCCAGAGCTGCGCGAACGACTGTGGCAAGAACTCGGACACATCGCGCCACTCTCCCAGGAGAACAACCCGGCCCTCGTCCAGATCTACCAACTGGCTACGCCCCGCAGTAGCGCCTCACTGTGGCCCACGGTCCCCGTGGCAGAAGTGAGCGACCTCGCGCAACTCGAAATGCTCGCGGCCTACGCGAACATCTCGTCGTCGACGTGGTCGGTTCGCTACCGCCAAGTCAGCCTGCTGACGGAACTCTCACGAAACGCTCACCTCACCGAGGAGTTACGCTTCCGCGTGATGTCCCAGGCCCTGGCGCTGCGAGAAGGAATTCACGGTTCTCTTACCGAAGCTCTGGACCAGGTCGTAGAAACGGCTGCAGCCCAGTTGGCTACCGAAGAGGTAAACGCCGCCGCGGTCGTCAACAAGATCGGCTACGCCTACGGCTACCACCAAACCAAGCGCACCCGCGAATCTCGGGCGGCTCAGGTGACTCGGATCCTCGAGCTCGAAAAGCCGAACTGTGGCAACGGACCCACGCCCACCCGTCGCGCTGCCGTGCCCGCGGGCTGGTCACTGGAATCCAGCCAATCTGGCAGTCTGAGTCCCAGCAACGTGAGCCTCTACTCAGAGACTCGCGCGTCCGACCTGACCGCCTACCTCACCACGCGCCTGGGAGACGCCACGACGTCCCTCTCACAGCACGCCTGGCGGTACTTCGCCAACATGCTGCCCAACGTGCCCCGCGAAGAGACCTTTGCGTCTCTGACCGAGTCCGCTCTTTTGATGGCTCAGGGCGCCTAAGGCAAAAACCCCCGAAAATCCCCCGGTCGCACGATGCGGCCGGGGGATTTTTACATTCACGGCCGCGGGATCTTGTGTGCAAAAACCTCGCTTTTCCACACAGTTCTCCCTGTCCGGGCACTGCCCGGCCCTACACAAGGAGCTGTATGTATAACCGTCGTACCTTCGCCGTCATCGGATCTCTCTTGGCGATCTTGATTGCCGCCGTCGTCTTGTTCTTTACTCTGGGACACTCAACCCAAAAGGTCGTCACAACGACCACTACGACGACGTCGACCCCTGGCCCAATCACTCACATCAACACCGCCCTCACCAACACTGCAATTGATCTGGCACGAACCGCCAGCCGCACCGCGCTGCTCGCCAAGCGCGACGTGCGCGCCACCGACGTAACTGCCGCAACCGCCAACGTCGCCAAGATCATCACCATCACCCAGAACCTGGGACAGAACGCCGCTCACCCCCAAGTCGTCGTCTTCACCTTCCACTTGATCGGCGAGAAGATCGCTCACGTGATCTGCGTATCGATACCGGCTAACCCCAAGCAAGGTCCCACCCCAACGACCTGTTCGTAAGTGTTCGGGCAATCCCTCGTCCATCAAAACAACAAACCCCCGACCAGGCAGTCGGGGGTTTGTTGTTTCTGAGTCGTTGTTACTCGCGGCGTCGGCGACTCGTAAAGATCAACAGCAGCACGATCAACACGAGCAGCAGCCATAACCAGTTCTGGAACTTAGCGATGCCTGACTTCGAACCCGCCGGGATCGTCGTGGTTGTCGGTGCCACCCACGTTGTCGTGGTGGTCGGTGCCACCCACGTCGTGGTCGTGCTGGGAGGAGTCGTAGTCGTAGTCGTCGTGCTGGTCGTGGCTGGTACCGTGGTCGGCGTCACGGGCGCACTCTGCGACTGCACGCGCAGTACACTTTGCACCGCCGCGCCAGACGGGACCAAGTTCACGCTCACGACCCACTGGTAGCACCCGGCACGATGAATAACTATTTGGCCCAAGCTGTACGTCGCCACCGACGAAATGGCCACCTTCGTGTGCTTCACCACGCCACCACGCTCCGCGCACGACGCACTCGGTCCGTACAAGGTCGCGCTGGCCAGTCCGCTCTCTCCGTCATTTCCCGACAGGGTGAATCTGCCAGAAAGAGCCGATCCCACGCGACTACCCCCACTGCGGTTCCAGCGCACCTGCAGTGTTGGCGTCTTGGCCAACGCAACGGACCACTGGTACACGCTCGCTCCCACGGGCAACGTCAATGTGGGCACCTTCAGATACGCTCCCGCGTCTCCCGAAAGGGCTACTTGGTACGTAGCTCCTTCTTTGAGCATGCCGAGCACTACTGGTGTGGCACTCGTGGAACCAGAAGCAATGCTCTGCCCCGCCAAGCTCACCGTGTAGCCAAGGCCCACCGCCGCTTTACCGTCAATTCCCGTAACACTTAGTTCCGCGAGTCGGCCCGTGGAAAACGAGGCCGTGCCGCTAGCACTCTGCGTCGATGACGCCCCGGCTCCGATTAGTGCACCACGGCCCGTCGGTGACCCCGTCGGCAAGTAGCGAGCCGCGTCGGACACTCCCGACACACTCGCCGCAATCGTGTAGCTGCTGCCCGCGGCACCAGTTGGAACCGTGAACGTGAAACTGGCCTGACCGTTCGCTCCCGTCACGACTGTGGTCGCCCCCAGGGTTGCCACCGTGCTCGACAGGCTCACGCTCGCTCCGGCTACGGGCGCACCCGTAGCGCTCGTCACCGTGACAGTTGCCGTCTGGGCCAGTCCCCGCTGAATGTTCACCGGCAAGCTAAGACCCGGGGTGTAAGGACCCGCACCCGCCACGGCCTTCGCCCATAAGGCATTCGCGCTCGTACGCTCGGACGCGCTGAGCAGGTTCCACAGTGCATTCGGATGTGTCAGGTCGAAGTTCTTGGCGACCAATGCCGCCACTTCGGCCTGCGTGGTGTTGTCCGTTACCGCCGATTCCATGTCGATCAGGCGGCCCGTCTCGCGAGCCACGGTCGTGCTCGGCTCACCGAGGGGCCCGTTGTAGCTGCCCGTAGGGGTCTTCGCCCCGAAGCTCACCGCGTACAAAGGACCATTGTCTACCGGCAGAACGTAACTTCCCACCCACGTGCCCGCGATCTCCAGCCCGTGGCCAGCATTCGCGGGCGCCGCGGCGGCCGCTGTGCCGGCCATAACCACGCCCGACCCCATCAAGGCAACAATCACCGCGGCCTTGGCCCAGGCACTTCGAACTGATCGGTACATAAAGACCCCTCTTGCCGCCCAGTCGCTGGGCGCCTCTACGAGCCGACTCCCGGCCCAGTAGTTACGGTTCGAGCCGGGGGAGTGGTTTCAAGGCTCTCGTGCCCGTATATACCAAGGCCTGTCACGTAGGCCACCCCCAGCCCGTCCAAGCAGCCGCGCCTGGCCACCCACATTTCGTGTGCACGCGTCAGATGACCCCGGACCATTTCTCTTGCCGCGAGACCTCCCGCGGTCTAAACCCAAAAAGGAGCCACCCATGGCCAGCCCGAAGTCCACCGTCTCCAAGACCGCCCGCGCGTCCACCAAGACCACCACCAAGCAGCGCGCCGTTCCGGCTGCCGACATCGACCGCCTCGTTCCCCTGGCCGACGGCAACTACGCCTACGTCTACTTCCCCAACGGCCGCTCGCCGCGCTTCAAGACGACCTCGCCCGAGTTCATCGAAGCCATTCGCGAGGTCACCGCGCAAGGCTACGGTGACCGCGTGCGCACCCAGGTCGAGGCCCTCGCCGCCGCCCAGCCCGCGAGCGTCTGGGTCGCTGTTCGAGACGCCCTCGCCGAAGCCGGCGCCTACGACGCCTAATCAACCAACCAATCCATGAAAAAGACCCCGGGAAATCCCGGGGTCTTTTTCTTTCTACGTTTTAACTTCAAACCAAGGGTCCAAAAGGACCCCAGATGGTGGGCGAGGCGGGACTTGAACCGAGCAGAGAGTCGTTGCTCGCTACGCCTTGGCCCGGCCCCGCCGTAGCCACCAGGTGAACAGAATCCACCCCACGCTCGCCGCGACGTTGATCGCGATCTCCCGGCGCATCAACTCTTCGCGTTCGTTCTGCACGGCCACGTGAATTCTCTTGAACCACTTGGGCGAGGGGTCAACGCCAAAGAAGTGCCGGGCCGGCTTGTCAATGTCCGGCAACGTCGCTCCCGCGAGCCCCGCGAGTACTCCTAACTTAGCCCCGGTACTCACCACGATCCCCGCCATCAAGACGCACCCCACGCAGCCGTCCACCTTGGCCACTCGTAAGAAGCGCTCTTCGCGGTCAGGTGCGTTCTTGGCCAGTCCCCAGTGTGGCACGGCGTCCAGGGCCAGGTGGCTTATGACGCCGGCGCCAAAGGCCAGCACTGGATGCTTGCGCAACACCCAGCCAATGGCCCCGCCGGCGACTACGTGGTTGCAGATCAGCATTACTCGTCACCTCGCCACTCGTACTCGTCACGGTGCAGCTGGTTGATCAGGTCCAGCACCAGTTGGCGCGCGCTGTCGACCATGCCGGGATCCACTGGTTCGCAGACTCCATAGAACTCCCGGGCTCGCTTGCAAAGCGCCGCGGCCGGTAAGGTCACACCACTAAGCAGCAGCTCTCGTTCCTGGTTGTCGAACAAGTACGCGCCATCACAATAAAACGCCGAGACCAGACCGCGTCCGGGCATCTCTCGGGGCGGATCTAGTTTGCACAGCACCGGCACCGATTCGACGTAGCGCAGTGCTGCGTGCACTCCGGCTCCGTCGTCCTCGTCGTAGTTGAATTCGCCGCCACGAATGGGCAACGACACCAAAAAGCGTGCGTCACTACGTTCAGGTCGACTGGTGGGCTCCATGCCAAAAGACAGTGACGCTTCACGTCCCCAGCGCACTCGTCTCTACAAAGATCGCCAAAGTACCCTCTGGCAATTTTCAAATGCCCCCGCACCATTCATGGCAATGCTGCTTCGCATCCCAACTTCAATGCCCACCACTGTTTCGGTCTCCAGAAAAAAGGTGGCCGCGTGAAGTCCGCCCAGATGACGCGCAGCGTAGAAGTTCCTCGCGCGCACCCGATGGTCTCACTACTGGGCAGTCTTGACGAGTACCTCATTCGCGTTGAGCGGGCCTTCCCCGACACCACTCTTGAGGTTCGCGGAAACGAGATCATGATGCGCGGCCCCGACGCGGCCCAGGTCGTTATTGTCTTCGAACAACTCATCTCCGTTCTCGACAACGACCAAGAACTCTCCACCGAACTCGTCGACCAGACCATTTCCATGCTTGCCAAGCGCCAGTCTCCTGCGGCCGTACTCACGAGTGAAGTCTTGCGCAGCGCCTCGGGAAGGCCCGTACGGCCGGCCTCTTCAAACCAGCTCAAGTACGTAGAGACGATCTCCAAATCCACTATCACCTTCGGCCTCGGTCCCGCCGGCACCGGCAAGTCCTACTTGGCCGTCGCCATGGCCGCCAGGGCCCTGCTCCACCACGAAGTCAAGCGCATCATCTTGACGCGCCCCGCCGTCGAGGCCGGTGAGCACTTGGGCTTTTTGCCCGGAGACCTCCTCGCCAAGATCGACCCCTACCTGCGACCCCTCTACGACGCCCTCTTTGAGACCCTCGGCGCCGAGGTGGCCACGAAGCACTTAGAGCGTGGCACCATTGAGGTTGCCCCTCTGGCCTTCATGCGCGGACGCACCCTGAACGACGCCTTCGTCATCTTGGACGAAGCGCAAAACACCACCCCCGAGCAGATGAAGATGTTCTTGACGCGCCTGGGACGCAACTCCAAGATGGTCGTCACCGGCGACGGCTCCCAAGTGGACCTGCCGACCGGCAAGTCTGGTCTCGTGGGTCTCGAAACTCTCCTCGGCACCGTCTCGGGAGTGTCCTTCGTGCACCTCACCCGCGACGACGTCGTGCGTCATCGCATTGTGGCCGAAATCATCGACGCGTACGACGCCGCCGACGCCGCCAAGAACAAGTCTCACTAAGGGGCTGTCGCCAAAAACATCGCGGCGTCTCGTGCCTAAAAGAGGCGCCAACCCACGACGCTTCTCGGCCCGTGCACCTCGAAGTACTTACGGTGGATATGCTGCAGCCCCTTGCCGCGCTGGTCGGCGATCCCGACGAATACCGTCTGGTCTCCGTGGCGAACAATCTCAACGCGAAGATCTCCTCCCAGTTCGTTCCACTCATCCAGGGTGTCGCTCGACTCTTCACCAAAAGGGAGCAAGATCTGCAGACGCGGGTGCGAAACGTACACCACCTCTTCGAACTCCCCGCGCAGACCCGTCGGACCAAAATCCGGCGAGGGGAGTGCGCACGCGGCGACGATCTCCATCGCGTCGACCAAGATGAGCTTGCAGCCCTCATCGGCCTCGTCGATGCTCTCCATCCGACCGCTGATTGATTGGTGCGTACTGGTGATGCCCCGTTCGCGCGCCGCCCCCCGCATCTGCTTAGTGCCCCGTTGCTCGACCCACCACGTGTGCGCCATGGAACCCAAGAGCACGATCATGGCGCTCTCGCCGATCCACGTCAGTACCTGGTTTACTGTCACCTCTTGAACGGTGCTTAGGGCCTCAGTCAGTGCACACCGCGCTACGAAACTCTCTGGCAGTTCAAGCACAGGTGAGTACCGCGACCGGCCACTCGAGTCTTGATGATCTGGGCTCCACAACGCCGACAAGCCTGGCCCTGCCGCGCAAAGACCCCCGCCTCGTCGAGGTACCTTCCGCGCGTCCCCGACGCGTCGACGTAGTCGCGCAGGGACGATCCTCCCGTTTCGATGCCCCGTGCCAGTACGTAGACAATCGCCTCCGCCAAGCGCGTCACGGCGTCTTCGTCAAGATCTCCACAGCGAGTTTCCGGGTGAATACCCGCTCGCCACAAAGCCTCATCGGCGTAGATGTTGCCCACCCCGGCCAGTACCGTCTGGTCGAGCAACGCAGCCTTCACCACACTGCCACTGCGATGCTTTAGCCTCACCGCCAACTCGCTGGCGCTGATGGTGGCGGCGTCTGGGCCCAGGCGAGCAAGAAAGGGATTGTCCGCGAACTGTGCGGCCGTTTCGACCACGAAGTACCCAAAGCGCCGCGCGTCCGCGAAGTACAACTCCACGTCGACAAAGTGCACCTTCACCCGCACAAAGCGCGGCACTGGAGCACCCGCCGGTACCAGCCACAACTGGCCGGTCATGCGCAAATGACAGCTCACCACCAGCCCGCCGTCAGTGTCGAGCACGATGACCTTGCCGCGCCTGGTAACCCGCACCACGCTCTGGCCCACCAGCTGAAAAAGGGCTCCCGGTGCAGGTTGTGACGCGTAGATCTTGTCGTCGTAGACCTCCACCGCGCTCACTTTTCGGCCAACGAGTTCCTGGAGGCCCCGCACGATGGTCTCGACTTCGGGTAGTTCAGGCATGACCCCTACTGTGACCGCTCTTGTGGGTAGTGCCGCATTCTGCCGCGCCGAGAGTGCACCGGTCCTCGCAATCGACACCATCTTTTCGTGGCCATTCTGCCCTTACGCGGTGCTTCAACGGTAGAGGTCAGCAATCTGACAAAGGAGTAACCATGGATGCTTCCATGATCGAAACCCCTCTTGGTGTGGTTCCCGCCAGCGAAGCCTTTGCTACCCAGTCGTCCTACGACGACGCGGTGACACAACTTCGCGACGCCGCCAACGCCTACTTGCACTCCGATGTGCTCTTGATGGACGACGCTTCGTACGACGCCTTGGCCCGCCGGGTCATGGTCACCGAAGTCCTCAACCCATCCTGGGCCACCGCCGCTGTATCCACTCAAGTTTCGGCTGGTGTGGGTCGTGGCGGGGACGTCGCGCACACTGCCGCCATGTTGAGCCTCGACAACGTCTTTTCTACTGAAGAGCTCGAAGCTTTTCTCGACCGCGTCGAAAAGCTCACGGGCCCCGTTTCCGCGTGGCGAGTTGAGCCCAAGCTTGACGGCTTGGCGATCTCGGCGCGCTACGAAGACGGCCAGCTCGTGGCGCTCGTCACCCGTGGTGACGGCAAAACCGGAGAAGACGTCTTGCACGCCGCACCTCTCATCAAGGGACTCCCGAGTCAACTTTCAAAGAAAGTCACTCTCGAGATCCGCGGTGAGGTCATGATGACCGACGAGGACTTCGCCAAGGCCAACGAGATTCGCGTCGCCCACGGCGAAGCGCCCCTCGCCAATCCTCGCAACGGTGCCGCCGGTACGCTTCGCGCACAAAATCGCAGCTACTCGCTGCCCTTGTCGTTCTTTGCCTACACCTTGTTGGAAGACGGCCGTGAAGTCCGTGACCAGCACGACGCCATGAGCTTCGTGAGCTCGCTGGGTGTGTCGACCTCTTCGGTGGCCACCCTCGTGTCGACCAAGCAAGCGGTCATCGACGCGGTACAGGGACTACTCGAAAAGCGTGCCACCTTGGCCGTCGCCATTGACGGCGCGGTCATCAAGGTCGACGACGTCGCTACTCGCCAAAAGGCCGGTTCGACCAGTCGGGCCCCTCGCTGGGCCATCGCCTACAAGTACCCTGCCGACACGCGCGCTACCGAACTCCTCGGTATCGAAGTCGCCGTTGGGCGTACGGGCAACCTCTCCTTCACCGCCGTTTTGGCGCCAGTTGAAGTTGGGGGAGTAACCGTCGAAGCCGCATCCGTGCACAACCCCTCGGTGATTGCCACCAAGGGACTACGCGTCGCGGACCCCGCCTCGCCGAACAAGAAGTTCCAAAAAGTCTTCGTTCGCCGTGCCGGAGAAGTCATTCCCGAAATCACCGGACCGGTAGATCCTGACGACGTAGAGGGCACCATGCTCTTTAGCGCCCCGACCACCTGCCCGCGCTGCCAAGGACCCCTCGACATGTCGGGGCTGATCTGGCGGTGTACGCGTGGACGTGAGTGTGCCCTCGAGGCATCCCTCACCTACGCGGTGTCTCGTGGAGCGCTCGACATCGACTCGCTGGGACCTCAGGTCATTGCGCAGTTGGTGGCCAACCAGACCTGCACCAAGGTCTCAGACCTCTTTGAACTAAAGAAGTCTGACCTCGTAGGTCTAGAGCGCGTCGGCGAAAAGCTGGCTGACAAGATTCTCGCCAACATCGAAGCCGCCAAGGCCCTACCGATGAGTCGAGTGTTCTGTTCGCTGGGCGTGATCATGACGGGTCGCTCCATGAGCGCTCGCCTGGCCAACGCCTTTGGCACCATGCCCAGGCTGCGCTCGGCATCGATCGAAGAGCTGCAAAAAGTTGACGGCGTCGGTCCCGAGCGTGCTCGAGCCATCGTCGACGACTTAGCCTCTCTTCAAGAAGAGCTCGACTACTTAGCCGCCCACAACATCGGCCAAGTAGAGCCACTGAGTGCGCCCACCACGGGAGTGCTCTCCGGTCAGGTCTGGGTCGTAACGGGCACCATGATAGGCGGTCTCGCCGGTCAGTCTCGCGACAAGGTGCACGCCACCTTGGAGGCCTTGGGTGCTCAGATCTCGACGTCGGTCTCCAAGAGCACATCGGTGCTCTTGGTCGGCTCGAACGCCGGCTCCAAGGCTGAAAAGGCCCAAAAGCTCGGCGTCAAGGTTCTTTCCGAAGAAGAGTTCGTCAAGACCTACCTCAACGCGTAGTTTCACGCGCAACAACCCCCACAGTCGACCATCTGGTCAGCTGTGGGGGTTGTTTCTTTTTAGCGTCCGACCGCACTATCTCGCTGGCTGCTCGCATCGCTTCTTGGGGCCAATCGCTCCGCCACCAGACCGCACACAACGAAGCAGTCGCGCGTATTGATCTTCCTTCCCGACCCGCTGGAAATCTTTGCGAACATAGGGGTGTGCCAATATGACCAAACGGTAGGAATTGCGCTGCTTCGAATGCACCGGTGCTCAATCACGACAAAATGGCGGTGCTTGTCCCGTTGGCAAGCAGTCCTACACAAAGGAGACCCATGGATCAGCGCAATCAGGTACTAACGGCCCTCGCCGCCGCCAGTGAAGACGTGCACAGCTCGAGTGACATGGACGCGCTCACCGAGCAACTACTGAAGACCTACGAACTGGTCCCCACCTGGCGAGGCACCATAGACCTACTCGCGACCCTTCGTGACTTCTCACCACCGGCGGCCAGCTCCTTTGTCACCGAGGGAACGAAGGCTCTCATGCTCTTTGACTGGCTGAGCGCCTCCGAGGTCAAAGACCTTCTCTCCTACCTGCATCTCATCAACGACCGCGAGACCCCCACCTCCGCCACCGACGCGGCCATGGCCCATCTCATCTTGCTCGCCGTCGCCCTCTTGCGACGCTTCGCCTACCTGCTCGACCTCTCGGTGGTAGAGACCGTCGCCCTGCTTGGCGCGAACTAACCACTCAGCCCCACCCATCAACCTCGAGGAGATCCTCTTGACGCAACAAAGCGTCGTTCACGCCGTCGATCAAGCTCTGGACTTAGAGTACGGTCGCCCCCGGCCACCCTGGGCCACACCTTCGCTGGCCGCGCGTGTGAACGCGGCCTACTGCCATAGCTTCGGGCACTTCTTGGAAGAGCCCCTCAGCCTCTACTTTGTATCAGCCTGCGTACTCGCTATGTCGAGGCCCACACTCTCTGACGCAACCACGACGTTCGACGCGGCTCTTAGCGCCGTTGAGGCCGTGGTGTCCCAGCCCTTCCCACCACCACTGGGCACGCTCGAGTGGCAGGTCCTGACCCTCGACGTACTCGAAGCGAGCAGTGACTGGGTGAAGCGGTGCGTCGAGCAGCTGAGCTTTGACGACCGAGAGCTGGTCCGCCTGCTCCTCGCCGCCGAGCACGTGACGTTGAGCCGCGATCTGCTGGCCGGCACCCTCGACTCCTTGGTCGCCCGGGCCATTCTTGCCCGCCTCGCGCGCATCGTGCACTTGGTCGCCGAAGAGATCGCCGAGAAGTTACAACCCGACGATCCCTTTGGTCTCTTTGAAGAGTTTGGCGACCCGAATCTGTGACGTAGATTTAAGCGCCGTAGCCGAAGGCGTTGCCCTTGGTAGTGAGCACGGCGGGTCCCGCTCCGATCGCGTTCACTGCTGCCACCGAAACGGTCGAGAACGCCGTGACGTTGGTGGCTTGGCAGTAGAACGAGACCGGGACACTCTTGCCCTTCGAAGTCAAGAAGCGACAACTCCAGTTCGCCTTCGTCGCACCGTTGAGGTAACTCGCTTCGGTCAACGTCAAGTTCAGTGAGGTCGGCGACCAGCCACCGTAGTTAGCACTCAGTCCACCCGCCACCGCGAGGAAGCCGTTGGACTGCGCGAAGTAGGCCGGCGAAATGGCTCCCGGCGTACTACCCGTGAGCACGTTCACCACTGACGAACTCGGCGAGGTGCCAACTGCGTTGCTCGCCGTGACCCAGAAAGTCATCGTGTAGCCCTGGTCGAGCTTGATGGTCGTCATGTGCGTAGCCGTACCGCTCCAGATGATCCGGGCGCTCTGGCTGGGCCCACTCGCGTGCGGTCCGGCCGTGGCCTTGGACCAGACGGTGTACTTCGTGACCGCACTTCCACCATCACTGGCCGGTGCGTACCAACTGAGCGAAATGGCCTGATGCCCACTCGTGCCCAGCCCACTCGGTGCGCTAGGAGCCGTCTTGGCCGGCGTGGTCGTCGTGGTCACTGCCGCACGAACGACCGCGCGCGCCACTCCCGAAGACGGAGATGTGCCCACGGCGTTTACCGCCACGACACTCACCGAGTAGGTGCCCGCCGCCGCAATGCCGAGCGTGCAGCTCGTCGTCGTCGCGGTGCACCCGTGCGCCCCGGGACTCACGGAAACAACGTAGTGGATCACCGCGCTGCCGCCGTTGTCAGCCGGCGCGTGCCAAGTCACGACGATCTTGCCCACACCACCCGTGGCCACAACTCCCGTTGGGGCGCCCGGCGCAGTGAGGTTGAACGATGATGCTGCCGACGCGCCCGCGGCGTTGGTCGCCGTGACGCTAAAGCGGTACGACACCGCACTCGACAGGCCCGTCACCACGCAGGTCGTGGTCGTGGTCGTGACACAACCCTTGCCCGCCGGCGTGCTCGACACCGAGTAGCTCGTGATGGCGCTGCCCTCGTCGTTGGGCGCTACCCAGCTCACCGTGGCCGACGTGGCTCCCGCGACGCGAACAACCGTCGGAGCGCTGGGCGCGGCCGGCACCGTGTACGGCGTCACTGCGTTACTGGACGTAGACGGCGCGCTGGTTCCCTGGGCGTTCGTGGCCACCACGCTGAAGGTGTAGCTCACCCCGAAGTTGAGAGCGCTCGTGGCACACGACGTCGCCGCCGTGGTGCACACCGTGTTGCCGCTCCCGTCAGTGACTTTGTACTGCGTGATGGCACTGCCACCGTCGCTGGCTGGCGCGGCCCACGTGATGTTGGCAGTGGCCGACTTGGCCACCACCGACGCCACTACGTTGCTCGGCGCACCGGGCACACTCACCAAGGTCAAAGACGCCTTGGTAGCGGCGCTCAGGCCCGCCGCGTTCTTCGCCATCACGCTGATCACGTAGGTCTTGCCCGCCACCAAACCGCTAACCACACAACTGGTCGTGGTCGTCGTGCACGACTTGTTCCCCGGTGACACCGTCACGACGTAGCTCGCGGCCGCCGAGTGCGTGGCGTCAACGGCACCCGGTGCGAAACTCACGGTGATCTGTCCGACACCGGGCACCACGCGAACGTTGGTCACGGCTGCGGCGAGGTGCACAACCGGCGGTGGCGAGAGCACGACCACGCTGTTGGACGTACTAGCCGTCGACCAGCCCGCATTGTTGTGTGCTCGCACGCTAAAGCGGTAGCTCACCTTCGCACGGAGCCCGCGCACCACGCACGCGTGTGCGTAGGTCGTGCAGCTTTGCCCATCGGGCACTGCCGTCACCACGAAGTAGCTTGCTTGGCCGCCCCCAGCAGCGAAACGAACCGTCGCGTTGCCCACACCGGCAATTGCCTGTACCGCGCGCGGAGCTCCCGGTACGAGCAGGGGAGTGGTGGTCGTACTAACCACCGGCCGCGTTGTCGTGGTGACGGGTCGGGTGGTGGTTGTGACTGGTTGCGTGGTCGTCGTTGCGGGCAACGTCGTGACGACGGGAATCGTCGTGGTCACGACGGGCAAGGTGCTCGTCGTTCCTGCGTGATTCTTGTGAGAAAGGGTCGTCGCCAGTGCTCCGAGCAACACGAGGGCGCCCAGGGCGATCAAGATTGTCGAAACACTGAACTTGCGCTTTGGCCCCGTGGGCTCCTTAGGGGCCTTCGCCTTGGCCGGTTTCTTGGCCTTGGGTGACTTGGCGTTCTTGGCTTCTTGAGGGCCCGGAACCCCGACGCCCGGCATCGAAGAGAACATCTGATCGGCCAGGTCGCCACCAACAGCACCCGCGACACCCGCGACACCAGCCACGCCAGCACCGACGTCACCGTACCCACCTGCGTACAACGACACATCGACGAACTCACTCGGCGAAACGGCATTGAAGCGATAGAAGTTCCCCGTGTTCGGGTCGATCGCCCACGTCCATCCCTGGGAGTCAGTAACGCTCAGTCCCGACGCCTGTGCTAACGCGTCGTCGTAGCTCAGCTGGCCGTTGTTGCAGGCCTCGAGTAGGGCGTGGTACTGGTCTTGGAGATGTTGTAGGTCGGGGTGCATAGAGCTCCTTCAAAGCTGGTGTCAGTGTCGGGACACACCTCCTACCGTCCCGGCCAAGGCCCCGCTGTAAAGGGTTTGGCGGGGCTTGTCTGGCCGGAACGTCACCAAATTTGGCGACACCTTGTCCAAAAGGGTGACGGTGCTCACCACTTCGGGCGACGCGCGGTGATTGAACGCCCTTTCAAGATGGGGACGTTCCAAATCGGAGCAACGCTACGCAGAGGAGTTCCCATGTTCACCACCCGCCCCAAGAGCCCGTTGGCTGAGGCTGTCCGCTACCTTCGCCGGTGGCGCCGGTCGTCGTCCACGCCTGCCCCCACCGCCTTCGACTCGTCGTTGGTCCTGATCCGCTCCACCCAAGACCCGCGTACGGCGTGGCACCAAGTGGTAGACCCCCACTCGGGACTGCCCCTCGACCTGCTGCGCTGCGTGGTGGGAGCCTGTGTGCTGCCGGCCTCTCGCGCCGAGCTCGCCTCGCGCATCCGCACCGACGCCTTCTCCGCCGTCGACGCCAAGAACCTGTTCGCCGCTCTCGAGCTCCTGGTGAGCCACGAGTTGCTCGTGCGTCGCACCCGCGACCTAGAAGAGGTCTTTGTCGTGCACCCCAGTCTGGCCCGCCGACGCACCTTCTCGCCGGTCGCTCAGGCTATCTACGCCGTCTGTCAGTTCGCTTCGTCGCCCAAGGAGACCTTCACGCGCGTCGATGAGTTCCTCCCCACCACCCACGGATCCGTACAGTCGATCTTGGCCAACCTCGCTCAGCGTGGGTACCTCCGCGTCGTCACGCGAGCCGCCTACGCCCGGCCCCTCGACGCCGCCAAGCACGCTCACCCGGCCTACTCCGCGAAGACGTCCACACCGTCGTCGAGCGTCACACCATCACGTGTTTCTCACCAGGCCCGCTTCTTGGTGGCCTAACGACTAAGCCGACCACCGAAGCCCCCACGCTCGGTGGTCGGCTTAGCTCCAGATCGTGTCGAGGCTCGAGCCGGTCAGCTGCCCACCAGTTACACCGCTCACGCGTCCTCGAGCGTCGAAGCCTCTGACGCTGACCACACCACCTGACTTGATGACCAGAGCAAAGTACGAACCGTTCAGCTGCGTCTTCACGGAAGTAACCGCAGTGCCGCGCTGCACACTCACCTCGATGCGACTGACGCCACTGCCAACAACCCCGCCCAGGGCGAAGGTGTTGCTGTTCAACCGTGTCACCACCACCTGCACGGGAGTGACCAGCGACATGTTCACCGCCTCATGCGGCACGTAGGCCTTTGTGTGCTGCCCCGTCACGCAGACCACGGGAACCGCGAGTTGCGCGTCCAGTACGCCATCTGGCCCAGCTGGCGAAAAGAGTTGTTGTTTTGCAATCGCGAAGAAGACCGCCTGACCTGACCCGGTAGGCACCGCGGCGTAACTGGTCACCGGGCCAGGACTCACCAGTGAAGGTTGCAAGTCCTTCGCGCACGCACTCGCCGCCGAGCTCGACTGGTCCGTCGGCGCCACGCTCTGAGAGACGGGAAGTGTTGGTGGTACCACCCAACTGTGGTTGACCGGCTGGTACAAAGCCAAGCCACCAACGATCAGCGCAACAGCCACTACCGATCCAGCCAGCACCAGTCGTGTGCGCTTGGTCAGATAGAAGCGGTAAAGGAGGTTTCGCACGCTTGACACTGTTCCCGGGCACGAAGAACTGGCCAGCCGGCTACGTGGCAACCCGGGTAGCCAATCTCGCGGCTCTCCACACCGTATCTACCTCAGCCTGCACCTACTTTGGGCGGTACTGACTAAAGAAAGCGCCGGAGATTATCTCCGGCGCTTTCTTCTTCTTGTCTGTTCGTGGACCCGCGTTCAGTGATGGGCGGTGACGTGGGTAGTTCCACAGTGCAAAATCCTGCACATTTCACCAAGGTGCACCATTCTGCACCGATCGAGATCCCCCGGCGCCAACTCCAGGTGGCTGCCAGTCAGTTCTAGGAACTGCGCTCAGCTGCAGCGACCCACCCGAGCTACGTCAAAAAGTGCGTGCAGCACATGCCTGGGGGTAACACTCGTCTCAGCAAAGACCAGCCGGACCTCTACGGGCACCTCGAGCACCCGAGTAAAGCCGTCTCGCTGGGCGCGCGCCAAGATCTCCACGTCAAAAGCAAAACCATTGACCACACACGACGGAAGCACCCTCTCGCACACCGCTCGAGAAAAGACCTTTATTCCCGCCTGTGTCTCGACGCGTATTCCCTGCCAGCCGCACACCCAGAGCCGAAACAGCCACGAGAACACCCGGCGCACCCCGACCCCGGCAACCTTTCGGCGCCCGACGACGCAGTCGGCTCGCTGCTCGCCAATAAGGGACGCCATCGCGAACAAAGAGCGTGGGTCGTAGTCCCCATCGGCGTCCAAAAACCCCACGGCCCCACACTTCGACTGGGCCAGGCCAAAGCGCAGCGCCGCACCTTTTCCTTGATTGACCCCGCGATACAGGTACAGCCCGTCGCGCTCCCCAAGCGTCACCGGCTGAACACTTCCGTCGTCAACGACGTGCACTTCCACGATCATCTGCGCTTCTCTGGCGGCTTCGAAGATCTCGTCGACCACGCTCGAAACAGCACCGGCGTTGAAGCTCGGTATCACCACGCCGAGCGTCGCTTCAACCGCACGTCCCGCTTGGATAAGTTCGTAGCCAGCCACCTACCTCACTGTGCGAAGCACCAGAAACCGAGCACACCATTCGTCGAGCTCCTCGCATTGACACTCGGTTGACAGATGGGATTCTCTGCGCACCTTCCTTGTACCGAAAGGAACGACATGGCCACCGAGAACTCCAAGCAACCAAGCACCCCACGAAAGAAGCCCGCTGCGGCGCCAAAGAGCGCCAGCGCCAAGAAGCCCGCCAACTCATCGACACGCGCCGCTGCCAAGAAATCGTCAACGGCGCAGCGCCAAGAAGAACCAACGCCCGCCGCACCCTCGATAGACGAGGTCAAGAGCGCCGCCCAGCTGCTGTTGCACAACAAAAAGACTGCCGTCCAGGCATTGTTGCAACTCAGCGCCAGAGAGGTCGAGCAGTTTCGCAGCCTGCTTACTCGCCAAGAAATCTCGCCTCTTCGCGACATTGAAGAAGCCTGGCAAGTCACCAGTTCGCAGCTCGCCGCCGTCTTCGGCGTCTCCCGCCAGGCCTACGCCAAGTGGAAAACCAGCGGTGTACCAGCCTCTCGCCTACGTGAGGTGGCGCACCTCGCTGAATCAACCGAGATGCTAAAGACCTGCCTACCGCAACGAACCACCCTCGCCGCCGCCGCGCGCCAGCTGCACGAAGAGCTCGGTGACCGCTCCCTGCTCGACCTCTTGCACCGCCGTGACTTAGGCGCCCTGCGCCGTGCCGTGCACGAGATCTTCACTTCGACGCCTGGCGAGTAGTCACTTCCGCGCAAAGTACTACCAGCAAAAAGTTGTAGAAATCGAGTTGACTATTTTAAATAGGCCCACACCGTCTTCCTCGGCGCACCAATCCGGGTTCGCTACCAAGAAAAGCTAAAGAATGAGATTTACAAAAGCCCTCGCCGCTATTTCAACCACCGTTGTGCTCGCATCTCCCGTAGCAGCGCTCGCCGCTACGGCATCAACACCCCTCAAAGTGTCCCAGGCCGCTGTCGCCACCGCTTCGGCTGCCCACCGCGTCGTCACGAGCGCCGACATTGCCCGCGCCGCGCTGGCGGCAAACAATGTTGTTCCACTCTACGGACTCGTGTCCATCACCGGGGTCTCAAACAACGACGCTGCGTATCCACGCTTGGAGGCGTTCTCGTCACTCAACACCGCCGACACGTACGCGAAACTCCCGAACGTCACGCCAGTGTGCGTGAACTTCCCCAACAGCGTCGGTGGTGCTCCGAGTATCGTGACTTGCCCAGCCCCCTTCGCCGCGAACGCCTTTTCGTATCTGGCCCAGCAAGAAACGTTGAGCTCTGCTAAAGCCGCGGCGAACATGGCCTACGCCGCTTCAATGGGATCTGGCACCGGTGTATCGACTGCCAACATCATGGCGGCCTACGCAGACGGCTCGATCAAGCCGGTCTCCATTGCCGCAACGCTAAAGAACGGCAAGGGTGGTTTGGTGAAGTACCAGGCCGTTTTTGCTGGAAAGGCCTACAGCGCGTGCGTGACGTTCTCCGCGAAGCCCAACGTCGCCTTCACTGGCCCACAGGTCTGCTAACTGAGTAGCCACTCACCACGCTGCACACATAGCAACCTTTGTCCAAACCTCCCCTCGGTTAGCCGAGGGGAGGTTTGGCGTTAGAGCCAAGAGTCCACACCCGGCATACACGACTACCTCAAGTAGGTATAGCCCTGACACGTACCGCCGGCCGAAAGTTGCCCCCGCTACCAGATAGGTAGAGTTGTGACTATGCAGTTACCGCTGCAGATACCGCCAGTCATCCTCCACACCGTGGACCACCAACCCCAGATAGGTAGAGTTGTGACTATGCAGTTACCGCTGCAGATACCGCCAGTCATCCTCCACACCGTGGACCACCAACCCCAGATAGGTAGAGTTGTGACTATGCAGTTACGCACATAAATCCATCCGTTCTGCGCACGCCAACCAAAAGCCCTTCGGTCGGTACTCGTTCCGGCGAAACACCCTGCTCCTCTGTCTGGACTCCCAAAGTTAGGTATAGTTGCGACAGGGGCAATATTGCTTCGCAACCCCACCACCGCGGAGGATGCGGCGCCCCGTGCACGTCAAATCTCTTGAAAGTTTCGACTTTCCCGATCCCGGCGCCGTATGCGCGCGCTGGCTGGACGGACACAATAGGTAGAGTTCCGCCGAGGTAGTGAGGTCCACTACCAGGTCCCGCCAAGAAAGATACTTGATGCCTTCTTCGCCCAAAGCCAAAGCACAAAGTAGCTACCGCCAGCGGCTGCTTGCTTTCGCCAAGGATCACTACGGCTACGTCACGCCCGCCGACGCGCGCACTCTTTTGATTCCCACCATCGAGCTACCCAAGCTCGCCGAGCACCGAGGGCTGACCAACCTGGGTTATGGGATCTACCGCTTCGACGAGGTACCCGTCTCACCCCATGGCCGTCTCTACGAAGCGGTGCTGCGCTGCGGCCCAGGTGCACTGCTCGCCGACGAGTCCGTCCTGGAGTTTCACGGCCTGCTCGACCCCCTGGCTCGCGCGGCGAGTGGTCCCGCCACCGTCGTCGTTGGCACCACTCGTCGCGTCCGCGCACAGTTGCCTGAGTGGATCGAGTTGCGTCGCTCGACGCGCTATCAGAACCCCGGCCCCGACTGCGCGGGTATCCCCGCCCTGGCCCCCGCTGACGCCTTCGTCAACATCTCTTCCACCCTCGACCCCGTGGCCCGCGAGATGCTGACCGAGGATCTACGGGCGCTGTAAACCCCCACCCAACTCCGAACGCCCACCCACGACCTCGCCCCGCTGGCAAACCAAACACCCTTCAGCACCGTAGATACCGACTGAGAAACTCGCGCCCGCGGGCAGTCAACCGATCATGGAACCCACCACACCTCAACTCACCGACGAGCGCGAAGGGGTTTCTCCTTCTCTGCTCGTTGTCTCTGACGAATACCCCAGTGATACCCCCGGCAGCCAGGTCCTGGCTGCCACCGCAAATCTCGCCCCACCCGACCGTCTCGGTCACCTCTGGCTCAACTTCTCTCGTATAGCGGCCTACGACGAAGCTCCGCTGCCCGTCATCGTTCGGGGAGAGGGCATCTACGTCTACGACGAAAACGGCCGTGAGTACATCGACGGCATTTCGAGCCTCTTCACCTCCCAGCTCGGACACGGCCAGGCAAAACTGGCCGAAGCCGCCTTCGAGCAGATGCGCACGCTCGCCTACTTCCCCCTGTGGACCTACGCTCATCCCAAGGCCTTAGAACTCGCCGATCGCTTGGCCGCTCTGGCTCCTGGCGACCTGAATCACGTCTTCTTTACGACCGGCGGCGCCGAGGCCAACGAGACCGCCTGGAAGCTCGCCCGCCAGTACTTCAAGCTCACGGGCCACCCCACCAAGACCAAGGTCATCAGTCGTCACCTCGCCTACCACGGAACCGCCATGGGTGCGCTGGCCATCACCGGACTGTCGTCGATGAAAGACGACTTCGAGCCCCTGGTGCCCGGTGCGCTGAAGGTTCCGAACACCAACTTCTACCGCGCCCCCGTTCACGAAGACGACGAGTACGCCTTCGGCCAGTGGGCGGCCGCGAAGATAGAAGAGGCCATCTTGGAAGAGGGCCCTGAGAACGTGGCTCTGGTCATGATCGAGCCCGTACAAAACGCCGGCGGCTGCTACACCCCGCCGCCGGGCTACCTGGCTGCCGTGCGCGAAATCTGTGACCGCCGCAACGTGCTGCTGGCCTTTGACGAGGTGATCTGTGGTTTTGGTCGTTTGGGCTGGTACTTCGCGGCCTCGCGCTACGACGTCACCCCCGACATCATCACCTGTGCCAAGGGCCTGACGAGTGCCTACGCCCCCATGGGAGCCATGATCGCGTCGGATCGCATCTACGAACCCTTCAAGAGTGGTACGACCAGCTTCTTGCACGGCTACACCTTCTCGGGTCACCCCGTCTCTTCGGCCGTTGCTCTTGCGAACCTGGACCTCTTTGAAGAACTAAGCGTCCTAAAGAACGTTCGGGCCAATGAGGAGTACTTCCGCCACGCGCTCGAACAGCTCTACGAACTCGACATCGTTGGTCACGTGCGCGGTGCGGGCTACTTCTACGCTGTCGAACTCGTAAAGGACCGGACAACCAAAGAGACCTTCAACGATGAAGAGTCTGAGCGCCTGCTCCGCGGGTTCCTATCTGGTGCGCTCTACGACGCGGGTCTCATCTGTCGCGCTGACGACCGTGGTGACCCCGTCGTCCAGCTGGCCCCACCCCTCACCACGACTCGCGAGCAGATCGACGAAATCGTCGCTCGCCTCCGTCGCGTCCTCACTGCCGCCAGTGCGCACATGGCCGCTTAAGCACCAAGCATCCATTGCACAAAGAAAAGACCCCCGTGTTGGCACACGGGGGTCTTCTTGGTTTTGGCGAAACCTCAGTCGAGGAAACTCAACTGCACGGTCCGCTCGGGGGCCTTGGGCTTTGCCACCAGCTCCACAGTCGCGGGCACCTCAATGCCCTGGGACTGCACGATGAGTCGCACGCTCTCGCACAACTCGGTCAGTGAACCACCCTGGTTGGAGAGCAAGCTCATCGCGAGCATCCACGCCTGGGGGTCGTCACCGATGTACGCACGAAAGCGCTTGACGAGAATCTGCGTCGCCGCAGCGCTATAGCTGACCACTTCAAAGAAGTGGACACCCAAGACGTCGATCAGCTCTTCGAGCCAGACCGGCAACTCGCCGTTTGTCCGCACCGCCTCGTCAAAGACGCTGCGGCAGGTTCGAGCGACTGCGGCCATGTCGAGTTCTCCGTCCTTGGCCTTCGAAGCGTAGGGGGAGTAGTGAACAGTCGCCAGCAGATGCCCGGCACTGGACAAGATCTCACGCACCTGACCAGGAAGTGGCTTGACGGAAAACTTTCCCGCCATCCACTGCAAGATGCAACGGGCGTCTGAGTTCTTCAGCGTGAACATCACGACCTTGGGGGTCAAGACCTCCGGGTCGCAGTTCGTGAACACGTCGGTGGCGTTGAAGTAACTGCCAACGCCCACCACACCGCGAACGACGCCGTAGAGCTGTTCGCTGGTGACTGGCAACTTCGAAGTACTCGAGGTTTCGTCAGGCTCGTACGCGACGCGCTCCCACAAGCTGGTAAAGACACTGTCGCACCGCTTGGCGAGCAACTCGTCAATCTGGGCGCTGTTGGTCACCACGCTCGATGCGAGAACCCAGGTCCATGCGTGCTTGGAGTCAATCAAGACCTGCAGGGCCTCGTCGCACGTCGCACGCTTGACCGTCTGGCCGTCGTACCCGTAGCGGGAAACACCGGCACCAAAGTCACCAGTCTCCACGAGAAGCTCGGCGAGCTCTACGTCCAGACTGCCACACTCGAGCGCTCGGCGAATCAGTGACGCTTTGTTACTGGAGTGGTGGTTTTCGTAGCGCGCCACAAAGTCACGCAGACTCATAAGCGAGCACGCGCCAAGAGCGAAGCGATCAGCCATGGCCATGTCGAGGGGGTAGTGCTGTTGCGAAATCGCAAAAGCAATCGCCTCGTCGCCGGCCTCAAACACTCGCGTCGCGAGTTTCTTCCAGGGCTTAAGCGCCCTGCCGATCGAGTACAACCGTGGCGACTGCAGAGCCCACATCACGTCCACGCGGTGCGCAACGAGATTCATAGTCTCTTCGTCGTCAGCCTTGATGGCCCAGTCGAACAGGTACTGCAAGGTGGCTTGGTCGCTGTGCTTGTTGGCCGCGACGGCTCGACGGACCTGCTTGCGCGAGTCCTTGGCGAGCACGGCGAGCAAGCTCGCGTCGACGGTGCTTTCGGCGTGCGTAACCGCCGCCTGCCAACCGTCTTGCTTGGCGCTCTTCTTGACGAAGGCCGCACTCGCGGGGGTGACCATACGAGTGGGATAGTAAAACTTGCCGGCCGTCTTGAAGACGACTTCAGCAATGTCGGAGCTCGGTAACTCGCAAGCCAGCATCTGCTGGGCAATTCGCGTTGCTTCGGGCATGACTACCTTTCTTTGTGAATGTAACGCTCGTCACCGTGTGCGCTCATCTTGCGCGGGCAATCGCCACAGCCCTAAAAGCAGGCCGCGCCCCTACGAATGCTTTGGCCGCAACGCCCCGCGAGAACGGTGCCAAGCATGTCTATGACAAATAAAAATGAACGGTTGCTGGGCACTGCTCGTCAACAGGCCGTCATGGCCCTGTGCGACCACAGTGCGTATCGACCCGTAGCGACGCAGCGGCTCAACCGCCGCGTCTCTGCGCTGCGCGACATTCTCGCCGCCGCTCGCGATGGTCTCGCCGTTCCCGCGGCGCAAGATCACCTCCTCCACTACCTGCTCGAAGTGCAAACGCACTACGACGTAGATTCGAACGAAGCTCCGCATTTCGCTGCTGAGCTGCTCGTCGAAGAGTGGCTGGGTGAGAGAACTGCGCGCATCGAAGACACGTGGCCGAGCTGCGTAGACCTGGTTAGCTTTTTGGCGACCTTGGTGCCTTGGTGCCAAGACGCTGCTTCACCAGAGCTATTCACCTCTACTCGCCTCTTGCACCTCGCCGATCTGGCTCCGGGTGGATTAGCCGTGTGTCGCCGCCGCAGCCCCGCTGTGCTTCGCGCCGCTTTGGCCCAAGAGCACCAAGTCAGCTCACGCCTCCTCGGTCACGTCAACGTGCAAGAGAGTGGCATCCTCGATGATCGCTACACCGCCCTGCACGCCGGTCCCGGCGCGCGTGCTCTGTACGCGCTCAATGAGTTGCTCTGCGGGTACGCCGACGGAACGCAACGCGCTGCTGCCTCTACCGCGCTGTTTCGATTTTTCGAACAGACTGAATCATTGTCAGAAAAGCGCCGTCGCGAAAAGGTCATCGAAGAGCTCAATCCGCTCTTTCGACCTCCGGTACTCATCGCTCCAGATTTCGAGACTACGGTCAACCGCTTAGCGGCTATGTCGAAGTCCGAACTCGAAGACCCGTATCGCCAAAAGCTCGCCGACGCCTTCTGGTCCGGCCTGCCCTCAAGTGATACCTGCTTCGAGGCCTTTGGTACGCTACAGCGTGAGCTGTACGCCAAATTGGTTCGAGAGATGGGTGTGTTGTCACACGACTTAGATCCGCGCGTCAACTTTCACCGGTTGAGTCGCTTACTTAAGATCGACGCTGAGAACATGACTGGACTTCACAAGTTCGACTTCATAGCCGAAATTGTGGATCTGTCCAAGGTACCCACCCCAACCGACGGGCGAACCGTACCGCGCTATCGCGCCGCCGTCGAGGTGGACGCGGGCGTTGTGCTAGAGCTCCTGCGCGACATCAGCTACGAAGACGGTCACGAGTTGCACCTACCCGCTCCGGGTGCGGTGTCCAGTGGCTTCAAAACGCTGGTGCGTGAACGCACGGGCAGAGAGTACGCGGTGCTCTTCGAGCAAGGACCTGCCTACGGATTCGTGTGCGACAAGTCTGGCTCGGATCCCGAGATGTACTTTCGCGCCAACGTGTTGGCTCCTTTGTCGAAGTCCTTTGCCGAGATCCTCTCGAACCGCGGGTATCCGGGCTTGAAGTCTAAAAACGGGGTCGCCCAGCGTCCCGACTTCACCCTGCACCTCGCCGGTACAGAAGTGCCCACGGTTGTGCTTTGCGAAATGCAAGGCGCCCAGCACTTCACCGAGAGTTTCATTGGCAAAATGGATGGCAAGCTCGCTCGCGAAAGTGACGTGCACAAGTACGACCAGATCCGCGCTCTGTGCGAACAGGGCGAGAACCTGACGCTTGTCGCTATCCATCACCGCATGCTTGCGGCCACCTCTCCGGTGCGCCTACAAAGTTCCGAGTTTGAAAAGCTCCTCTTTGTGGCCCACGAGACAAAAGCCTGGTGGATGTTCGTACGCCCCAAGGGATACCAGGACATGAACGCCCTGCCCACGGGGTGCACACCCACCAAGCTGGCGGCCAAGAACCTGCCACCGGCTCTGGCACACTTAGACGTCTTCGTCCTAAGTCGCTAGCCAAACAAAGACCCCCGACCGTATCGGTCGGGGGTCTTTTGTTGTCTCTGTCTCGGCCTCCCCACCAGGGCATCTACTGGCCCCGCCATCGTTTGATTTTCCGCGCAACCGCGCACAGTACTGCCCATGGAAACCACAACAACTAAAACCGTGGTGACCTCGATCGCTGATCGAAGCACTGCAAGCTATCCCTCGGGTCAGGTCTTCTCACAGATGACCACCACGCCCGATCACCAAACCATGGTCGCCGCCGCGCTGCGCCTGGACATCGATGTCGATGTCGCTGTCGCTGCAGCCACGCGCCTGGTTGCTTCTGAAGTTGCCGGTGTGGTCTTTTCCGGCAAGATGGCCTCCGGCAAAGACACCGTTGCTGAACAGGTGGGGCTTCGTCTCACTGACCACGGCTTCGCCGCCCCGGTGGTTCTGCGCACGTCAGACCCCATCCGTTCAGAACTAAACGAGTGTATTGACATCGTCACCGCGAGTACCAACAAAGCGGTGGCCGTCAGCGAACTGAGTGACGTGATGAGACTGCCAGAAGCAGTCTCTCGGTACCTCGTCGAAAAGCTCTTCGACGTCGCCCACGTGGCTCAACTCGACGCCAACCAGCGCACCGACTTGAACAGGCACCTGCTGCAGTACTACGCCGACGAGGGCCGCCGCGCCATCGACCCGGACTACTGGATCAAGCAGTTCTTTTCTCAAGTTGTGCACACCCTGGCCTCGGGGTCTTCAGCGGTCTTGTCGGGATGTCGCTATCCCAACGAGATACTGCCGGCCCAGGCTCTGGGTCTCATGACCGTGCGCCTCGAAGTCTCACCCCACGTCCAAGCGGATCGCTTGGGTGGTCGTGATGGCTTGGCACCTCGCAAAGAGCTCATCGAGAATCCGAACGAGTGCGCCCTGGACAACTTTGTTGGCTTCAACCTGGTCGTTGGCAACGACGATCAGCTCGAGCCCACGGTGTCTCGAGTCACCGCCGCCGTGCTCTCGCACGCGAGCTTTCTGGCTCGGGCTAACTAAACACCAAGCGCAGCGCACGCTGCGCCGCAAAATGCCAAGAGGGCGGGGGAAATTCCCCCGCCCTCTTTGTCATTTCTGGCCTCGTGCGCCTACGAAGTACGCACAGCCCCCAGGTGCTCTTGCACGGCTTTCTCCACCCGCTCAGCCACCTCGTCGATCTCGCCGTCCCCGCTCACCAAGACGAAGTTCTCTCCCGCGGCGGCTTGGGCCCTAAAGGACGCGGCGACGCGCTCGTGGAACTCATGTCCCGCAGCCTCGAGGCGATCACTGCCCCCACGACCGGCCAAGCGCTCGCGTCGTAGTTCATCACTGACGTCAATGACAATGACCAGGTCCGGCGCTACGCCACCGCGAGCCATCTCGTCGACGCGCCGGACGAAGCCCCCGTCCATACCTCGTCCCGCCCCTTGGTAGGCCACACTCGACGCACTGAAGCGGTCGCACACCACGTCTACGCCACTTTCAAGTAGAGGTTCAATCATCGACTCGACGTGCTGGGCGCGGTCAGCGGCCATCAGCAACATCTCGGTTCGCGGCGTAGGTCCCTCACTACCGTCGTCGTCGAGGCACAGCGCGCGGATTCGTACGCCGAGCTCGGTGCCGCCGGGCTCGCGCGTCCACGTCGCGCCAATCTTGTCCGCCAGGATCTTTGACTGGGTGGTCTTGCCCGTGGCCTCACCACCCTCGAAGACAATGAAACGTCCCCGCTTGCTCATCTCACCCGTGGTCATCTGTTCATCCATGACCATGACCGTGTCGATCGCACCACGCCTCGCATTCACCCGGTCCGAGCCGGTGCTACAAGTCGAGTTCTGGCTGTTCGACGACTTGCTGGACCTGACTCATGGCCAAGGTCACCGCCGGGGGAGCAACCCGACCGATGTGCGCGTAGGCGGCCTCCGTGGCGCACCTACCTCTCGGAGTTCGCATCAAGAGCCCGCGACTCATGAGGTAGGGCTCGTAGACCTCTTCGAGTGTGCTGGGCGCTTCACCGACGGCCGCCGCGAGCGTGGTCAGCCCCACCGGGTGACCGCCGAAGGTGTCACACAGCGCCTCCAAGATCTCGCGACCCAGGTGATCAAGGCCCATCGTGTCGATGCCAAAGGCGTCCATGGCCGTGGCCGCTACGGCTGCGTCCACCGTTTCGATGCCCTCGACTTCGACGTAGTCACGCACGCGCTTGAGCAACCGGTTCGCCAGTCGCGGCGTGCCGCGACTACGGCTGGCCACCATCTTGGCCGCGTCGTCGTCAATCTGCACGTCAAGAATCTTCGCCGAGCGCGCCACGATCTTGGCCAGGTCCTCTTCGCCGTACAGACGAAGTCGTGGCGCGTAACCAAAGCGATCACGCAGCGGCGCCGACAACAGTCCCACCTGGGTCGTAGCTCCGATCAGCAAGAAGGGTTCGAGTTGCAACCGCACCGAACGGCTCTTCGCACCCTCACCGACCATCAAGTCCAAGTAGCCATCTTCCATGGCCGTGTACAAGACCTCTTCACAGACCTTGCGCAGCCGGTGGATCTCGTCAATGAACAAACAACTGTTCTTGCCCAGTCCCGTCAAGATTGCCGCGAGCTCGCCTGGTTGCTCAATGGCCGGACCCGACGTCGCCACCATGGTCAACCCCAGCTCGCGCGCCACGATGCCCGCCAGTGTCGTCTTGCCGAGTCCCGGAGGGCCCGAGAACAACAAGTGGTCGCAGAGCTCACCGCGAGCCTTGGCGGCGCTGAGCACAATGCCGAGCTCACGCACGACGGCCGGTTGTCCACCAAACTCCGAAAGCGCCACCGGGCGAAGTTCTTCGCCCACCAAGTCGCCATCGCCGCGCGGGACGTTACTGATCGATTTTGTCATCAAGCCACTCTCCGTTGTAGAACTCGTCTTCTTCGTCTTCGTATGTCTCGTTGTTGCTCGGCTCGTCTGAGTCGGTGATGACCCATCCCGTCTGCGTGGGCAGAACAAACGGCCACGACACCGAACTCACGCGAATCTCGACGTCGGGCAACGTTCGCCCATCGGGCAGCCGCGTAGCACCAAAGACGCGCAACGCATCCGGCCAGATCTCCACCGAGTGCGCACCCATCTCCAAAAAGAACAGCTCGGCGATCTCGTGACCGTCCGCCCCCGCTCCCTCGCTCTCCAAGTGACGAGAAACGAGCATCTGAGCCGCCACGCTCGCCGCCAGCGTCATTTCGCCACTCACGCGTGACTCCGCAAAACACTCATGGCCTCGCGCAGCAACGTCGCTTCGTCACTCACACCCTTGGTCACGAGTTCAGAAACGACCTTCTGCGCCGCCGCCTCGTCAAAGCCGAGCTCGGCGAGCGTGCTCGCCACTTCGACTTCGAGTGGCGTGACACTCTCGTCGGCGGCGATGTCGGGCAGCACTAGCGCTGCACAGATCATCTCGGCCGTCTTTTTGCCGAGTCCCGGTGCCTTCGCCAACTGCGAGACGTCCTTCGATTTCACGAGGCTCACGATCTGACCCGGTGAGTGCGTACGCAGCAGCGACAACGCGGCCGAAGGACCCACGCGCGTCACCTTGCAGAGTGCCTCGAACATGACCTGGGCACTTTCGTCACCAAAGCCGTACAGCGCTATTGATCCTTCTCGCATGATCGTGGTGATGTGCAGGGCGACCTCGTCGCCAACAACCAAGGTGTCAGGCGACGACACGGCCCAGCCAATGCCGCCCGTCTCGACCACCCCGGGCTTGATCACCCGACCGCGAAGAAAACCAATCATTCGTGCTCCAATTCCCTGGCGTCTTGTTCCGCCACTGCCCCTCCACCGTGTCGAAGACGCCACCGCGTGCACACCCCCTCGCAAATGCCCCGTGTGCAATGAATCAGCCCGTAGACACCGTCGTTTTCGTGCCCACTACGCCCCCTCGCCAGATCTGTGTCATTGAGCTCGGCAGCCCGCTGCGCTCCAAGTCGAACTACCGCCGCTCTCGCGCCTCCTCGCGCCGCAGCGGCGAATGGACCAAGCACCGCGCCTTCGAAGAAGAACTCGCCGTAGAGGCCCGCTTGGCCCGCCCTAGCGCCTGGCCGCTCGGACTCGCCGATGCTCCGCTGGCTTCGCGCCCCGCCGTGGTCGTTTTGATCGCCGCCAAGACCCTGCTCGATACCGCGAACATGGCCAAGTCCGTCACCGACGCCTTAGAGGGCGTTTTGTACCACAACGACGCCTCCATCCGACACGTCGCGTGCTTCTCCACGCGCGTTCGAAAGGACCAGTCCGCCGTCATTCTCGTTGAGGCCCTCGACCCCACTGCCTCGCCCGCTCACGTCTTCGCGAGTGCCCGCTCGTTGGCCGAGCAGTACCTGATCGACTTCGAGGGCGCCGACGAAGAAACGGGAAGTTCAGACGCGGACCAAGAAGAGTCCACTACTAACTGATCGCTTTTTTACGCTTGCTACGCGGCAACGGTTGTACGTGCTGTGCCCAACATGAACAAAGGAATACCCATGCAACTATCTGCGATTGTCACCTCTACGCTCGACGACTTCACCGTGGGTGGTGTCGAAGAGTGGCTCAGTGATCTCTTTGCCCTTGGTCTGACCGACGAGGACGAGATCCTTGACGGTGCCCAAGCGCACGTCGGGGATCTACCTTCACTTCTCACGTACACGCGGTCTACGAAGCCTGGTTCACGCCCCACCCTGGGCGACGTTCGCCAGTGGATCGAGACTCTCTACGAAGCCGGTCTGTCGTCGACGACCTACATCGAAGACGCCACCGACCTTGCCGCCGATCTCACGCCAAAGAGCGTCGAGCCCATCGAGTGTGGCGACTGCCGCACTCTTGACGTGCTGGTCAACTTGCACACGCACTAACTCTGTAGCCCCCAGCACTGTCTGGGGGCTACCGCCTTTTTCGGACTTCTTCCCAGCGTTTGATTCACACACTCTCCGCCAATGGTCATTATCAGCAGCACTCGCTGCAGACACAACTAAGGAGAACCCATGGAACGAACGATTCAATTCTTTTGGTCCAACAAAGCCAAGAACCACAAGATGCACGCCAGCCTCGGCTGTTCAGGCGTATTTCGCCAGCGCGTCCGTCTGGGATCTCGCGTCGAAAAAGACCCCTTTGCCCCAGAAGGTCAGCCCGATGCAGCTCTGGCGACGTATGAGTACCAAAACGCGAGCTGTCCGACCTTTGCTACGTCCGAACCGTTGACGATCCAAGAGATCGCCGACTACCCACGCCGCCCGTGCCGCCTCTGCGCGCTCGAGCTGGTGTTGGACCTCGCCATGCAAGAGGGTGAGCCCACCGAGCCCATCACCTTTTCTGGTCAGTTCATGCCCGAAGAGATCGGACTGCACAAGTTCGAATTCGAAGAGGCTTCGGACTCCACCCGTGAGCGCATGGACCGCATCTTGTCGCGCATGCGAAGCGTCGAGCGTACGACCACCTCGGTCGGCCCGGTCGGCTTCGGTCTGGTCACGCCCCTCGCCAAGCAGATATTGGTCAACTCACTTCGTAGCTACGAGGTCCCCGAGATCTTCAGCCACCTGGTACGCGCCGAGAACCGCTCGACGGCCTTTGCGCGTGCCAGCTTCGACCTCTACTGGACGTTGCGCAGTCGCCGCCCACCAGAGGTCAACAGCGAGCACCAAGAATCTGACCTCGCCGAGACAGCTCTCAGCTTGGCCAAGTAACCAAACGCAAAACGACCCCCTCTTTCGAGGGGGTCGTTTTTCTTTTCAGGCATTGTGCCAAACAGCTACTTCGTGGACTTAGTCACCCGTCCCTGGTGCACGACCTTGGCGCCCTTCTTGGCCCCGCCATTCGCGTTGGGTCGGGCCACTGGCTGCTTGGCGAGAGCACGCTGTGCTTGGCGACTAAGCGTGATGCCCGCCTCCTTGGCGAGGGCCACGGGGTCAGCGATGCTCGGCTCGGCGCGCTTGACGAGACCGGCTACGCGGTCCGCAGACACCACGGTCACGCCGTCAACCACCTCTGGGCCGTACCCGCTCTCGGCCACCACACCCAGAACCAGAGGCTCAATACCCTGACTCTTCATCATCTGTACCGGCGCCTTGGCGTCTACGGCCAGCTTCTTGATCCCTGACCACTGCGCAATCGGACCCGACTCGGCCTTGGCCTCACGCACGACGACCACGACGCCGCTGGGGCTGCCACCAACCTGCCAGCCAGCTACCGACTCGTCGCTCATCGTCACACCCGCAATCGAGAGGGCTCCACCAACGGCGCTAGGCAGTTCCTTGGCCGGAGCCAGCTGCTTGGCGAGCGACATCCACGCCAGTGCGAAGATCAGGCCGGGCACAATCGTCCAGAGGCTCTCAGCCCAATTGCCGTCGACCGCCGCCAAGGTTCCCGCCAGTACGAGAGCCCCAACGCCAGATCCCCGGCGCCAAGCACTCGAGATGTACTGGCCCTTAGCCAGCTTCATGATCCCGAGCACGCCGACCACCGCGACAACCAACGCACCGAGCGGGCCCGTTGTCGAAGTTGCGACGCTGGTGGCGACCAAGCCCCCAGCGACCAGTACACCAATAGCGCTCAACAGAGCTCGCATTGCCTTGGGACTACCCATTTGATTCTCCTCGAAGTGTTGACCCGGCAAGTTGTTCACCGGTGCCGCAGCGAACTGTGCGCAGATGTCGACGCTTGCCAAGCAGCCCGGGTGTGGCCAGTGGTTGCCTTCGCAAAGAGTTGCTACTCAGTCGACGAACTACTTGCGACCCACGCGCTCGGGCAGTGGTTCGGGCAGGCCCGCGGCTTTCCAGTCGAAGTCCAACTCCGCCGCACTGGTGATTCCACCCAGCTGACCACTTTCAATCGACCAGGTGTACTCGGGCTGAGCCTCATTGGTACTTGTACTCGCAACGGTAGGCACGACGTCAAGGCCGAGCTTGCGAGCACGGCGAAGCATCGCACCCTGGTTTCGGTCGACTCGCTGGGCCCGGTTGAGCTCGCGACGCAGATCGCGTTCTAGGGCCTTGCGACTCTTCTGCTGGTCGCGCAACGCCCGGCGCTCGTTCTTCGTGGCCTCGCGGATGCTCTTGCGTTGCGAGGTGGACTCGGCTCGCATCTCGGCCAACTGGCGCTTCTCGTCGCGCTTGCGCTCTGCTTCAGCCTGCTTGGCCATTTTGGCCTCACTGCGCGCCTCTACGCGAAGCGCTTTGGTGGCAATGCGCTCTTGGCGCTCGCGCTCGCGTTCGAGTTCACGCAGGTCACTTTCACTCAGCGCAGCCGGCGCCTCACTACGCGGTCTCGGGGCGGCCATGACGCTACGACGACCCAACAGGCCCCTCGTTGGCTTACCCTCTGGCTTGGGTGAAGCCCCCTCATCAGCACTGACCTTGTTGCGCTTGGCCGCTCGGGCAGTCTCGCGCTCGATCAACTTGGCTTGCTTGAGATCACTCTTGGCTTTGCGCTCTTCGAGCTTGGCTTCGAGGGCAGCGCGCTTCTTCGCTGATGCCTCTTGAGCCTTGGCTTCTTTGGTGCGCTGTGCATCCAGGCGCTTGCGCTCACGCTCAGCTCGGCGCAGCTCGCGTGCGCCCGCCTTCTTCGCCGTTTCCAGGGTCTTGGCGACCTTGGCCTCTTGCGCCGCTCGGCGTTCTTGTTCCTTGCGTTCACGGACCTCTTCGGCGACTGCCTGCTTGGCTGCTCGTGCCGCCTTAGCCTCTTCGCGCTTGGTTACGGCCTTTTGACGTGCCTCTTCGCGCTTGTCGCGCGCGTCGCGCCGACTCTCTTCGCGAGCCTGCGCGCGTTGCGCCTTGCGCTCGGTGGCCTTGGCCTGGGCCTCTTGACGACGTGCCTCGTCACGCTCGCGAACGGCTTGGCGCTTGGCCAGGCGTGCAGCTTTTTTGCTCGAGTCAGCCTCCGGCGCCTCGGGCGCTGGGGTCACTGATTCTTGCGTCTCTGCGGCCTTGCGCTTGACCTGGCGCTTCATCTCTCGCGCTTCATCGGCCTCGCGTTTCGCCTGTTCGCGCGCGGCGAGAGCTGCGCGCTTAGCTGCCTGGCGCTCGTCGAGATTCGCTTGACCTTCCGCGCGCTGACGCTCTTTGTCGAGAGCACTGGCCTGGCGAGCGGTGTCTTTCTCTGCACGCCGCTCTTCGGACTTAGGCGCACTCTCTTCTTTCTTAGCGCCCCGCTTGCCAGACGCCGGCAACTGCACCGCAGTCTCTGGTGTGGTTGATACCGGGGAATCAACTGTTGGCAAGCTCGCCACTACATCACTGGATGCGGCTTCGCGACGCTTTGGCGCCTTGGACTTCTTGTCCGCCTTGGCCGCTTCACGTGCCGCCGCGGCCGAGTCCCGCGCCGCTTGCTTGGCTGCCCGTGCTGCTTCTTTGCTCGCCAGTCGCTCCTTCTTTTGCTCGGCGCGCTTAGCTACGGCGGCCTCACGCTTGGCCAGACGCTTTTCGGTCCTCGTCACTTTGTCCACGGACTTCTCGTGGTTGCGCCCTCGCGCTAGTTCGATACTGCCACTGGTTGCGGGCGCACTACTCGTCTCTTCGAGTGCTGCCGCACGCTTCGCGAGCAGCTGCTCGACGAGCTTTTCTCGTTCCACAGCACTCGTCGTTGCCATCAAGATGTCTTTGTACTCACTGCGGCTGATCATCAGATCAACGCCGACCTGGGCCTGCTTCTTCTTGGATCGCCACAACACCAGTAGCACTCCCACGCCGAGCAAGCAAATTGCGCCGAGAACCAGGTAGAGAGTCATGTCAAAAACTGTGGCCAAGCGCCCCCAAAGCGCAAGCACCTGGGTGATTGCGCTTTAGTCGGCGTCGCTCACCGTACGTAGCATGACCAAAAAGCGCCGCGCGTTCACCATGCTTGAAGCCACCGCCGCTATCGTCATGCTCGCAATCTTGTCGGCGATTGCCATCCCGACCTTCTTTTCGGTCACGAGCGGTGCCCAAGACACCACCGCCGAGCAGTCACTGTTGACCGTACGCATCGCCGCGCGGTCTATTGCCAACGCCCCAGGCAACTACGCGAGCTACCCCGCGGCTACCATCACCGATCTGTCCACCACCGGAAACGTACTGCCGGCCAACCTCGCCGTCACGACGGGTGCCTCTACTTCTCCCTACCTCGTATCTGGTGTGGTGGTGTCATCGACGCAGCTACTGCTCGCCGCCAAGTCCCCGAGTGGCAACTGCTTTGTTATGCTCGACAACCCGAGCACCCAGGCCACCACCTGGGCCGTGTCGTCAACGGGTACCTGCATCGCTACCGGAGCCATTGGTCTGGTTGGGTCCATAACCGGCACCATGAGCACGCAGAACTCTGCTGCCGGCCCCTCGACTATTTCTCTGCCCTAGTGCCACTGCGGCCACGCCGCGAGTTCCCACGCACCACCGCGCAGCACCCACGAAGCGCGGGCCGTGGCGAGTGGTGTGGTTTTGTTGAAAAGACGCAGCGTTGACGTGTAGCTCTGCCCGGAGATTCTCGGCGTCGTCGTCGAGATGTACCAACCCAGCGCATGAAATCCCACGTACTGAGCAGAGAAGGTCCGGGCCTCCGCCCGGGAGCCACTCGCGTACACCAGTGAACCGACTGACTCACCGTGCACCAATCCGTCAAGCACTTGCACGACTTGCGCAGTCGTCGGCGCGGGCCCACTGAGGCTGCTTGGCTGTGTGCTCGGAGAGGTGTGCGGTGTCGCAGGCCCGCTGCTCGTGGCGAGCAAGAACACCACGATCACTGCCGCAGCCACCAAGCCGATGGTTCGGCCGCGCCCAGCCAGCGCCTCGCGCAATTTCGTGAGGTCAGGGGGGACAGCCCCGCCGCCTGTCCGGCGGGGTTCGCGTGGCGCCCGCGCTCGCCGAGAGCGGTTTTCCTTGGTTACCGTAGGTGGGGGAGTCGGGGGCGCCCACGCGGTCGGAGGCGGTGTCGCAGGTGGCGTGCGTCCAATGACTGGGGGCTGGTTGAGATCGACAAATCCACCTGGTGGCTTGGGCAGGTGTGTGTTACTCGAGCTGACCTGGCCCAAACCATCCAACTGTGCTGGTACGAAAGTAGATTCGTGAGCCGGCTCGGCTTCTCCACCGGGGCGAGCCTTGACGAAACTGCCCGTCTGCGCATCGATCGACCAGATCCATCCCGCGCCGTCCACCGCTGTCATGGCCGCCAAGGTGGCCATGGCGTCGTCGTAGCTGAGGTTCTTCGCTTCGTACTCGTCGAGAACGTGGTTGTAGTGCTGTTGCAGTTGCAGTAGATCGGGGTGCACGGTGCTCCTTGGTGAACGTCACTTGTTGCTTGCAGTGTCGGCACGCCTATGCATGCCAAAGAGACCGATCAGTGCTTAGTGCACGCCGTGTTCTTCTCGACGCTCACGGCACTCACGACGTTCTGTTCGACCGTGACACCGAGGCACTGTCCACCGGCTGACAATGCGTACGTAGTCATCAGACCGGACACACTCACCACCGCATTCTTTTGCACGAAAACAACTTGGTCGGTCTTGGGTCCCTGTCCCCGCTCGAAGGCCGCAAAGGCGCTTAGGTCCGCTCGCGCCGTCGCCCGCTCCGAGAGGGCGTTCGAGCGCAACAGCAACGCCGGCACGGTGGCTATAACCAAGACAAGCACCAGCACGGCCCCTAAGATGCCGAGTTGTCGGCGTGAGATCGCGCCTCGCCAACTCGTGTCTTCACGCAACCCCCGCGACAGGTCGGCTCGCACTTGGGCGAGTGCCTCTCGTTGCTCGGCGGTCAACTGCTCGGCGTAGGGATCGTCTATCACGAGTTCAACAGTGCGCGGGTAGATGTACTCGTCAGGTATCCGAAGAGTCGAACGTCGTTAGTTCGAAGCCGCCACCGGCTCGGCTACCTCGAGAGAGGTGCTGCGGATCTTGGCGACCCCAATGGCGCCCATGCGGGCCATCATTCGAGCGAACAGGTCAAAGGCCTCGAAACCAAACTGTGTCGCCACGTCACCGACCGAACGTCGAAGATCAATGCCCTCACGCAGAGCATCCAAGTTGAGTAGCTGGTTTCGCCACGACGCGTCCAGGGTCTCGACCAAGATGGCTCGTACCAGGTAGTCAATGTCGGCGTCCGGCGCGCCGACGCTGCGCTCCGCGAAGGCTTCGATGTCGCCCGTCGCGACGGCGCCAACGTCGAAAGACATCTCTTCGTCGACTTCGTCGAACTCATCGACCACTGCGTCACCGAGGAGTGTGCCCCCGTTTTGACGGAGGAAAGCCACGAGGGCCTCGTCATCGTGTGCGTCAAATCCCGCGAGGAGGTTGGGTAGTGCCCCGGCACGTGCGGTCATCTTCCACCACGCCCGTACGTTCTCTCGCCAGCCACACGAGAGCAGTTCGTCACGGAAGCGGTAGACCTCGCGCTGTTGTTCTTGGTACACCCGGTCGAGCTTGGCCAGGTGCTGGCGCTGGGCCACCTCGGAGAGCTCAGCACGCTTCTGGGCGTCGTCGACCACACTGGTGACGCGCTTCGAGCGAAGAGCTCCGCCAGTGAGCTTGGCTACTCGCGAGAATGCCGATGAAACCGATGACGTTGAGAAGTGAACCAAGAGGTCGTCTTCGAAGGAGAGGTAGAACTTGGTCGTTCCGGGCTCACCCTGACGGCCCGCGCGACCGCGCAACTGGTTGTCGATGCGCTTAGAGCTGTGGCGCGCCGTGGCCATGACGACCAGTCCACCCGCCGCGAGAACCTTTTGACGGTTCTCGGCCAGCTCCTTCGCCTCCTCAGGCCCCACGCCACGGGTGTCACCACCGAGCAAGATGTCAACGCCGCGTCCCGCCATGTTCGTCGCCACCGTGACAGCCCCTGGTCGGCCGGCTTCGGCGATGATCTCAGCCTCGCGCAGGTTGTCACGAGCACTGAGCACACTGTGGGCCACGCCGATCTTCGAAAGCGACGTGGAGATGTCCTCGGCGTCCGCCACGGTCGGGGCGCCAATCAAGATCGGGCGTCCCTGCGCGATGTACCCAGCGATGTCACTCGCCATAGCCTCGAACTTCTCGTGCTTGGTGAGGTACAAAGAGTCGGGCTCATCAATACGGATGCGGGGCCGGTGCGTTGGGATCGAGATGACCTGCAGGTCGTACAGGTGAGCCAACTCCTCAGCCGCGTCCTCAGCGGTACCCGACATGCCACCGAGCAACTCATAGTCATCCAGGTACGCTGGGATAGTAACGGTCGCCATCGTGCGGCGCTCACCGCGAACCACGACGCCCTCTTTGGCCTCGACGGCCGCGTGTAGCCCATCTTGCCAGCGCCGGCCCTCGAGTACGCGACCCGTACCCTCATCGACGATGGCCACTCGCGCCTCGTCACCCTCGCCGACCAAGATGTAGTCGCGGTCGCGAATCATCATGGTCTGGGCGAACAGGGCCTTGCTCGCGAGCTCCGCCAAGTGCGGGTGCTCGTAGAGGTTCTCCACTTCAGCGAACGCCTCGGCCTTCGAAATACCGGTTTCAGTCAGCCAGGCCGCACCCTTGGCCCAGTCGAGCTCGTAGTCATCTTCACCAAGACCCGCCGCAAACACCGCCCAGTGCGTCCGCTCGGTACCCACGAAAGGCTCACCCGAAATGATCAGCGGGGTCCGAGCCTCGTCGATCAAGAGAGCGTCCGCTTCGTCAACAATGGCCCAGTCGTGGCCTCGCTGTACCTGCAGTTCACGACCAATCACCATGTGGTCCATCAAGAAGTCAAAGCCGAAGCGCATCGCCGTGCCGTACACGACGTTGCACTGGTAGGCCTCAGCACGCTGGGCAATCTCACCCTGCTCGAGGGTCACACCCACACTCAGGCCCAAGCGCGCAAAGAAACCGCTCAAGTCCTTCGCGTCACGCCCCGCCAAGTAGTCGTTCGCCGTCATCACGTGCACCTGGTGACCGGCCAAGGCGCCCAATGCCGAGGCCAACGCCACCGACAGGGTCTTACCCTCGCCCGTCGCCATCTCGGCCACGTTGCCGTCAGCCACGACCATGGCCCCCAAGTGCTGCACCAGATAGGGGCGCAGCCCCAGAGTGCGAGCCGCCACTTCTCCAAGCAACGCCAGCGCTTCGGCACGCTTAGCCGCCACCCCGACCTCGTGGAGGTCACGCGAGATCTGCGCCACCTTGACGTCGAGATCGCTGTCACTCAACGAAGAAAAGTCAAACTCCGCCAAAGCACCAAGATCCTTGCGGTACGAAGAGCGCAGTGACCAGTTGACCGGTGACATGTCCACGCCAGAGACCTTTTCGTAGGTGGCGGGGGCAACAGTCACAACCGTGCTGATGGGATCTACCCGACCAGAGATGGTTGCGGGGGTGTACGTGCTTTTTGAAGTGTCGGCCATGGGCTCAACTGTGTGCAACCCTCCCGAGCTGTCCACCAGCACCGGCGCCAAAGAAAAACACCCCCGATACGAAACTTCGTATCGGGGGTGTTGGTCACCGAGTCAGTGCGAAACGGTGATGGTGGATAACGCGCTCACGACTTTGTTGATGAGCACGCGGCTGCACGCTGAGTTGGTGGAGTCTCGGTAGATCGGCTTTTGGCCACTGGGCAAGATGCCCGAGTACCAACACGTCGACCCACCCGTAGCGGATACGACCATGCCAGCCCCTCGCGCACCGACCAGCACACCACTGGGCACACTGGGCGCAAAGCCATCGAAGTTGCCGTGCGCACTCAGCCACTGCTGGCCGAGTTGCACCACGGCCGCAATCTCGTCTTGGGGAGTGGCGTGGGTGCTCGCATTTGGCGACACCACGACCGGACCACGGTTGAGGTGAGAAAATCCGTAGACACCAACAACGCCTAAAGCCACGAGTGCCAGCGCACGACGCCGGCGATGCTTGGCCGCGAGGTCCAGCACCGGAGCATCGAGAGGTTCGGCACTTTCGGTGCCCTCGGGAACCTGCTTCGTCGCGGTTTCATCAGAGGCCGCAACTGGGTCAGAGACTTGGTCGCTCTCAAGAGTCGGCGTAGCCGTTGTCGCAGTGGGTTCAGCGGTCACGTCCGGCTCTGGCGCCGCCGTGCTCGCGCTGGTAGATGCTGCAGACCCCGCGTCTGCGGGTGAGGCGCTACTGGCGCTTTGCCGGGCAAAAACTATCTTGCTCACAATTGTCCTTTGTTTCGTACTCTGGCTGGAAATTTCGTCCGATAGAAAACTTTCTATAGATAAGGTCACGCTGGGCGTAACCGAGAAACCAGGTGGCACCCACCGTCCTCGCCGGCTCCGCGCTTCCAATGCCGTATGCGCGCTGCGTCGCCTCAGACACCGTCACGAGCATGGAAACACCGCTCGAAACCGCCTCTGAGGAACAAGTAGAAAGTGCCCTCGCCGTCTTCGGCGCCGCCAGCGACGCCCACCTCACCGCGGCCATCGAGCACCTGCAAGAGCTTCAGCGCAACCGGGCTCAGTCCCGTGGCGACTTAGACGCCCTTTTGGAGCTGGGATTCGAGCGGGGGTTTGACGCCTCGGGTCACGCGCTCGCGCCCTTTGTCGTACAAGGCATCGTGATTTGCCCCGGCAGTGTCGTCGAACGTTCGGCAAATTCGCACGAGTGCGCGTTCGTCCACATTGGCGAAGAGTGGGTCTGGGAGTCACCCCTGACGCTGCTCGACGAGGTTCGCCGCACGCAAGTCAAGAACCGCCCCAACCAGCGCTCCGTCTCACTACTGACCGCGACGCCTGAACTCGAGCTCGACCTCATTCGTTCAAAGAAACGCCAAGGCGCTCACCAGATGCAGGCCGTCATCAGTTTCCGTCTGGATGGGGAAGTGCTGACGGTCACCTCCACGCGCGCACCACGGGTCACCTCACACCGCTAACCAGGGGTTAACCAACCCGTCACACGCCAAGCAGGTAGCGGCGGAACTGGGGTTCCTCCTCACGGTACGTCGCAGTGCAACCCCGTTATCAACCTCGAGAATCTTCTACACCCCTACCCCAAACAGATTTTTGCGCCGTCGTACCCGCCTACAACGCCGGCCCGGCACTTCATCAAACAGTCGATGAAATTTTTTCACTCGCCACTGCGCGCAACCTCGCCGTCGAGGTTGTGGTCGTCAACGACGGCTCCACCGATGCCTCGACCGATGGGCTGAAACCTCGCGCCGGCCTCGTGATCTTGGACGGCCCCAACCAGGGAAAGGGCGCGGCTCTTCGCGCCGGTCTTAGCCACTCAACCGCCCCCGTGCGCGGCTTTGTTGACGCCGACGGCGACTACCCACCAGCCACCCTCTTTGATCTCTTTACTCTCTTGACCTACTTAGACGTTGACTGCGCCATTGGCATGCGTCTTGGTGGGCACGAAACCATTTTTCGACGCGTGGCCTCGAAGGCCTTTTCGACCTGGGTGTTCTTGTGGCACGGCCTCAGCTTCGATACACAGGCCGGCTGCAAGGCGTTTCGCGGAGAACTTCTCGACGACGTCTTGCCTCACTTGCGCGCCAACGGCTTTGCCTTTGACGTTGACATCTTGTCTCAAGTACGCACCCGCCACTGGCGCCCGCCCGTACTGCTTCCTTTGATCTTTGACCACGACGACGCCACGTCGACAGTCACGCTGCGCCGCACTCTGCGAGCCCTCGCCGACGTCGCCCGCCTACGACCCCGTCGAGCTCGCGCCGGATGGAATCGAGAGGCCCAGTGACCGACAAGTCCCCCGCAGTAGCCCAGCTCGCCGGAACTCGCGTGGCGATCTTGAACTGGCGCGACGAGAAGCACCCTCAAGCGGGTGGTGCCGAACTCTACGCCCATCGCAACGCCGAGTACTTGGCGGACAACGGCGTCGACGTTTCCTTCTTGACCTCGCGTCCCGCCGGCCTGCCCGCCACCTCGCTCGAACGCGGCGTGCGCATCGAACGACGAGGCGGCACTTACAGCGTCTACCCGCGAACCCTGGCTCGCCTGCTCCACTCAGGGTTCGACGCGATCATTGACGCTCAGAACGGAATCCCGTTCCTCGCCCCTCTTGTCACGCGCACTCCCGTGCTGCCCCTCATTCACCACATCCACCAAGAGCAGCTCGAAATACTGCCCGCTCCGCTCGCCCTGATTGGCAAAACGCTCGAGGGTAAGATTGGACCGCACGTTTATCACTACCGCCCCGTAGCGTGCGTCTCGCGCTCAACGGCACTCGGTGCTCGGGATCTGGGATACCGCGGCCCTCTCCTCTTGACCCCACCCGGCGTCGAGATCCAAGATCCCCGCGCTCCGAAGTCCTCCAACCACGTCGTCTCGGTCAACCGCTTCGTCGACCACAAGCGCGTGGATCTGGCCATCGCCGCGTGGCGCATTGTCCTAAAGAGTCGACCAGGTCTCGTACTCGACCTGGTCGGTGCCGGCCCACTCTTCGACACAATTCGTGCCGACGCCCACGACCTGGTCGCCGCCGGCTCGGTGGTCTTTCACGGGTCCGTTGACGAGCAACAGCGGAACTACTTGGTTTCGCGCTCCCAACTCGCCCTCTCGGCGTCGCACCACGAGGGCTGGGGAGTGGTCGCCTTAGAAGCCGCCGGTTGCGGTGTTCCGATGGTCTGCTTCGAAGTCGAAGGGCTTCGCGATTCCGTGCTACCGGGACGCACCGGATGGTTCGCAGCACAAAATGACGATCCGGCGTCCCTCGCCGCGACCATCCTCTCGTCTCTCGACACTCTGAGCAATCCAGAAAAGCGCCGCGAGATCGAGGCCCACTGCCGCCAGCGCGCCAACGATTTTAGCTGGGAGCACTCGGGCGAGTCACTCGCCAAGGCCCTCTTAGTCGCAATGAAACGCCAACCCGCGAGCTCCGGAGACCTGGCGCTTTGATCGATTCGCACTCTTTGACGAAGTCGACGTCGTCGACACTCAAGAACACCGCCCTCGTTTCCGCATCCACGCTCGTCGCGTCACTGATTAACTGGGTGGTCTCGTTGCTGCTCGCGCATCATCTGTCTTCCGAGCAGTACTCGACCTTCGCGACCTTTTCGGCCATCTTGGTGGTCGCCGCCACCATTCTCGCCGCCGGTGCGCCAGCTCTTCTCACCGTGCACATCGCGCGCCACGGATCATCCCCAGATGCCTGGCGCGCTGCGCGCAAGCTCCACGTGCCAATCCTCCTCGGCGCTTCGCTGATCTGTTCACTGCTGGCGCTACGCACTGGTGGATCTCTGCTCGCGTTGTCGATGCTGCTGTGCACCTGGTGCGTCGGCGCGTTGGCCCTGGCAGTTGCTCGGCTGGTTGGCGAGGGGCGCTTTGGGTTGCTGGCCACCGTGCGTGTTCTTGAGATGGCCCTGCGCGCTGTGGTGGTCCTCGCGGCGTTGCTCGCCACCCACCACGCCCTGGGCCTCACAGGCTCCATCGCCGCCGGCACGCTCGGCGCGCTGGTGCTCTCACAGGCGAAGAAGCGATCCGTAGGATCATCTACGACACCAGCCGCACCGCTCACCGAGTCACTCACGTACCGACGCACCGGTGCCGCTATTGGCCTGTCGACGCTGGTGGTGTCTATTGGCTCCATTGATGTGCTCTCCGCCGCCGCCGCGGGTTGGGGTGGGCACATCGGCAGTTACCAGGCCATCAACATGCTGGGCCGCTTGCCGCTCTACGTCGGCTCCGCGCTGGCGCTCGTCACGCTTAACGTCGTTAGTCGTCGTCGCGCCACGCCCGCCGACACCGTGCGCGTGGGCGCTCTGGTCTCCATTTTGCTGTCGGCTGTGGCGTTCGCCACGCCGCTACCCATTGTGCACTTCTTGTTCCCGCGATCAGCCTGGTCGTCATGGTCCGGACTGATCGGACCGCTCACCTTAGGATCGGTCGGCGGAGCCCTGACTGCGGTCCTCGCCTCATCGGTCCTCGTTGCTGGTGTGTCGGCTCGGGTGCTACGCCGTTTGTTGGCGATCTTGGTTCTCGGTGCCGTCTGCACCGTGACCGGCTATCTCTGGTTCCAAGCACCCGGCCTCGCCTGGGGTAGCGCCGTCGCCGCGTGGCTCGCCGCCGCGTGCCTGGCGAGTGAGCTGCGCGTGCTGCCTTCTTTGCTACGAAGCGTCGGTGTCGCCGCTCTCGCTTGTTCGCCCTTGATCGCAGCGGGAGCCTTTCACGTCAACTTCTTCGTAGCCTCCATCACCGCGTGCCTCGCCGCTCTTTTAGTGGCCACCCAGCTCCGTCAAGCAGAGATTCCCACGCCAGCCCCTCGCCCGCAGGGTCTTCGCATCTTGCACCTGGCCCTCGAAGACCCCGCTTCTCCGGTGGCGGGTGGGGGATCGCGCCGCACCTACGAGATCAACCGTCGCTTGGCTGAGCGTCACGAGGTCCTGGTCGTCACCTCTGCGTACCCGCACTGCCACCCCCGAGTCACTGACGGCGTGGGCTACACCACTGCCGGGCCGCGCCTGCCCTTCGTCTCCGCGCGCGGCCGGCTCTCGGGCCTCCTCTATCTATTTGCGCTGCCGCTCACTCTGCGCCGCCTGGTCCGGGCCTTTGACCCCGACGTCATCATTGAAGACTTCGCCGTGCCCTTTAGCTCCATCGCTATTCCGCGCTTCACCAAGCGCCCGGTCGTCGGCGTGGTGCAGTGGCTCTTCGCCGCCGCCAAACGCGACGAGTACCACCTGCCCTTCGACAAAGTCGAGCGCGTCACCGTGCGCACCCACTCGACCTTGATCGCTGTCTCAGAGGCACTGGCCAACGAACTGCGGGGTCGTGTTCCAAGTGCTCATGTCACGAGTGCCCCCAACGCCTTAGAAGACGCCGGACAGGAAGCTCTGCGAACGTCACCCTCGTCTGGTCAGAACTTTGTCTACCTCGGGCGCTTAGAGCGTTCCCAAAAGGGCCTCGACGTGCTGCTCGATGGCTACGAAAAAGCCCTGGCTCAAGGCGCGACTGGCGATCTGCTCGTCGCCGGTGACGGGCCCGACGCGAAGTGGTTCGACGCCGAAGTCATCGCTCGGGGTCTTTCATCGCACGTCCGTCGACTGGGTGTGGTGACGGGTCCCTCTAAGTTCGAGTTACTCTCGTCCGCTCGCGTCGTCGTCGTTCCGAGCCGCTACGAGACGTTCGGCATCGTGGCCCTGGAAGCCATGGCGGCCGGCAGTGCAGTCATCGTCTCCGACGACGGACCCCTACAAGAAGTCGTGGGCTCGGCTGGCGTAGTGGTTCCTCGTGGCGACGCCCTCGCTCTCGCCACAGCGCTCGCCCGGCTTGATAGTGACCCCAACCGTGCCCTCGATTTGGCTACGCGAGGCCAACTGCGAGCAGCCACCTTCACCTGGGATCGCGCCGCTGAGCAAACTGAAGAAGTTCTGCTTGGTGCCGCCGGCCGAAACCAAGCTATCGAGTACGACCCCGACCTCACCTGGCAACTTTCACCCCTACTGCGTCCCGGTCCGCACCTCGTCATCGGGAACTTCGGCAACGGCAACCTGGGCGACAACTCGCTTGGTGAGGGATTCTTGGCGGCCGCAAAGCACGCCGGTGTCGATCTCGCGACCCTGACCGTCGCGGGCATCTCACCTGTTGAGTTCGCCGAACCCGTACACCAGGTACGCCTTCGCTCGGGTCAGTTCCTCTGGGCACTGCTTCGAGCCAAGAGTGTGTTCGTCGTCGCCGGCGGAATGCTGGGGGCGGGCATGCCCTGGAACGTGCGGGCTCTCATGACCGCGCTGTGGCTCAAGTCGCGGCTCGGTGCCAAGACCGCTCTCGTCGCTGCTTCGATCTCACGGGGAGTCGATCCCTACACGCGCTTTGTCCTTCGCCACGCCAAGCACACTTGGAGTTTTAGAGACACCGGCTCAGCGCGTCGCGGCGCACAAATCACCAGCAGCGAAGGCATTCTTCACGTGGTCGACGACCTTGCTTTGCAACTAGCGATCGCCCCAGCACCCTCTCGTAGCGGTGTGGTCCTGTCCATGAAGGCCATGGCTGACGACCAAGACACTGAGGCCGCCATTCACGACATGATCGAGGTGGCGAAACTTGCCGGGCGCTTCGGCGTACCCGTTCGCGCGATCTGCTTGGGAGCCGCCGGCGACTTTGGCAAGGGAACGGGTTTCTCCGACGCTGCTCTCGCTAAGCGTGTACGTGAAAGTGTCGAAGGTGTAGAGATTCTCGAACCGCGCACCGCATCCGAAGCACTGTCGATCTTGGCCGGTGCCGAGTTCGTCGTAGGTATGCGCCTGCACGCCGCCATCTTGTCGCGCGTCGCCGCGACACCAGTTATCGCGCTCTCCGCCGAGACCAAAACAGCCGCTTGGGCCACCGAACACGGCATCGTGTGCATCAATCCGGGCGCTACCGACCAGTTACTAGAAGCCGTGCAGAAGATTCTCTCAAACTCACACCCCGCGCCGAGTACACCCCGCACACCTGAGTGCACGGTTTTACTAGATCGAAACGAGTAGATAAATGCCCACAGAGAAGAACCTCGCCACCGACTTCGAAGAGATCCTCGTCCGCAGCGACGTCGAACCTCGTCGCGCCTTTGCGGCCTGGCTCGTGGCCACCTCCACGGCCGTTCTCGCCGTGCTCGCGGTCGCTTTGCACATCTGGAACTCTGCTAACTCCGTTGACCTCTTCATCGACGAAGCTTCGTACCTGAACGTCGCACGCAGCGTAGCGAGCGGGCATTTCCCAACCCTCTTCAATCACCCCTTCGTCTTGCACCCGGCCCTGTTCTTCATCGTCGCCGGCGCGGCACTGAACCTCTTTCACCTCGGCGGGCCTCTTATGCGCCAGGTCATCGAGCTGCGCTGGCTGGATGCGATTCTTTCTGGGCTTCTCGTCGTGGTCGCCGGAGCTCTGACGTGGCGAGCAACGATGGCGCGCGCCACTCGCGGCGCCGTCATCTCATCCCTCTTCGCCGTTTCCCTACTAGCCACCGACGCCTACATCGAACGTTTCACGGGGCGCGTGCTGCTCGAGGCCCTGACCGGGGCGCTCATATTGCTCGGATGGTTCTTCGTGCTGCGCGTGGTTGACAGCGATAACTCACAGGTTGATCTTGACAACTTGGCGGTAGAAAGCTGGCTTCCCGCCGCTCTCTTGTCGGGTCTGTTCTTTGGGCTGGCGCTTTGCACGAAAGAGGCCGCCCTCTTTGGCACGCTGCTGCCGCTCGGTATCGCCGGCATCCGCCGGCTGCACCTACTCGCCAAGCGCCTGGTGGTCACCACGACCGCCACCGCCCTCGGCATCTACGGCCTGTACGTTGCGTGGGTCGCGAGGTCCCATCACTTCGGTGCGTTGCTTTCTGGCTACCACAACCTACTCTCTCGCGCCATTGGCGTCAATCAGATCTCCGGCTTCAACGCGCCACACACCCCTCCGGTTCTCAGCGTGCTCGCGAGCAACCTGCAGCTCGACGGACCCTCCTACATCATCACCGCGCTCGGTGTTCTCGCCGCGGTGTTCTTGGTGTGGCGCCGTACCGGAGCGCTGCGCCTGCTCGGACTCGCGACGCTCACCTCGGCGCTCTACTTCCTCTACGCCGCCCTCTTTGGCGCCTTCGAAGAGCAGAGCGCCTTTTACGTAGTCGTTCCAGCCATCATCGCGTTGGCCCTGGCCATCGGCGAGCTCGTACGCCCGTCTGCCGAGCGCGTCTACCTGGCGGCAGCGCTTGGACTGCTCTTAGTGGTGCCCTCGCTCGGGTTCTCCATCCACCAGCACCAGTTGAGTGACCACGCGCACTTGAGCTTTGAGAACTACTTCTTGAGTCACCCCATCAGCGGTGGGGTCATTGGCGTGACCTCTGACGTCGATCTGTACGCCGCTTCAGAGATCTACCCAGACCACGTGATCGAACTGCGCCACGCAAGCGACCTCACGAACCCGAGCTTGCACTACATCGTCATCGAGACCAAGTTGACCGATCAGGGCTACAGCTTCATCGGCTCACCCATCTACTCGTGGCTCCAAAGCAACGCCACACTGGTCAAGTCCTTTAGCGGCTACAGCGTCGGCGAACTGCGCGTCTACTCGGTCAACAGCTACCAGCCGCCCTACCCAACGCTCTTCTTGTTCCACCCGCAACCCCACGCGACCACTCACCCATAAGCCCACCGCGCACTCCGCACATCAACTAAAAGACCCCTCGAGAAGAGATTCTCGGGGGTCTTTTAGTTTCTGTTCACAACCGCGCCGACTAAACCCCGACACCCCGCTTCCCCTTGCCCCACTTGGCGATTCTTCCTCGCAACCTCTTGTCAACCACTTCACCCATTCGGGTAGTTCTTGGAAAAACCCAAGAACCAGGTTGCACTTTCATGAATGCACCGGGACTCTCTTTTGCAGATCAAAGCACCCGCTTTGGTGGCTTGCCAGAAAGTCTCTGGTAGGCGAGGGTCTTTACGCCAATGCCCTCTTGGCTAACTCTCCTTAGGAGGAGAATTATGAAGAACCGTACCAACAAGGCTTTCACGCTGCTTGAACTCGTGGTTGCTGTTGTCATCCTGGCCATCATCTCGGCCGTGGCTCTGCCAACCTTCCTGTCGCTCATCAGCTCGTCGGCTTCGTCCTCGGCTGCCTCGTCGGCCAAGAACGCTGCTAACGAAGCTTTCGACAATGCTCAGGGCTCCGGCGTCGGTGTTACCACTGCCAACATCTACTCGGCTTACACCGACAACGGTGCCTCGGCCACGTCGATTCCTTCGACGATGACCGCTGGTGGCGGTGGCGTGGTTAAGTACGTTGTGTCGATCAACGGCACCACGTACAACAACTGCGTGACCTTCTCGGCTACCCCTGGTGCGCCTTACACCTTCAACGGCGCCTGCTAATTCACCGCGGCACTTTGCCGCGCTGCATAGCCAGCAACGTTTGACCAAATCTCCCCTCGGTTCGCCGGGGGGAGATTTGGCGTTAGAGGGGAAGGGGGATTTGGTGTTGTCGCTCGAGTGGGGCTGTTCGTGCGTAGTGATGATGAGGGCGCTGTCGCTACCTGATGTACGCGAACATGTGTCTCCGCGCAGGAGCGGTAGGTCGTGGTTGATCCTCGTGCCAGTTTCAAAGGTGCTCGATGGTCAGTCATATTGAAGTGCTGTTTGGTAGCAGCAGGAGTGTACGAGCGGTTGACCTGGTGCCCGGGTGCGAGACGATGATCTCACCCGTTCGGGTGATCTTGGAAAAATCTGTGGAAGACGTTGGCAATCGCTGAAACGGAGCGGACGCTCTTTGTTAGGCCAGAAATGGCTCTTCACACGAGTAGGAGATACCTACGCCAAGAGTTGCTTCAGAGCGATGGTCTTTGTTGGAGAACAGGAAATAGAAACATGAAGAATAGTAGCCGCAAAGCATTTACTCTTTTGGAATTGATTGTCGCGGTCGTCATCTTGGCCATCATCTCAGCCATTGCGCTGCCGAGCTTCTTGAGCTTGATCAGTGCACAGGGCTCGTCGAGTGCGAAGTCGGCAGTTATGGCCGCGGCGCGCGAGGCCTACTCGATCTCGCAGGGATCGGGCGTAGGGGTCGCGACGGCCAACATCTACTCGGCCTACACGGACGCTTCCATGTCGGCCACATCGATTCCTTCGACGATGACCGCTGGTGGAGGTGGCGTGGTGAAGTACGCGGTGACCATCTACGGCACCACGTACAACAACTGCGTGACGTACTCGGGTGCCGCGGGCATCTTGCCCGTCTTCAGTGGAGCCTGCTAAGTCTCTTAGGTAGCTCTGTAGCGCACCTCCTCGGGTGTTCACCAAGAAAGCGGTGAACACCCGAGGAGGTTTGTCGTTACGAGCGAGGTTTTTCGGTGGCCAACGCGAGAACGTGCCCTGACAATAAAAGTCATGCGAGAAACGATGCGACGTAGTGGTACAGGAGTAGTCCGGATGGGGGCG